>Ga0315336_1001041_pt1 | contig 60462 bp, 54 predicted proteins | sample ASW5metaG_FD_204512 | JGI IMG/M metagenome (GOLD analysis project Ga0315336, IMG submission 204512) | Ammonia-oxidizing marine archaeal communities from Monterey Bay, California, United States - ASW #5 | ecosystem: Environmental > Aquatic > Marine > Intertidal zone | place: USA: California...
AATATGAGGTCTAGCCGTTTTGATGGTTGACCCCCAAGGCTTCGGTCGACCAGGACGACAACTGGTGTGTGATTAGAGTCCTGAAGTTCGAGGGTAATGCTCTTCCAATCAGACACTTCTTCAGAAGCTCGGTTGAAGAGTGTTTGATAGCTGCACTGTGCAACAGGGGAAGGCCCTGACCCGGCAGATCGAAGTTCGTTCCCGGACGATGCTCGTAGCGAAGTAGGGGCCGGTGGCTGTTCACCCACTGCGCGATACATAAGATTTCCAGCCCATTGATAGGAGATTACGATTCCGCTTAGAACAATGATTAATAAGGGGAGAAATAGCCAGAACCCGACTACGTTATGCCAGTTTAGGTCGCGCGCTTTCCCTGTCAAATCAGATCTGAAAGTAATGAGATTTCGGAGGGAATTGATTTTCTTAAACCGAACACATAGGAGGTAGAGACCACTAATGAGCAGAAGTAGAAACACAAGATTTCCCACACCCGTAATGCTGCGACCAAGATCCCTGCTGGTGCCCTCCATTGCAAGCCAACGATGCCAATACATGATGCTACGAAGGAAGTGCCGCATTGGAGCATCGCTATCATTGAGCACGGCGCCGGTATACCTGTTGGCATAGCGATAATCGCCGCGGCCAACGTTTAAGGCTGCCGGTTCCTTAGGGTCATTCCGTATCGTGATTGCTGTTGGTGGTGCTTCGAGGGTTACGGTTGCTGCCTGGATGAGTTCATCAATCTGTAACGGAGGTGAGTTGAGACGATGAGGCTGACTTCGATAGTTTCGATGGGACCAATTCGTGAGTTGCTGGTCATAGGTGAGAAGGACGCCGGTGACCGACAGCAATAAGATGATTAGCGAGACAGAAAGACCCATGATGAGATGGGTCCAAAAAATGATTTTCCCGAGGGACATGGTGTCGATTTGGCGTGAATAGGCAGTAGTTAGATTATGAGATGGAATCTCATAATCTATACTATATCCGACCAATTTGGTCGCCGAATCACTAAAGAAATTGTTCTCACGAAATTGTGATATTTGCTAGGAGCGTGCACCTTTGCTATAGTGTACCTTCCTGAGTGTGATTGTTATCCGGTTTGCCCCTCCACTACCACCAAGAGTCCTTAAGCCTTAATTCTTAGTATCAAAAAATTGAAGCACTAGTGGCCGCTATTGAGCTGCTTAGGGGCACCTATTTCAAATGCAAAATCGAATCACGGTCGTGTACGGAGCATTGAATTGAGAAGTTTTAGCGAGCGATTAATCGGGGCTGCCAGGCTTGACGTGGCTGTCTACGAAGAGGTGGAAGCTGATACCAGCGCCACAGGTCAGGCAATGGGTGTCGTGTTGTTGTCCAGCCTAGCAGGTGGACTTGGCGCGCCAGTCTTAGCTGGTGCGGGTGTTAGTGGGTTTGTGCTTGGCGGCATTGCTGCATTGGTCGGATGGGGCACTTGGGCCTTTCTTACCTACATTATTGGCACTCGAGTACTCGCTGAACCACAAACGCGTGCAGATGTAGGTGAGCTTCTACGGACCACGGGCTTTGCCCAGGCGCCGGGGATTCTCCGTGCCTTTGGAGGCATTGCCGGGTTGGGGCCAATCCTGCTTACAATTGTTTCGATATGGATGCTTGTTGCGATGGTGATTGCCGTTCGCCAAGCCTTAGATTATTCGACAACTGGTCGGGCGGTGGGTGTATGTCTAATCGGCTGGTTTATTTCAATTGTCACCAGCTTGGCCCTGCTGAGTTTCTTAGGCCTCGGGGCCACGGCGGAGTCATAGGATGGGCGTGAAGGGTAGTGTTTAGGCCTGAGCGGTCATCATTTCGGAAATTGTGTTTATTATTGACGAGGACAAAAACCATCGCGGCAGCCGACGCCGCTGACGCGTTGGATTTTCTAAATTGGCGTCACACTAAGAATGAACGACTGGAGTATCAACATGAGTATGACCGGAACAGTGAAGTGGTTTAACGATAGCAAGGGTTTTGGTTTTTTAACGCGTGATGACGGGGAGAAGGACGTATTTGTTCATCATTCCGCGATTCAGGGCGAGGGATTCAAGAGCCTTCAGGAGGGCGAGAAGGTCGAATTCGATGTGGTTCAAGGCACGAAGGGACCCGCAGCTGAAAACGTTGTAAAAGTTGGCGGATAGTCCCAGCGTAAGGTGCTCCGTACTACGCTCAGCATGCTTTGGGCGAGAACATCGATGACACCTTCAGGCTTAACTTGCTGAGGCACTGGCGATGAGAAGATTCGTCGCTAGTGCCTCGGTTACTGAATGAGCAGGCCCGGGCGCGATTAGTGCCCGGGTTCTGTTGTGTTTAGGTCCCACCTCGCAGTTCGAAATGCACCTCCATAAGAGCTGAAATATCAGCTGGTAGCTCCGTTGCGCCACTGGGGTATCCGTTTTGTTTAAGTAGATAACTCACAATATCTCCGTATTCTGCAAGCTTTAGGAATCCGGGATCATTCGGTGGCATGGTGCTCACCAATAACTGTAAAAGATCCCCAAGTGGACGACCGGACCACTCTTGCTGGAACGCTGATCCTCGAAACTCACGAGTCCGATGGCAGGCTTCACAGGTTCTTTCGAAGCTTTGTTGGCCGCGAACTGCCTGATTGTTTGTGAAGATGCCATCGGCGACGGATCGGGGAATAGGTGGAGTGGTTGGGGTCGGAGAGACTAGTGTTGATGGGGTTGACGCGCATCCCGCCATATAGATCAGCGTAGTGAGCGTGAATGGTGCCGTGAGGGCGAAGCCTTTTGAGCTGGCGACAGACATTAAGGTGTGAACCTCTAGGGCCTGAAGCGAACGTATTTAACCAGTCGTTGCCTGCCGACCTCCCCAGCATAAATATTTCCCTCAAAGTCTACGCCAAGAAATTCTACTCCGGTGCCGGTTGGCGCTTCGGAATCAGGAATAAAGGAGGTGACCCAACCTGTTTGCACGTCACCGATTCGAATCCCACGCTCCCAGCCAGGGTTCCACTGGTCATTGGACATGCCATCACCAGCGTAGATGGCGCCGTGTAAATCGACGACGACCGTGCTGGGCCTACCAAACTGAGTCCATACGGCGAGGAGCGCACCTTCCTGATCAAAGATTTGCACGCGGTTGTTTCCCCGGTCTGCAACGATTATTCGGTCCTCGGAATCGAGCGTTATGTCATGCGGGTCGTTAAATTTCCCTGGGTCGCCACTCCGTGCTTCAACGCCACCCCCCACTTCGAGAAGGAATTCACCATCTTTTGAAAACTTTACGATCCGGTTGTTTCCTCCGCGGTGTCCATCACTGATCCAAATCACGCCGCTAGGCGCAACGACGACACCAGCAGGTCCATTGAAGTGGTTAGGTCCGTGGCCTGAAACAGCCGCCTCGCCAAGAGTCATTACAACTTCACCCTCTTGGTCTAGTTTGAACACTTGATGTCCTAATCCGCGCTTCAGCCCTTCGACTTCCCGCGCATCGCCTGCCGGTGCACCTTCAGTTACCCATAGATAACCTTCGTGATCGAGAAAGAAACCATGCGGAAAGGAGAACATGCCTCCACCGAAGCTCTTGATGACGTTACCATCGAGATCGAATTTGAAAATGGCGTCCTGATCTGAATTAGCACAGTGATTTGCTCCGCATCTGGAGAGGATCCAGAGGTGCCTACCGTCTGGGTCAGGGAAAATACCGCTTGGAACACCGAGCTTCCACCCGTTGGGCATTGACTCCCATCCGTGGACCGCATGATATGGATTATTCGCGACCGATTGGGCTTTTAGTTGAATGGCGCCAATGGTGGTGAATCCAACAATGCAAAGCGCTAAAAAGAACGTAGTGTGACTATGCCGAAACATAACTATCTCCTTTTTACTCAAGGAAGGCGAAGGGCTACGAGCGACCCTGGTTGGTTTCGCCCTGCAATCTGTACGACAATGTGCTGTCGCTCATTATGCATGTAGGTCATCATTCCGTACTGGCCAGGAGCTGGCAATTCGACCGCGCCAAGTCGTGCACCGGTTGACTTATTGATTGCCCGGAGTAAGGGCTGGCCAGCAGTGCCTTCAGCATGAATTAATAAACTTGCCGTAACCATCGTCACCGGATGAGAGGTTACGCCGGTATTCGGCAGCCGAACCTCTTGGAGGGCGGGGTGATTCGTGATTCGCTCAGGTGTATCTCCATTAGGAATCCACCACAGATGTTCACCCGTGTTCATGTCAATGGCCGTGATCCGACTATACGGAGGCTTAAAGATTGGTAGTCCTTGCGGGCCACGAAAGTTTCCTCTATTAATGACTGCATAATCCGAGATGGTTTTACCCGTGGTCATTGGATCGTCCGGGTCGTCAATCTCATGCCCTGGGACAATATTTTCTGAACGACATCCAGTCAGCGAGCCAACGTAGAGGATGCCGGTCTCAGGGTCGGCCGAGGTCGGACCGAAGATGTTGGTTGCGCCGCTTGGGCAACTAACAAACGAACGGAGCCCTGAGGGGTGTCCAGTTTGTATCGGAGGATTAAAGATTGGTCCAATCCGATAGTTCTTAATGATCTCTAGTGCTTCTTGGCGAAGTTCGGGAGTGAAGTCGATGAGATCGGATTCAGTTAGGCCCTGCATGTCATAGGCTAATGGCCAGGTTGGAAAGGGTTGAGTAGGGGAGAGCTGTTCACCTGGCACTTCTGAACTGGGCACCTCTCGTTCCTCGATTGGCCAAATCGGTTCTCCGGTCTCTCGATCAAAAGTGTAGGCCCAACCCTGTTTTGTAGTCTGGACAACGATGGGTTTTGATTGTCCATCGACGGTGACGTTCAAGAGTACTGGGGCCGTAGGATTATCGAAGTTCCAGATGTCATGGTGAACTAATTGATAGTGCCAAACCCGATGTCCCGTTCTAACGTCTAGGGCGAGAAGGCTTGTACCAAACAGATTGTCTCCTGGGCGAAATCCGCCGTAAAAGTCGATAGTCGGCGGATTGGTTGGGATATAGACGATGCCCAGGTCCGGATCGGCTGACATCGGAGCCCAGGAAGACACGTCACCTACCGTCTGCCAGGCATCGTTCTCCCAAGTGTCGTGCCCAAATTCTCCCGGACGAGGGATCACGTGAAACTTCCACAGGTGTGCTCCCGTACGGGCATCATAGGCCAGAATGTCACCGGGGATATTCTCGATACGAGTTTGGTAGTAACCCTGCTCGTGAACGTTACTTACGATGATTACACCGTTGACGACAATTGGCGGTGACGAACTGCTCAGGTTACCAAGTTCGCGTGGAATCCCATGATCTGGATCGTAGGTGTAACCAGACTCAAGCCATGGAGCCCAGTCCGCTACGATGTCCGGAAGCAGGTCCACGACGCCGCCCTCTGGAAAACCAGCTAACGGGACTGCCTGTCCCCAGTCCTCAAGGTGCCGGCCGGTTTTCGCGTCGAGTGCGTGAAGAAAGAACGCTGGGCTGCTAGCAAAGATGACTCCTCGACCATCGACCTCTCCATAGGCAACACCCTTACCGTAATTATTTCGCATGCCTCGGTCGTAACGTGTCGTGTGTGGTTCGCGGTAGGTCCACACCGTCTCACCGGTCGCGGGGTCAACTGCGGCGATGGTTCGACGCTGGCCAGCAACGGTATACAGAAGGCCATCAACATAAATGGGAGTCGACCGAAACCGATAGTCAACACTGGGACCGAAGTTATCCCCGCGCCATATCCAGGCGACCTCGAGGTCTTCAAAGTTGCTAGCGTCGACCTGATCCAGCGGTGAATATCGAGTGTGTGCTGCGTCTCCACCTATGTAGCGCCAGTCCCCTGCAACAGGGCCCTGGCTCTGAGCCACGGCTGGGTTCGTTGTTCCACTAAAAAGAATCAGAATGAGCAGCGAGGAGTTAATGATCTTCTGTTGAATTACACCAGTAGTTGACTTCGTGATCATCGTCGGTCTTTCATCTTCTTACGATTCACGGTGCAATCCTGTCGGCCAGAATTATACTCGGGCGCAGCCTACTTCAACATTTCTGGTGGTGGGGTTCTGTCTAGTAGCGTTAATCCTCGTCCCGGATCGATTCGGACAATAGTGTAGGTAATGGATTCTGGGATGTCTGAAAAATAGTGTGGCGTGCCAGCAGGAATAATAATGATGTCACCCTTGTTTACCTGGCGAACCATTCCACCCTCCATGCCAGTGCCCGTCGAGCCGGGTCCCGACAGCATGCGTCTCAGAGCCGTGTTCTCACGAGCTCGCGGCGCGATGAGTCGGCCGCCGGTTACCAGTGTTGCTGAGCCGTCAACGATGCTGTAGACCTCGGTCACTTCGCTGTGAATTGTGCCAGCCACCACGTCTGCTGACGGGCCTCGACCAACGATCGCTACGCCAACATGGTATCCACCAGCATCGATGGTACGCATGGGTGAGTCAGTTATTCCTTGAGCGACTGCGATGTCTAGAGTTTCTTGAAGCTCGGAGTTTGTTACGGTCACGGCAGGAATTGATACTGAGCTGACTTGTAAGATTAGAACTAGAAACGCAAGCAGGTTCACCATGTCACTCTCCTTTTATCGAGCCGGTAACACACAATCTGCGTCGTCCATTCCTTCGACGCTTTACATCGGCGACCTGAAGTTCAGCCAGGCTCAGCCAATACAGGCAAATACGCTACACTTGAAAGATGTCTGAGCGAACTCTTAATAGAAGTCTCCAACGACGAACCGATGCGACGATGGTAATTTGTTGATACGGTCTTTCCTTCGCAGTCTAGCCAGTATGATAGCCCGAATGCCATCAACCTGTTGGATTCAGCAATTAGTCCGTTCAGTTCTGGTGTTCTGCATCCTGATTCTCGTAAACGCGCCTCTCTTGGCGCGGCAAATCGATCCTCAAAGGTCTGAACCTACTAAGAGTTCGGCGTCTAAACCGGGGAGACGGTCCCTGAATGAAGAACAGGGTCGCGTTGTTTCTGAAGACGACCGGCTTCGCGTGAAGGTCCGTTTCATGGCCGCATATGGCCATGATTCGGCACAGGCATCATTAGGACTCGAGAAGCAAGGACGGGTTGGTTACGCCATCGTCAACCTCTCAGGCAGTATTAGTGAACGATTGTCGTATGTATTTGAAATCAATCCGGTAACGGAATCAAGTGCATTGCCTGCGTGCGGTGAGAAGAACTTTTTCTTTCCAAATAGTCCAGATGCAATCGGGCCAACCGTTGGTTGCGATCCAGATGGACGAACGCGTGTTGACGACTATCGGTTTATTGCGCTTGACCTGGTTAACCAGCAGGGAGCACTGCGTCAGGCCTACCTTTCATATGAACCTGGCTTCACCAAAGTTAAGTTTGGCCGCTTTATGCTGCCGATTGGCTTTCATTGGGAAGATGCCGGCTCGTTTACTTCAAAAGATGCGACCCATATACAGCGCATTAATGCTGAATCAAATTTCGGCACTGTAATTTCACTGGTGGCTGGTGAAGATAGTGGTCGCGATACCCCTCTCGCCACGCTTAACCTTGCTGGGTTCTTAGGCGATGGGAATCGACAGTCTGATTACGACTACTTCTATTTTCTGAATCCAGATTTGGACACAAATTCTGCCTTAACGGTATTACTTTCTGGGGCCTTTGCCCCGTATCCGGGAATTGAGGTGCGTGGTGCGGTTAAGCGAGGATTCAGCGGCTCCAAAGTGGAGCGTTTACCAAACTACTTTGCGAGTAAACGACATGACTCGGCCGTAGTGCTCTCAGCTCGCTATTCTCCTGCTAGGTTTTTAACCGCCTTTGGTGAGTGGGCAAATTACACGTGGGGCCCAACAGAGACTTCAGCGCAGATGTTAGGCTTCGGTACTGCACCGATTAAGAAGTCAGGCTATTACGTGGGGTTTGATAGTTTTATCCCGGTAACGGAGAACTTGAAGATCGGAACGGTGATCACACGTGAGGAATTATCAAGAGATGATTCCCTGATTAAATATCTTTCGGAACAAAAGCTCCTTAAAGTTTTAATGGGGAAGAAGGAACGCTCAACGGTATTTCGCATGTACGCGGATTTTGGTGAAGTTGTAACGTTGGCGTTTTATCGTAATTTAATGTCGAATCCATTCCCTTGGGTCTCAGGCATTGATCCAATTGACGGACCCAGAGCTTTCACCGGCCGAGGCACCGATAAGTGGGGCTTTGTCGTCAGATTCAATCTGGAGTGAGGTTGGGGCGCACCGACCTTTATGTAGCGAGGGTTCGGGCTAATTGTTTTGTGAGGGCCCTCTTGGCTGCTGAGATCACTTTTATCGCTGGGAGAGTTTTAAGGCAGCGAAAATCCCCAGGTTCACAGTGTCGTTGATCGCAAGGGCGACACGGTAACTCCCCAACGTCGACTGACTCTGTAATTAGAGCGGGACTCCTCCACGGCGAGGATCTCGCGGGAAGTGTTGGCCCATAAATACCCACAATAGGTGTTGTGGTGGTCGCGGCTATATGAAGGGGACCGCTGTCGCCGCCAATGAACAAAGCTGCACGGTTAATCACTGAACGCAATTCAGCTACACCAAAGTGATCTCCCGAGGTTACCAACGGCGTAGGCCCTCCAGTTCTTGCGTGTACTTCAGTGATAATTTGATTCGTTGTAGAGGGATCGGACGGGTCAGAAGTCACAACGAATCGCAGCTCTGGGTCAAAGGCGGTAAGGTTGACGATTGTTTCGATGAAGAATTCAATGGGCCATTGCCGGAAGGGAGTACCGACTCTCACATGAATGACTACGAAACCTTTTGTTTTGTCACGTACTAAACGTCGACCAGTCATCGTTTTACGGATTAGTTCAGCAGTGATCAGTTTTTTATAAACCGAGAGTGCCGTTTCTATGTTTCCGTTCATTTCAACGGGATCGCGTTCTGGGTCAGGGCTTTCGGCGAAGCTCTTGTCGAGGGAAGAGAGCAGGTCCCACTGATTCATAACCGAGTGACGTGGCTCTGTTTGGAGGGGTCTTTTGACGAGATGTGTATAAGGCCAACGTCTGTAGGGCATCGAATATCCGATTCGAGTCTGGGCGCGGGTGGCCCAGGTCAACCAGTTGCTGCGCGGCCCTCCATGAAAATCAATAACTGCGTCAAAGCGTGCGGCGCGAAGTCTTTGCGCAAGTTGTAAGTCGTATATTACGCGTCGAAATCCCCGAGGTCGCTCGGCGATGATCAGTTTTGTGAGGTGTTGGTTTTCGGATAAGAGAGGGGCAGCGGCACGTTCAACAAGGTAGACCAGTTCAGCGTCTGGAAACCGTTGCCTCAGTGCTCGAATAGCCGGGGTTGTGAAGACTACATCGCCAATAAGACGTAAACGAATTAAGAGAATCTTCACAGCTCGATCGTGGCTCGAATCGATTTCTATATGATTATTGAGGTTGTGTTAAGCGAGTCTCGATAGAACCTTAAGGAAATGATCGATGTCATCTTGATTATTAAACATTCCAACACTTGCACGAATTTGTGTCTCCCTCTCGCGAAAAGAGACGCTAATGTTCTCTTCGTCAAGAACGCGTCGGATGTGTTCAGGGTCGAGGCCGTGATCGAAACTGGTAATACAGGATGGATTATTGGCAGGAGTAAACATGCTGTAGCCCAATTTGGCGATACCATTTCGAAGAGCCTGAGCCAGTGCCACGGTGTGCGCCTCGATGCGGCTCAGTCCAACCTGGTCAATGTAGCCAAGTGCAGCATTTAATTGTGCAACAGCACCGTAGATGAGTCCTGCGTACTCGTATTTTTCGGCTGAAGTTTTTAGCTCAAAATTATAATTCGGTAGTGACCTGGAAACTTGATTGTGTCCAAATCTGTCTGGTGTGATGCGGTCAAGATGTTCCTCGCGAACGAAGAATGGGGCAGCTCCCCAGCTTGCGAGTAGATACTTATACGAGTTGGCGCAGACAAAATCCGCTCCGGTTTCACGAAGGTTCGTCGGAAAAGTGCCCAAGGCTTGAATTCCGTCTGCAAAAAGATATCCCCCGTTGGCATGGACAAGCTCTGCAAGAGCAGGAAGACTGTGTCGGTATCCATTACGATTGGAAACCCAGGCTACTGAAATGAGACGAGTACGTGCATCAGTCCTCGATTCGAAGTCTTGAATTCTGGAGCGACCATTCGTATGCGGAACGATACGCAGTTCGATGCCCTTTGCCTGTTCTAGCCAACGGTATAGGACGAATGAGGTAACAAAGTGTAGTTCGTCGATGACGACGTTATCGCCAGCCTTTAGATCGATGGCGCTGGTGACGATATTTTCTGCGTCACTCGTCGAGAAAAGAAGAGCCACTTCGTCTCTGGTAGCGCCAAATAGTTCAGCGAACTTCACGCGCGTGGCTTCCTTTATCTCCATGGAGATATCAAGGCCCTTCGCAGGCGTTAGCTGTTGTTCGTTGGCATATTTAATGGCGGCCTCATGGACGACCCTTGGAAAGGGCCCTACGTAAGAGGTATTCAGGTACGTTTGATTCTGGGTTACAGCAAAATCATCTCGGATACCTAGTGGATTTCTTTTAATAGACATTGTCGAATTCATTTTCGGGGAGGATAAAGGTGTTAGTCCTAAAGCGCCTGTAGTCTTTAGAAAGTGTCGACGGTCAACATTAGTCATGGTTTTTCCCTGTCGAGTCTGCGTCGAAGGTTACTTAGAACGCCGCCCAACAGTTTCGTCAGCCACGAAGCTCAAAAAGGTGATTTGTCCAGCAGTCCTATGACTGTGAGAAGCGCGTCAATAATCACGCCGAAGTGATAACGATTACGAATCCAATTGTATACAATTTAAATTTGGTTGTGTTCAGTGGCTTGGAAAATACGCTCGAAATGCTACCTACTCTATACCGCAGGTTTTCATGACTACGCTAGACTGTCAGTTGGAGTGAGAAGACTGGAGACCCTAAGGCGTAATGTAAATTTTAGAGTTAGTCGGTCATATAGATATTGATGTTGAGGGTGATTTGGGCATGTTATCAATCGGAGTGACCCTGCGAGGCAAGGGACGGAGGTTTGTTTTTATAGGTGTTTTCCTTGCGGGTTGCATCATTACCGGAGTTCTTTCGAGGGCTCCGATACTTACTTGGCTAGGAGGACAGCTGATACGAAGCGATCGCCTTGAGCAATCTGACGCGATTGTCATTCTGTCCGGAGGTGAGTTTGCTGAACGGGAAATTGAGGGCGCCGATCTATATCTGGCAGGATTTGCTCCCAGAGTAGCGATTTCTGTAGGTCGAGAGTCTCCAGGAGCAAAAGAGTTGGCACGGCGAGGGGTTGGTCTCTCTGATCTTTTGGAAATCCGCCTTTACCATCTCGAAGGCTTGGGCGTGCCTCGGTCAGCGATCTCCTTGCTTCCTGGGCGAGCCACCTCAACTCGAGATGAAGCCGTTATGGCTGCAGAATGGTCCGAGGCGAATGATGTCACGAGTCTCATCGTCGTTACTTCGGCGTATCACACCGCTCGAGCTGGGTTTATCTTTGAACGGATATTCGATCGTCAGCCTGTGAGAATATCGCTTCGCCCGTCTGGCGCCGATGATTTCAGAGCTGATTCATGGTGGAAGGAGCGGACTACCTTGCGTAATGGAATTTTTGAGCTGCAGCGGACGCTGTTCTATTGGTTAGCGTACTAGGATTCCTGCTTGGATATAGTGTTCAGGCAGGATCATCACGGTCTGCACGATATCGAGCCACGCGCATCGCTATGTCTGGTTTGGATGTATCGATAGAACCTTGCAGTAAGGCTCCATCATCCATCACAACATCGGTTGCTATGAGTTCACCTTGAACTTGTGCGGTCCGTCGAAGCTCGGCCAACCTTTCGACTGTTAGGGTTCCAATTACCCGGCCAAGCACCGTAATTGTTTTCGCGAAAATTCTACCCTCGATTCTTCCGTGAGGCCCGATCGCGACTCCATGGTCAGGCGTACTGATCGTGCCTTCAAAGGTTCCGTTAATGATGACGTGCTCGCGAGCGTACAACTCGCCTTTGATCGTAACTGTTTCCCCCACCGACGTGATCATTTCGGCCTTTGGAGAGTCTAAGGGAAGCGCAGCAGGAGGCTCGAAGCGTGCGACGTTACCCTCGGAAAGTTTTCTAGGCATGAAGCTTAGTCCCAATCAATAAATTTGGAGCGGGAGACGGGGATCGAACCCGCGACCAACGGCTTGGGAAGCCGTGACTCTACCACTGAGCTACTCCCGCTGGTGGTCAAACGCTAATTGTAACAGAGGTGGCGCTAGCATCTCAGTTACCCGTCAGTGTCACCCAGCTCGAATTAGTGATAACACTTCATCCCGCTTGTCGGCCATTAGGCTGGGCTTGTTGGCTTCCAAGTTCAATCTGAACAAGGGTTCAGTGTTAGAGCCGCGGAGGTTAAAGTGCCAGTCAGGATATTCGATAGACAGTCCGTCAATTCGATGCTGGGTAGCATCTGCATAACAGGCTGAAATCTGATCGAGTTTAGTTGGGATTATCGACATGTCTTGCACGGTCGTGTTGATTTCGCCAGAAATAAAATAGCGTGACCGTAGTGGAGCCAGAAGCTCAACCAGGGATGTGCCATGTTTTGACAGCAATTCGAGAATTAGTAACGCTGGAATAAGCCCATTGTCCGCGAAAGCATTGTCTCGAAAATAGTAGTGGCCTGTAACTTCACCGCCGAAAATAGCATTCGTTTCGCGCATCCGCTTCTTAAAAAAGGCATGCCCAACACGGTTGATTAACGGTTTACCATGAAGACGATCGACGGTGTTGGGTACCGCGTGACTTGCTCGAACGTCGTAAATTATGGTTGACCCTGGATGCTTTAGTAGAAAAGCTTCGGCTAATAAAGTTGTTACGAAGTCGCCCGGCACAAATTGACCATTCTCATCAACGAAGAAGCAACGGTCCGCGTCTCCATCCCACGCGATTCCCAAATCGGCTTGGGTGTCTACTACCGTGGACACGAGATGTTTTCGGTTTGCTTCGATAAGTGGATTGGCTTCATGGTTCGGAAATGAGCCGTCGATTTCGAAGCACAGCCGTGTAGTCTGGCAAGGGAGTGAATCAAAAATGCTCGGAGCAGCCACCCCCGCCATTCCGCTACCAGCGTCAAGTACAAGTCGAAACGGCTTTATGATTGAAGTATCGGTAAAGGAGAGAACGTGAGAGACATACTGATCGAGTAGTTGTGCTTGGGAGAGAGTGCCACGTGTTGAGGTGGGAGACGGAATATTGTGCCGAATAACCATATCTCTAATGCTGGCAATTCCTTCATCTCCGCTGAGTGCTGACGCTTGCCTGCCCACCAGTTTGATGCCGTTATATTCCTTCGGATTATGAGAGGCGGTGATCATTGCTCCGCCATCGTGTTTCTCATGACTGACACCGTAGTAAAGCATGTCAGTGCTCGCCAAGCCGTAATCAACAATATCAGCGCCCTGTGTTCTTGCTCCCTCGATGAATGCGGCGGCTAGGCTATTTGACGATAGACGCATGTCTCTGGCGACAGCCAAGCGTTTCGCGTCCAGATAGGTTACGAAGGCTTGGCCAACCAGTTCAGCCACAGACTCGTCGAACTCGTCAGGGTAAATCCCTCTGACATCGTAGGCCTTAAAGATGGATGGAGTGACACTCATGGTATTAATCCGCAGTTTTCGATGGGTCGGGCACTACTGTTTTGTCTCCCAAGGTCACTTCGGAGACGACGGCATTGGGAGCGATGTAGCACCCCTGGCCTAGCACTACGTCGCTTAACGATGCCTGCTCTCCAATAGCGCAGGATGGCCAAAGTATGGAGGTTTCAATATTAGCGTTATTCCCGACTTCGCACTTGCGGCCCAGCACGGTGTAGGCTCCTATCCGCGCACCCGTCTTGACCACAACTTCTTCATCGATAAAGCAGGGACCTTCAAGTGTTACGCCGTCTTCGATCTTCGCGGACGCAGCCACGACGAGAGCGTCTTTTGGTCTTGACCTAAAGGGTTCGGTAGGGAACCTCCCGTCCATGATGTCACGATGGACTTGCCGGTAACTTCTCGGGGTCCCGATATCAATCCAGTAGCCAGTGGACACGTAGGCCACAAACCGCTCTCCGTCATCAACCAGCGCCGGGAAAAAGCTTCGTTCAATAGACCAGGGGGTATCTTTGGGAATTCGATGAAGGATCGACGGCTCAATTACATAGACCCCAGCATTGATAGTGTTGCAGTCAAGTTTCTGATTCCCCGGTTTTTCAATAAAGCGTTTTACATTGCCGTCTTGATCGACTTCAACGAGACCGTAGGCTGAAGGATTTTCGACAGGCTTAAGGACGATGGTAGCGTTAGCTCCACGAGTCCTGTGGAATTGGAGTACGGCCCTCAGATCGAGCTCGGCAAGGACGTCACCGTTAAAAATGATTGCGGTATCGTCTAGGAAATCCAATGCAAACCGAATCGCGCCGGCCGTTCCCATTGGCTGAGGTTCAACGAGATATCGAATCTTGAGTCCCAGGTCCGGCAGGCTGCTGATAAGTTCTTCGATTCGATCAGGCTGATAGTTCAAGCTCAATATCACTTCATCAACTGAGCCGACACGCCTTAGTAGGTCCAGTTGGTATAGAAGAAATGGCCTGTTTAATATCGGCACAATCGGTTTTGGCATGTTCGAGGTCAAAGGTCGTAAACGTGTGCCCTTGCCTCCGGCCAGGAGAATCGCTTTCATCGTAGTTTCAGAATGATGGAGAAATACGTTGTTTTGGCCTGAGCTTGGTCTTGTTGCAGGTAGTGAAGAAGTCTAAAATGAGGCAACCTTGACGGTGCTTTCAAGCTTATGAACTTACCCAATTCGCTCACGCTCGGACGCATATTCCTAATTCCACTGTTAGTGGTCGTTCTCCTAACCAGGTTCGAAGGGCGCATGATCTTTGGAGTTCGCAAGGAGTTAATCGGCACGGTTATATTTCTGTTGGCTGCCTGTACTGACTGGCTCGATGGATATCTTGCCAGACGCCGTGGCCAGGTTACCGAACTCGGTCAATTAATGGATCCCTTGGCCGACAAGTTGCTCATCACAGCGGCTTTCGTATCGCTAGTCGCCTTAGATCTAGCTCCAGCATGGATGGTGGCCATCATTCTTGGACGAGAGCTCGGGGTTACTGTATTGCGGAGCATCGCATACTCGAGGGGTATAACCATAGTTGCGTCACCCCTCGGTAAGATCAAAATGGTGTCCGAAGTTGTTGCGATCGTCCTGCTGACCTTGGGGCAGGATTATCTTCAAGATTTCATTGTGTTGGGACAGGTAGCGTTGTGGGTGGTGTTGGTTACCGCGTTGGTGTCGGCGCTTGATTATTACCGCAGGTTTCATGAAAAGTTAAGTTCGCGAGGCGCAGAACTCGCGGCCGATACCGACCGCCAGACTCGCAGTGAATGACGATGTTTATCGCTTACCTATCCTGAATCTCAAGCTCAGTTATTCTTCTCCGTGCCGGCTCCAAATATGCACTTTGCTCGAAATCATCAACTAATTGATTGAAATACGGTAAAGCCTCATCTCCTCGACCGATTATTGCGAGTGATTCGCCCAGTACGAAGTAAACAGCATCCCGAGCGGTGTATTCAGGGTCCTCAGCCAACAGTGCTCGCATACGCTGTATTGCCCCTGGATACCAGCCTCCGTTGAAATAGAATTCGCCGACACGAAAATCAGCTTCGCTAAGACGATCTCTCGCTACCCTGCGCCATTTACGGGCCTCGTCCATGAGGTCACTGTCCGGGTATAGTTCGAAAAACAGTTCGAAGGCCTCTACGGCCAGTTTCGTTGATGTTTGATCACGGTCGGAAGCCAACATGCCTTCGGAATATGTAACGCCTATCTTGAACTGTGCGTAGGCAGCGCGTGGATGAGTAGGATAAAACCTTAGGAATTCTTGGAATTCGTTAACAGCTTGGACTAGTGATGAAAGACCGCCTTCTCTTAGAAGGGAGTCACCGATAGCGAGTTTCGCGTCAAAACGATAAGAGCTCTGTGGGTATACATCCACGAGGCGACGAAAGACAGTTTGCGATTTATCCCACTCTTCATCTTCGAGCAAGGCGGAGCCGTGTTCGAATAGGTAACGATCTGGTTCCGGTGTGCCTGGAGGTAGTGCTGCTGGATCTAGAACAGTGCAGGCCATGCCACTCGTCAAGAGGAGTGCGACAGCTATGGAAGTTAACGGCGCCTGCTCATTAGAAACGATCGTCGGTCTCATGAACTGATCTCGCTGTGCCTAGACAGCCACTCGTGCTGAGCTCGTAGGCCATCCGGCAATGCTACGGTTGGGCCGAAGCCGAGATCGCTTCGCGCCAGGGTGATATCGGCGTAAGTGTCACGCATGTCTCCACTTTGGATCGCATCCCGGTTGACCTCAAGGGAACTACCGGTGATTGTCGAAATAAGTTCGATTACTTGATTCATCGACACGTGAGAGCCGCCTCCCACATTGTACACGCGGCCAGGGATTCCAGCAGTTGCTGCGGCAATGGTGGCCGTGACGATGTCGTCTACGAAGGTAAAATCCCTGGTCTGCTGACCGTCACCATATAGGTGAACCGGTTTCCTTTGAATGGCAGCCTTAAGAAAACGATGGAATGCCATGTCCGGACGTTGACGGGGTCCGTAGACGGTAAAGTAGCGTAGAGCCACGGCTGGGATGTTGTGGTTGAGATGGTAAAGTAAACAAAGTTGCTCTCCCGCGAGTTTAGTTACCCCATAGGGTGAAACGGGTCGAGGTAAAGCGTCCTCGCCCATTGGAAGGTCCACTTGGTTGCCGTAGACAGAAGAGCTTGAGGCATAGACGAAGCGTTCAATTGGCTGATGAACGCATGCGTCAAGAAGTGCTTGAGTGGCGTTAATGTTAAGCGACGTGCAGATGCTGAAGTCTTGTCCCCAGCTCCGACGGACTCCAGCCTGAGCTGCGAGGTGAAAGACGTGGGTAACGCCCTTGAGTAAATCCGTAACATTACAATTAAGCAGGTTTAGTTCAGTAAAGTGAAATCTCGATTTAGAAAGGAGTCTTGAAAGGTTATCTTCCTTGATAGATCGATGGTAATAATCGGTAAAACAGTCAACGCCGACTACCTCATTGTCGCGGGCGATGAGCATCTCCGCTAGACTTGAGCCTATAAAACCAGCGACCCCAGTTACTAGTGCTCTCATGCCAACACCGAGGAGAGTTGTTCTGGCAAGCGACAGGGGCGTCTTTGTTCGTTTATTGCTGCATGCACTGTCCGACCAACCGCGCTAATCTCTCCGTCGAGCCAGCAAATTTCGTAGTTGAAGCCAACTCGAGTCGGCGAGAGTAGTTCCCCGCGAGTGATCACTTTGAGTTCATCATCGTATTGGGATGGTTTTCGGTACTCGCAGTGAGCCTCAATAACAGGGAGCAATATCCCAGTTGCTTCCATCTGGCGATAGCTCCATCCGATTATCCTAAGAAGATCAGTGCGGCCAATTTCAAACCAAACAAGATAATTCGCGTGATACACAACACCCATCTTATCGGTCTCGGAGTAGCGTACTCGAATTGGGGAAGTCGAGGACCGCACCCTTAATTTGGCTCCCGAACAGCTTGTTCCTCGCTCGCTGCCCTTAAAGCGCGTGTGGCTTTGGTTGGATCGTCCTGGCCGAATATCGCTGAGCCAGCCACTAGAATGTTCGCCCCGGCAGCCACAAGTTCGCCGGCGTTGCTCAAATCTACTCCTCCGTCGACCGCAATCGGAGCTGGGTTACCCGCGCTTTCTAGTAAGGCTCTCATGGCCCGCACCTTCTCGATACTACTGGGTATGAACCGTTGTCCCCCGAACCCAGGATTTACAGACATTACTAAAACCACGTCGACTTCGGAAACAACAGTTTCGAGTGCCGTGACCGGGGTTGAGGGATTAAGTGCAGCTCCAGCAAGAAGACCCAGCTTCTTTATTGAAGTCAGTGCTTGGCTAAGATTCGGTTGTGCTTCCACATGAATCGAAAGAGTGTCGGCTCCAGCCTTTGCGAAAGCCTCAAGATACCGAGACGGATCTTCAATCATTAAGTGGACATCCAACGGAACTCTTGCTGTTCGCTTTATAGAACTTATAACTGGGGGTCCTATTGATAGGTTGGGCACGAAATGACCATCCATTACATCCACATGTATAGCATCGGCACCACCTCGCTCTGCGGCGCGAACAGCTTTACCCAGTTCCGTAAAATCAGCCGAAAGAATTGAAGGAGCGATTTGGACTCTCACCGGCTGACCTCAAGAGAAATTGGTTCTCCAGGGGAGATTTGAAAACCTGCCTGGGGATACTGACGAAGGACAATACCGGGGGGCACGTTTGGATATGGATGATCGCCGACCACTGTAATCCGGAATCCTTGTTCTCGTAAAATGTCGGCCGCTCCTGCGCCGTCGGCGCCGATTAAGTCAGGCATCACATAGGTAATGGTTCGCTCGCCTCGGTTTACAAGTAATGACACTGATGTGCTGCGAGTGTCTGGCGGCGGTTGTTGGGCGAGCACTGTGCTACGGGGGTATCGACCTGAACGTATTTCGGCGACGCTTACGAGTTCCAGGCTGTCTGCTTGGACTCTTAATTGGGCGCTGCGCTCAGTTTGACCAACTAGAGCAGGAATCTGACTGGGCCGAGGGCCACCGCTTAACCAAACTCTTACAGTTCGTTGTTGGCGGGTTGTTAATCCGGCTGGGGGCTCTTGCAGGATCACGCTCCCGGCAGGGATAGAAGAATGTAATCGCTGGGCTGGCTCAACACGTACTAGAAGTCCCAACTCTTCGAGAGCTGCAGTAGCTGTTGCAATTGGTTGACCGGCCAGGTCGGGAACGGATACTTCCTGTGATCGAAGTGCGACACGCATACCGGCAACGGCGAAAAGGAAGTAAGTCGCCACCATTGCGCCGGTCACCAGGAAGGCCTTCCCGACGCTCAGCATGTTACGCGTCAGGCTCATCAAATCACTGAAGTTAGCACAAGTCCTTGTTGTTCACAAGGTTCTGGCCCTTAGGTGCGCCTGAGAGATGCTGCGAAAAAGGCATCTAGGCCGTGCAAGTGAGGATAGCTCCTGAGATAGCCGGCACCGTTGAGAATTGAACCGAAATGAGAACACTCAACGATTGTCCGCAGATCTTCAACCTGGAATTTGGTCTCGGAGCCCAGAAAGTTTTCTATAACGCGCTCGTTCTCCTCTGGCTCACCGGAACACGTGGCATACACTAGACGTCCTCCCGATCGCACCGTGGAGGCTGCCACCCGAAGCATTCTTATTTGCCGGTCTGCCATGAGCTGAATGTCGCTGAGTTGTCTGCGCCACCGAATGTCCGGATCACGTTGCACGGTACCCAGGCCGGTGCAGGGAGTATCGACAAGGACGCGATCGAAGATGGCTCCAAATGGCGCGCTAAGGGTAAGGTCATGGGCTATCAGTTTCACTACAGAAGCACCGAGTCGAGTGACAGTGTGAGCCAGTACATTGAGGCGACCCCGATTAAAGTCTCCCGCCACTAGAGTTCCCTGATTTGCCATGGCCGAAGCTAGAGCGAGGGTCTTACCTCCTGGTGCAGCACATGCGTCCAGAATGGACATGCCAGGTTCTGCTTGAACAAGTGGAGGAATAAGTTGGGAGGCTTCGGCTTGGACGAAAAAGTCGTGACTTGAGGTCAAATCGGGTAAAAACTGTTTACCAGACGAGATACTAAAGCCTTCACGCCCGTAGTGTAGAGGCTCAGCGACAATGTGGTCCTTGCGAAACTGTGACAGCAGGGCTGCAGATGTTGTGCGTAAAGTGTTAACTCGAAGCGTTAGACTAGCGGGCTCGTTGTTGAACTTAGTCCATGCGAGTGTTCCTGAATAGCCATAGCGGGTTAACCAACGCTCAACTAGCCAGGCTGGGTGGGAATGGCTAATGCTAATAAATTGAAGCGCTCTCTGTTGGAGATGGTTTGGCCAGTCTGAAAATTGCACTTCAGAAACAGCCGCGAGATCCGACTCCTTCGGTTCCTCGGGTAAAGGGAGATTAGGTAGTGCTCTTAGGAGTGCTCTCAGTACAGCGTTTGTTAGTCCTGCTGCACGGCTGGGGCCTTCGGTTCGCGTGATGTTTACTGCGTCGTTGACAACAGCTGACGGAGGAACGCGGTCAAGGTGCAGTAGTTGATAAATGCTTATCCGAAGCACATCACGCACAACAGGGTCGAGTTTTAATAGAGGGCGATCAGCAAAGTGTACGATCAGATAATCCAGCGCATTAAGCCACCGAAGGGTTCCGGTCACGATTTCATTGAGCAAAGCTCGATCCCGTCGATCTGGCACATCGGTTCTGACACTGTAAAGTGAATCTGGAAGGGCGACGGAGCGCTGGACCACTGCCCGGAGTGCTCGAAAGGCGGCCATTCGGGCTGGAGCGATCATGTTTTTGTTGGGGATTCAAAAACCGAACCAGGGGTTACTGGATGGCCAGCCAAAAAAGACTGAATCTCCATAACGCGACGTCCAGACGGTTGAATCTCTAGGATTTCGAGTGTAGTTTTTCCACCGGCGGCAACAACGAGCCGACTGCCACCAGTTTCAAGAATCTCCCCAGGTCGTCCTTTTGAAGGGTGTGCTATCACTGCTGTGCGGTAAATAGCGTAGCGAATCCCCCCAAGATATGTGAAGGCTTGGGGCCATGGATGCATTGCACGAACTTGGTTATGGATCGTGGGGGCATCACTATTCCAATCGATGCGACCATCATTCTTCGTGAGGCGAGGTGCATAGGTTACAACCGTGTTGTCTTGTGGCGCTTCGACCAAGTTTCCGCTCATAATGTTACTTAGGTTGTCCCTTAGGAGGGAGGCTCCTAGATGGGCAAGGGCGCTTGCAAGGTCTGAGGCTGTGTCAGTGGGGCGAATCGACTGTTGTGCTTGAGCAAGAATTGGACCGGAATCAAGCTTGGAGTCCATCCTTATAAGGGTAACCCCTGTGACCTGATTTCCATCGAGTACTGCGCGTTGAATCGGAGCTGCGCCACGATAGGCGGGTAGGAGGGAAGCGTGTAAATTAACGAAGCCACATGTTGGGATTTCAAGTAGGTTGTCGGGAACCAGCTTGCCATAGGCCACAACGACCCCTAGTTCCAGCTGGAGGGCTCGCATTTGATTTAGAAAGACTGAGTCGTTGAGAGCCTCTGGCGCTAGGACTGGAATATGTTTTCTTAGAGCTAGAATCTTTATTGGGGACGCTGAGGGTCGTTGACCTCTACCACGCGGACGATCAGGTTGGGTGATCACGGTAACGACCTCGCACGGAGATTCTATGAGGGCGCTGAGTGTCGGAACCGCAAACTCTGGTGTACCAAAGAAGGCGATTCTCACCATTTTCTGTTTCGCCTAAGTTTGGCGATTCGACGGATGATTAACTCTCGCTTAATCCCACGTAGACGATCAACAAAGAGGGTGCCGTTTAGATGATCCATTTCGTGTTGAAAAGCACGTGCAAGAAGGCCCTCGCCTTCGATCTTTTGAGGCCTACCATTCCGATCTAGCCCAGATACAACGACCTGCTTTCGCCGCTCCACAACCGCACTGAACCCGGGAAGGCTCAGACAGCCCTCTTCCTCAGTTATTGATGCGTCATCGTTACATGTCTCAAAACTTGGATTAACCATTGCAATTAGTTCCGTTGGTGTTTCTCCCACTGAGATGTCGATAACAAAGACCCGCAATCCTACTCCCACCTGGGGAGCCGCCAAGCCGACACCTGGGGCAGCGTACATAGTTTTAATCATGTCGTCGATTAAAGTTTGTATTTCCTCGGTAACCGCCTTTACAGGAGCCGCTGGCGCATGAAGTCCTGAATCACCGTACTTAAGGATCGGGCGAATCATAGAAACCCTTACGGCTTGGTGTGGCTAGCCCGCTCGATTGCTAGAGGAGTTATTAAGCCGAGACCGGCTGAGCGTGGTGGAAGCGGATAGATGACGAGTAACCTCGTTTATGGAATCGCCTCCAAACTTCTCGAGAAAAGCATCAGCGACGACCAAGGAAATCATCGCTTCAGCTACAACCGAAGCAGCCGGAACGGCGCACACATCGCTTCGTTCCACCGTCGCTGGAGCCTCGGTCATAGTAGAGATGTCTACAGAGCGAAGCGGTTTCATAAGAGTTGAAATCGGCTTCATATATCCCGAAACACGAAGATCCTCGCCATTTGTCACACCGCCTTCTAGTCCACCCGCATTGTTCGTTGGGCGGACGACGCCGTATTTGCTGCCATCATTTTCTATAGGCTGACTTGGCAAAACGATTTCGTCGTGCACTTGGGATCCAGGCAGTGCGGACACGCCTGGTCCAAGACCTATTCCCACAGCTTTGATGGCAGGTATAGACATGACGGCTTGGGCCAAACGTCCATCAAGTTTCCGATCCCACTGGACATAGCTTCCGAGTCCAAGTGGGAGACCGTGAAGAATTACCTCGAACTTACCACCGACCGTGTCACCAGCTTCGCGAGCAGTATCAATCGCGGCGACCATCGCTGTTTCGGCTTCCTGATCTACGCAACGAAGGACTGCGTCCTCCGGTATTTCACGTACCCTGTCAAACGGGACCATGGTTTCGGAGATCTCAATTCCAGCGATACCAGTGACGTGACTTACGATCTCAATATTGAATAGCTCCAGTAGCTGTCGAGCAACCGCACCCGCCGCAACCCGTGCGGCCGTTTCGCGTGCACTAGCACGCTCCAGGACGTCTCGAATATCAGTTCGGTCATATTTAATGGTTCCCGCAAGATCGGCATGGCCAGGACGAGGACGCGAGACCGGGGGTTTACGTTCGCCCTTTGTCGACTCGAGTTCCGTTGCGCTGACCTGCATCGTCCTTTCCCAATTGGGCCAGTCCTTGTTGTTAACAAGAAGCGCGATCGGGCCGCCGATTGTTTGACCGTCGCGTACGCCGGATAAGATTTCAGCCTGATCTGACTCAATCTTCATTCGTTGGCCGCGACCATAACCCTTCTGGCGTCGGCGCATTTGATGTGTGATGGCGTCAAAGTTAATCGCCAGGCCGGCGGGAATTCCTTCAAGTATTGCCACGAGTCCTCGACCGTGCGATTCGCCTGCTGTAAGAAAACGTAACATCCTGCTTGTATTGTACACGAAGCATTTAGAGCCATTTCAAATGAGGAAGGATGCCATTAACCACAGTTCCATTGAACGCGACTTTGGGAAACCTTCCGCGATATATGGAAAATAGGAGAAGGAGTGGGTATTGATATTACAGAACCTGTTTTGCGATCAATTAACCAAACATCAGGTTCACGATTGCAACGGCGGCGAGGATTCCTGCGATGTCAGCTAGTAAGCATACTGGGAGTGCGTGTCGGGTTCTAACGATTCCAATTGCACCAAAGTAGACCGCGAGGGTGTAAAAGGTGGTTTCAGTGCTACCTTGGAAGGTGCTTACCATATAGCCGATAAGTGAATCTGGTCCGTGGGTGTTCATGGCTTCGGCCATCACGCCGAAGGCGCCAGAGCCAGTAAGTGGGCGGAGGACTGCCATGGGTAGAGCTTCGGCCGGCATGCCGATTAGACTAGTAAAGGGAGTTAATAACAAGGCAAGCAATTCGATACCCCCCGCGGCTCGAAGCATCCCAATCGCTACGAGGATGGCAACGAGATAAGGGATTATCCGAAGCGCTACGTCGAAACCTTGCTTCGCGCCTGCGACGAGTGATTCGTAAACTCGCACTCCACGTTGCCATCCATATAGAGTCAATCCGGCAACAAGAGCGGGTAGCATCCAAAACGAAAGGGTGCTGCGCACAAGTGTCACGAAATCAGCGTGCGGGCTAAGCTCCTGATTAGGCGAGAAGAGGTTCCAGCTGTTCGAATTCAGATATCGCACGAGGAATACGGAGAAGACAAACCAGAAAAGCCACACGGCCCAGCGTCGAAGGGAATTTGACTCAGTTTGTTCTTTGGCTGTAACCGGTTTTTCTCTAATGGATGGAGTTGCTGAGGTAATTGTCTGTGGTTCGGTGTTCCGGTAGCGAGGGAGTTTGCAGATTAGGGTCGCAGCCAGAATACCGACCAAGGTTGCGGTTCCGCTGGCAATCCATGTTGGAAAAAGAATGCCAGCTGCATCATTAGAGCCAAGGGATGCGCGGAGTCCAATTACCCCAGTGGGTAGTATGGCTAGGCCGGCGGTGTTAATGGCGAGAAAAAGAACCATTGCATTACTAGCTGTTCCCTTCTCACTATTTAGAGTATCGAGTTGTTCCATCGCACGGATGCCGAATGGAGTTGCTGCGTTACCGAGTCCCAGCATGTTTGCGGATATATTGAGAATCATTGCGCTCATGGCGGGATGGTCAGCGGGTATTCCAGGAAAGAGGCGTTTCATTATGGGTCCAAGGGCGCTGGCCAAGCGACGCATAAGGCCCCCGTCTTCTGCTATTCGCATTAAACCCAAAAAGAATGCCATTACCCCGATAAGGCCGATCGCAAGCGTTACGGCGTCTCGAGCTGACTCGATAAGGGCCTGAGTCACGGCTTCCATTCTTCCGGTGGCGGCGGCCAGAAGAACAGAAGTAACGACGACAACAACGAACAGTCCATTCAGCATTTAGAATGTTCCAGATTGGGCCTTTAGCGTTCAAGATTAGCCAGAGTCTCGGATGAGCTTGAGGTGTTGTTCATGGCATCCGTGGCTCGTATCACTAGACGTTCAGGTGTCTGATCGCTTGATGAAAACACCTCGAAGCTCTCGAGACGTGAATCGGCTATTCCGTCAATCGGATAAACCACTTCCCACAGATTTTCGTCGAAGGAAAACTCAACACGTTCGATAATCGATTGATCATCCTGTACCGTGAACGAGATCGAAGTTCCACTCGACTCGATCTGCGCCGGATTAATGTTGATGCGAGGAGAGGTATTGTCGATATCAAAGACGCTGGTAGCCCTGCGTCCGGTAAGGGTTGTTTGGGGAGAGTTCGATGGAGCGTCTGAAGCTTCGACCATTGCAAGGTACCGGCCATCTGGAACAGATACGGTATCCCAAACAAAAATTGGATCAGTTAGGCCGGCTATCAAGAGGGTCCATGCACTAGTGTCTTCCGCACGATAGTGAACTGAATATTCAAGCCGATCGTTGTCGGTATCCTCAGTTGTCCAGCCAAAAGTTTGCAAGCCCTTACGGTAGACGCGTCGACCTAGAGTCGGTTGTCCAGGTTGCGTTCTCGCCTCAGACTCTATGCGAATAGGGAGAGTATTATTTCTGGAGGTGGGTTCAAAACCGGCGAGGTCAATTTCTGTGCCCGCAAAGGTTTCCTGAAAAGCTGTTCCAGCCGGGTGCTGGGTGATCGATGTAACCATTGGAGCAACATTTCGGGGAAGGTAAGAGGCTGTGACTGACGTTAGAACCGGTGTAGCGGCGCCTCGTTTCAGCACTGCCCGCCATTGCAAGTAGCGGGCTTTTGGACTGGTAATTACTTGACCACTGGCAAAGTTATAGCTTTCGGACCAATCGCTCCACATTTCGTCTGGGTCGTCAGTGTTACCTGATCTAGTGGATAACTTGACCTGACTTCCCGATGGCTCGGTAGAGGTCCAGCGGATGGTGCCCCAAGTGGCGATGGTTCTGGCGTCGCGCACGTCAGAGAAGTAAGTCCCTTCCGCAGACAATGAATCGGACAACGCGAACAGTTTTCCCGGATTGGCCGTTGCAAAGTGGAGCCGCCCTCCAGGTGCGTAAGCCATTGCTGTTATTTGACCGGCGGCAACACGGGTGACTAGGGTAGAGGTTACGGGCTCGCCGACTAGGCGATAGAGCCGTCCGTTTGGTCCAGTTCCAACGATTAGGACGTCCGCGTCATCGATAAGAAGGTCGTAGGGTACGTCCCTTGGCGATTGCCAGATCACGTCCCAAACGCCATCTGGTTTTACTCGTAGGACAGCTCCTCCGTCAGTCGGTGTTGCTCGGAAGCCAGTAGTGGTATCAGTAACCTCCACCTGAACAACTGCCGTTGCCTGCATAGACCTTGAATCTGGTATTGATTGGGCAGTGCTCGGTTCGCCACGAACGCCAGCCAAATAGACTGTTCCATCCTTGGCTACCCGTAGGGAGCGGAGTTCGGTAAAATCTGAATCAAGGAGGACGAAACCCCTGCGATCGCTGTCGATCCGAAGCAGGCGCCCCGGTGACTCTGTGCCAGCAAGAAGTCGACCCTGGGAATCAAAAGCAAGTGACAGCACGTTAGTGGTGTGTGTGTTATAAAACGGCGCCGTTGTACCGTCCTTCTCGATTCGGTAGATGACTCCTTGGGTTCCTGTTGCTACATAAAGGGCGTCATCTGGCCCTAGGACCATTGACCAAATGTAGGTCTCCTCAAGGTCGACTAATGTAGTCGATTGACCGTTAGCCTGGACTTCATACACCTTTCCATTCGGACTAGTGCCAACATAAAGTCCTCCTTCGGGTCGGCGAGCCAATGCGTGGACCTCAGACTCAATGGCATCAAAAACAATTGCCGAGTTTCCATCGGCGCCTATTTCGTAGACGCGGCCCTCGTCCCCGGTTGCAATCCAGAATCCATCAGAACCGTTCGACACTACTGACCAAACAAAAGGTGCTGGCGATTCGTGGATAAGACTTGTTTCAGGTGAGAGGGAAAGTTGACCAGATTCATTGACCGACAACTGTTCCAGCTCGCCCTGTAATAGTTCCGACTGGGTTGAAACGTGCCAGAAGGTCGGGGAAGCAGCTACGAGCAAGCCGCCTATGGGAAGTAGAACGAAAAGCGCGGCGAAGGCCCTTCTAAATAGCGGGGAACGATATCTATAGAAAAATTGCATGATTATTGTGAGTCGAGATTGAGAGTAAGTATGCGAAAACCAGAGACCGCCTCTTGGGTGTCCACTTCCCATTCGCCAAGGCTAGCCTGTTGTAGCGACATAACAGCCCCCCGACTTCGGTCAGCCTGATATACCGCAAGCGCCGAGGCTGGTAGGGCTGCGAGTGGTTCTCCGGCAAGAAGGACTCCAGGGTGGGCACCGAGGAGGCGCACATAGAGACGGTTATTACGATAGGTATTGTTTAAAGCCCGGATTAGTTGATTAAGGTTTCTGGGTTGGGTTGCACCTATTGTGCCTTGCTGCTCAATCTGGGCCAGGTCCACGCCACTTGCTACAAGAAGGGATACTGTGGCTGGTGCGTTGGCAGGAATTCGAAGCGGCAGGCTATGGGTTTCTTCTACACCGCGGTGAGTCCGAGTAACAATCCTAAGGGTAGTGTCTAGGCCTGGGCGTATACGAACGGTATCAAGCCAGACACGTTCAATGGTCGAAGTGCTGGTTTCCTCGGAGGACACGATCTCAAGGCTAAGACTGTTGAGAGAGATTGGTCCAAAGCTGTTTTGAACAAGGAAAGTAATTGGTGTCAATACGGACGTTGCGGCTGCAAGCGATGGCGCGATTCCTGAAAACACATCATTAAACGTGAGCGGCGTATGATTTTGAAAAGTTGCAGCACCGGACACAGTAAACGTGGCAGCCCCGGCATTACGCTCGTAGGCCCGTAGTGTGTTAAGAACGGTAACAAAGGTCAAGAGTGGCGTAAGGACCTGATCGTCAACAATGTTGAAGTGAAGGTCTTGGGAGGGCCGGCTACTATCAATCGGCCTCAGAGTAATGTCGACCGGAATTCGTCGAGGCGTTGTGCCAAGTGTCCCAGCAATGCCAGTTAGGCGGTCTTGTTGGAACGTTCCTATTGCCTCGCCGACGGTCGCAATCTTACTCGATGACATCAGGCTAGGTAGAAGAGTGTGAACGTGCGCTCGGTTCATTAAAAATTCTACGGGGCCAAGATTCTGGAACTGATGGCCGAACGCATATACACGGTCTTTGTCTATCATTGTTACCGTGCCGGTGCCGGCTAATGTCAGGTCACCATCGATCAGCGTGACACTAACAGCGTCGCCCGGCCGAAGCGGAGTGCTTGATAAAGAGGTGTTCGCTTCCTGTCCACCGCCAAGCACTGGTGTCATTCCTGTGCCTTGAAGGGCTGAGCTAAGTAGCCCAGTTACATGAGAGTCAAAGCCACTCATATTTAGCGGAGTGCCAATGGGACGAAGCATGGTAGTTGCATGCCGAACTGAGGAGAGTGCCCGGTCCGGTAGTGCTGCGTCTCCAGGCTGCAGGCTGTAGGGTGATATTCGATGTAGAGTCCCGCGAAATACTTCCATCAGCTGTTCTGGTGACATCGGCAGGTGAAGAGCCACGGGGTTCATAGGGGCGCGGGGTGTTGGGAACGCTACGGCGTCAACCATTTCCTTAATCGGGGTTATTCCGGCAATGGCTTCGGTCGTGAAGGAGCCTAGCGCGTAGGAGACTGCGCCAATCAACTGTCCCCCTATGTAGACGGGGCTTCCGCTCATTCCCTGAATAACGCCAGTATCACTTAGCGGTCCACCTGAAAGCCGCGCTAGGATTAAGTTACGCTTTGGTCCATTGATGTTATGCAGAATGCCTAGGATGTGAGCCTCGAATTCCTCGGGCTCAGTGCCTTCAAAGACTGTCATTCCAACGCCGATCATGCCAGGCCGCACCTCTTCTAGGGCCATAACCGTCTGGCCGGAGACGGCTGAGGCGGAGGCAATGAACAGGATTAGACTGCTGACGATAAAAGTTTTCATAGTGAGAAAGGAGGCTTCAGAATGCTGACAATGACCCCTTATAGCTAAGAAAATGATTGACAGTCAAGGAGAAAAGGTTAGCTTTTGGAGCATATGAGGCGGTTTCCTCGAACAAATTGACAGCCCATAATCCCTTTTATATCATTCATTTAGCTCGTTTACTGTAATCGATTTTAAAAGGGGTGTTCGGGTTCTCCGGTGTTCAATGTTAGACTCAGGTTTCCGAGTATGTCTGACAAAAAGGTTGGTTCTGTCTCCGCGCTTAGTTGGTTCTGGTTTATCTATTTTAGCAGCCTGTCTGAGGAGGCGGCCGTGTAAGGCTAATTGCCACACAGTTACTAATTTAGGAGAACCCCTAAGCCTCTTCAGCCCTATTGGTTGAAGGGGTTTTTTTGTTGGTATTTAGATTTAGATCCGAATTCATATGGCTCAATCACAAGTATGCGTGACCGTAAGGGCAACCACGACCGATCAGCTTAGACAGCGTCGAGATGCTGCAGTTGAAGCGGACCTTGTTGAGTTACGAGTCGATGGGGTCGAAGACCTGGATGTCTCAGGTGTCCTGAAGGGGCGTTCGAAACCAGCCATTGTGACTTGTCGAACGGTACAGGACGGTGGGAGTTTTGATGGCGGAGAGGAAGCTCAACGGCGCATCATCGCTGAAGCCCTCAAATGTGGGGCCGAATATGTCGATATTGAATGGAATGGATCGCCAGACCCAAGGATTACCAAACATGGGTCTCGAATTGTTTTATCCAGTCACGATTTCTCTGGGCGACCTAGTGATCTCGCTGATCGCTATTCTGCGATGCGGGCAACAGGGGTCGCTGTTGTCAAACTCGCTGTGAAAGCTAAGTCTTTAATGGATCTTGTGCCGCTGGCTGATTTGGGATGCCGGGCGAAGCGTGACGGTGAGCAAGTCGTCATAATCGGAATGGGAGGACCTGGGGTAGCTTCACGTATTTTAGCTGATCGTTTCGGTGCATGCTGGAGTTATGCAGGTGATGCTGCTCCAGGCCAAGTTGACCCGGACCGGCTGATTCGCGAGTTTAGGTTTCGCGAGTTGTCGGATTCGACCGAAGTGTATGGAGTCTTAGGCAATCCAGTCATGCATTCCCTTTCACCGGCAATGCACAATGCTGGATTTAGGGCCATCTCAAAGGATGCAGTCTATCTTCCTTTAGAAGCCGCCGATGTTGATGATTTTTTTAGTTTTGCTGACGCCTTCAGAATCTCGGGAGTAAGCGTTACCGCACCCTTTAAGGAAGAAGTACATAGTCGCGTGAGAGAAAGCGATCCGATAGGTAAACGTATCGGCGCGGTTAACACGTTACAAAGGGTACAAAACAATTGGAGGGCCATGAATTGTGATGTGGATGGATTTCTTGAACCACTCTTATCTCGCTTCACTATTGATGGATGGCGGGCCACGGTCATCGGTGCAGGAGGAGCAGCAAAGGCAGCAAGCGTAGGACTGGTTGAGTCTGGGGTCCTAACGAAGATTTGCGCTCGGCGACAGGAAAAAGCCGAGGAGGCTGCGAGAGTAAGTGGAGCAACGGTAGGAGTTTTTCCTGTCGAACCAAATTCCTGGGATCTTCTTGTGAATGCTACGCCTGTTGGCATGACTCCTCAAGTTAACGAGTCGCCTTTACCGGCTTCCTCGCTGGATGGTCGGTTGGTTTATGACCTTGTGTATAACCCCAGTCGCACGTTGCTCCTAAAGGAAGCTGCGAAACGGGGTTGTAGAACACTTGGAGGGTTGGAGATGCTCGTCGCGCAGGCGAAACGGCAATTCGAGTGGTGGACAGGAGTCCAGGTACCGAATTCAGTTTTTGAGACCGCTGCAAAAAATGGCTTAACCTCGACCGTGGAGTGAATGACATGAAGCAGACCTCATTTGAAGAATTTAGATCGCTGGCTACGAAAGGAAATTTCGTCCCAGTGTACAAAGAGATTTTAGCTGACCTACTGACGCCAGTTTCTGCCTTCCTGAAGGTCGCGGAGCATTCGGACTATTCATTTCTTTTGGAGAGCGTAGAGGGTGGTGAACAGGTTGGACGCTATTCGTTTCTTGGTAAGGATCCGTTTTTGGTACTCCGAGGTCGTGCGGGTGGTTCCACTGTTGAAAAGGCTGGAGTTATTAGTGAGTCCGACCAGCCGTTCATTGAAGCCTTAAGAGGGGTGATGAAGGAGTATCACTCGCCTGTCGTCGACGACCTTCCCCGTTTCACTGGTGGAGCGGTTGGCTATCTTGGCTACGATTCAGTGCGTTGGTTTGAGCCGAAACTTGCGGGGTCATGGTCGGATGGGCCAGAGCCTGACAGGGAAGCAGAAGATGATGCGGTGTTCATGCTTTTCGATACGGTGCTGGCTTTCGATCACGTAAAACATCGGATTTTGATTATCGCGAATGCACGAGTTGCAATTGAAGAACCGTTGGAATCGTTGTATCAATTTGCCTGTGCGAAGATTCGATTCCTTGAGGTGGAGTTGGAGCGCACTCTTTCGCGTCCTCAATCACAGAGCGTAAAACCAAATATTGTTACTTCAAATATCTCTCAGAAAGGTTTTGAGGATGCGGTCTTGCGTGCCAAGGCATACATATCAGACGGGGACATTTTTCAGGTTGTCCTGTCTCAGCGATTTGAAACCAAGCTAGACGTGGATGCCTTTTCGGTTTATCGATCACTTCGCCATGTTAACCCGTCACCTTACATGTATTTCATTCGTTTGGGAGACACGGCAATTGCTGGTTCCTCCCCAGAGATGCTTGTTCGAGTCGAAGGTGACAGGGTGGAGACTCATCCAATCGCTGGGACGAGGCCTCGTGGTGGGAGTGAAGAGGAGGATGAACGCCTTGCCTACGAGCTAAAACACGATGAAAAGGAGCGAGCTGAGCACGTCATGCTTGTCGACTTAGGACGCAATGACATCGGAAAGGTTTGTGAGTACGGCACGGTATTGGTTTCGCAGTTCATGCAAGTAGAACGTTATTCCCATGTGATGCATCTTTGCTCGAAAGTAGAGGGGAAGCTGAATGAGGAGGTCGATAGTCTCGATGCATTGGTTGCTTGCTTTCCTGCGGGCACTGTTTCTGGAGCACCAAAAATTCGCGCGATGGAGATCATTGCGCAGCTGGAGCCAACTCGGCGGGGTATTTACGCCGGGGCAATAGGCTATCTTGATTTTGCAGGCAATTTGGATTGTTGCATTGGAATACGAACCGTCACGATTCATGGGAATTCCGCTGTGGTGCAAGCGGGGGCAGGCATCGTTGCTGATTCTGAGCCCTCTTCGGAATATGAGGAAACCCTGGCGAAGGCTCGTGCAATGCTACGCGCCATTGAAATGGCGGAAGGCGCGGAGTAGGTATGGTCTTGGTTCTGGATAACTATGATTCGTTTACCTACAACCTCGTGCAGTATTTGGGTGAACTAGGTGCTCAACCCGTGGTGCGAAGGAATGATGAGCTGACGGTGGAACAGGTGGAAGCTATGAAGCCAAGCCGAATTGTCATTTCGCCAGGGCCGGGGAGGCCCGAGCACGCAGGGATTTCGGTTGAGCTGATTAGGCGTCTTTCCCCTCAGATACCGGTGCTGGGTGTGTGTCTAGGTCATCAAGCGATTGGGGTAGCCTTTGGCGCTCGGGTGACAAAGAGTCCGAGGATTAGGCACGGTAAATGTTCGAGCATCGATCACGACGGTCAAGGGGTCTTCAAGGGCCTTGGGGAAAGTTTTGTTGCGACTCGGTATCACTCCTTGATGGTGACGAGAGATGGTCTTCCGGGGGAGCTGAAGGTTGGTGCGTGGGCAACAGACGACAATGCCATCATGGGTCTCAGGCATGAACACTTGCCAGCCCATGGAGTACAGTTTCATCCTGAGTCGATTTTGACCGAAGTAGGTAGTCGTCTAATACAGACCTTCTTGGAGATGTAATGTTCTCAAGTTTATTGAATAAGCTTTTGAAGCATCATGACTTGTCGGAGGAAGAAGCAGCTGAAGCAATGGCAGAGATTATGGCTGGGAAGGCTGCGGCCGCGCAAATTGGCGCGCTATTGGTTGGTCTTGCGATGAAAGGAGAACGGCCTAATGAGATAGTTGGCTTGGCTAGAACCATGCGTGCGAATGCAATTCAACTGACCAAACCACGGTCTAACGTGTTCGACACCTGTGGGACCGGAGGAGACCAATCAAACACCTTTAACGTGTCATCGGTTGCGGCACTTGTTCTTGCTGGCTGCGAGGTAACCGTAGCTAAACACGGCAACCGCTCGGTATCTAGTCGATGTGGCAGTGCGGATTTGTTTGAAGCCTTAGGAGTGAACGTGGCCGCATCACCCTTACAAGTTGAGCGCTGTCTAGATGGCGCAGGAATCGCTTTTTTCTTCGCTCCGACGTTCCATCCGTCTATGAAGCATGCAGGTCCGACACGAAAGGATCTCGGTGTCCGCACAGCGTTTAATTTATTGGGTCCACTTACGAATCCGGCTGGTGCGACTCGTCAGTTAGTTGGAGTTCCTCGGCCAGAGCATACCGAACTAGTTGCGAGGGCGTTTGCGTCACTTGGTTCTGAACACGCCTGGGTGGTGCACGGGGCTGATGGTCTGGATGAAATTTCCACTACCGGTTATACGAAGGTCTCTGAATGTCGCAATGGAGTGGTCAATACATTTTATGTGCATCCAGCAGAGCATGGTATTTCACGTGCGGATATGGCCGAGTTAAAGGGGGGGAGTGCTGATGACAATGCTGCGATTGCTCTTTCAGTGCTAAAGGGTGTGAAGGGGGCGCCGCGTGATGTGGTAGTGCTGAATGCCGGAGCGGCACTGCTTGTTGCTGGGCGGGTCAAGAACCTTCGAGCTGGAGTCACGCAGGCAAGTGAATCTCTTGACTCAGGTTCGGCAATTCGAAAACTGGAAATGATGGTTAAGCTCTCCCATCAATCTGTCGAGGGGTAGTTTGGATGATTAGCCAGGGTGGCCGGTTCACAGAAGGTGTTAAAGCTACGGCGGATCTTTTGGACACCATTGTTGCGGCCACGCGTGTAACGGTCTCGGAACGACGATTAAGGATACCTGAACGAATATTGAAAGAGGAAGCTTTGAACCGGGCACCAAACGGAATCGGATTTCAGGTTGCAATATCAAAACCAGGTGAACTTAATATTATTGCGGAATGTAAACGTCGATCCCCATTAAAAGGAGTGCTTCGTAAAGACTACGATGCTCCTAGTTTAGCTAAAGACTACGAAAGAGGCGGTGCAGCGGCCATTTCCGTGTTAACCGAACCGGCCTTTTTTGATGGGTGCATGGACCATCTTCGCTTAGTACGGGAGGCCGTGACACTGCCGCTTCTCCGTAAAGATTTCGTGGTTACTGACTATCAGCTATTGGAGGCGCACGCGGCCGGAGCTGACGCGGTGTTACTGATAGTTGCAGCTTTAGATCGCCAAACTCTTGGACAGTTAATCTCGAAGGCTAATGACGCATCTTTGGCTGTGATTGTTGAAGTGCATGACGAAGAGGAATTAGAGATAGCAGTCGACGTTGGTGCACGGATTATCGGTGTCAATAATAGAAACTTAAGGACCCTTGAAGTGGTAGTGGAGACGAGCGAGAGGTTGGTCGGGAAGATACCAAAGGACGTGATTGCGATAGCCGAGAGTGGTCTAAAGACACACCAAGATCTCCTGACGCTGAATGCGAAGGGATTTCATGGCTTCCTAATTGGGGAGACGCTCGCTTCATCCCCGAATCCAGGAAAAACATTGGAGACGATGCGTGCCCAGTGAGAATGGTCCTGTCCGAGTTAAGGTGTGCGGTATCACCAATGTCAATGATGGTGTTCGCGCAGCAAGTCTTGGTGCTTCGGCTCTAGGGTTCATCTTTTGGCCGCACAGTCCTAGATACGTCTCTCCTGACCGTGCGGCATCAGTGGTTGAAGCGACAGGGCCGATGACCTCTGCCGTTGGAGTGTTTGTCGATGAAGAAGTGGTTCGAATTCATGAGACTGTAGCTGCTGCAAAACTCGATGTGGTGCAATTACATGGAGATGAGCCCTACGAAATGTTGAGGACTCTTAGGGTCAGAACCATTCGAGCAGTAGCGTTGGGTGCGTTGGCGCCAGAAGTGCCAATCGACCTGATACCGCCTAATGTAACGGTTTTACTGGATGCCCATGATCCGATTGGACGGGGCGGAAGCGGTCAACAGGTTGATTGGACCGAAGCTGCGCGATGGGCTCGAGGGCGGCGGGTGATATTGTCCGGGGGCTTAAGACCAGACAATGTGACTGCTGCGATTGAAAAGGTTCGACCTTATGGCGTTGATGTTTCTTCAGGTGTCGAGGCAGAGCCTGGTCGCAAGGATGCGAGGAAACTGGAGGCTTTTTTTGATGCCGTTGCGGCTGCACAGGTATAGGTAGTATCGATGACTGATCCATCTTTAATCTCAGTGCCCGTGTTCGGAGAAAGTGACCCTGATGATCGCGGTTACTACGGTCGTTTTGGCGGCAGATATGTTCCTGAAACCCTTGTAGCCCCTCTTGAGGATTTAGAGCTGGCGTATCGTGAGGCAAGGTCCGACCAGGACTTCGTGCGGGAAGTGCAGCGACTGTTAATTGATTATGTAGGTCGTCCAACCCCAATGGCAGCAGCCGAACGTTTAAGCGCGTCAATTGGCGGGGCGTTAATTATTTTGAAGCGGGAAGACCTTGCGCATACCGGAGCTCACAAGATTAACAATGCACTTGGTCAAGCTCTCCTTGCTGTTCGTATGGGTAAACGGCGCGTGGTCGCAGAGACTGGTGCAGGGCAGCATGGAGTGGCGACAGCGACAGCGTGTGCCCTGCTGGGCCTAGAGTGCACCGTGTATATGGGTAGCGAGGACATGTCTCGCCAAGCTCTAAATGTTGTTCGGATGGAGTTGCTCGGGGCAACTGTGCGCAAGGTAGAGGCCGGTAGCCGAACGTTGAAAGACGCAATCAGTGAAGCTATGCGCGATTGGGTCAGCAACGTTAATGATACTTACTACCTGCTGGGGTCAGTGCTTGGACCACATCCGTATCCTTTGATGGTGCGCGAATTTCAGTCTGTGATCGGCAGCGAATCTCGTGTGCAGTTTATGCGGATGTATGAAGCCCTTCCCGATGTTGTCGTAGCCTGCGTTGGTGGTGGAAGCAACGCAATCGGTATGTTTGATGGTTTCGTAAAGGACCAGGATGTTCGATTGGTTGGTGTTGAGGCTGGTGGCGTAGGCATGGTTGAGGGGGGTCATGCGGCTCGGTTCGCAGCCGGCACAGTTGGAGTGCTTCAGGGCACGCGAAGTTTCATACTTCAGGATGTTTACGGCAATATTGATTTAACACATTCGATTGCCCCAGGGCTTGATTATGCTGCGGTCGGGCCAGAGCATTCCTATCTTCGGGATATGGGAAGGGCAGAGTACACCCATGTTAGTGATGAGCAGGCCTTAGGCGCCTTTCAAGAATTGAGCAGACTTGAAGGCATCATGCCAGCTTTGGAATCAGCACATGCGGTGGCACACGCGATTGAGTTATCACGCAGTCTGAAGCCGTCTCAGCGGATCCTTGTCAATCTTTCTGGGCGTGGAGACAAGGATGTGAACAGCGTTGCTGCGAGTCTGAACTCGGCCAATGAGCCAAGGTCTGGGCGGTAGGCGCCTAATGAACCATGTCTAATATTGACGAAACCTTCGCTCGCTTACGGAGGAAAGGCCAAACTGGACTGGTGACCTTCGTGACTGCCGGCGATCCAAATCTTGAGAGGAGTGAGTCGATCCTCTTGGCGCTCGATGATGCCGGGTCTGATGTCTTGGAAATCGGCGTTCCCTTTTCGGATCCATTAGCCGACGGGCCGGTCATTCAGAGGGCGTCAGAGAGAGCGCTACGCTCAGATACGACCCTGGCTAGCACCTTGGGCATGGTGGGTCGTGTACGTTCGAAGCTTAAAGCGCCAGTAGTGATTTTCAGTTACTTTAATTTAATCCTCGCTTTAGGGATTGAGGAGTTTGCAGCCAGGGCTTCTAATGCTGGCGTCGACGGTGTTCTTGCCCTAGATCTCCCGATTGAAGAGGCTGGCGAATTTCGTGCCACCATGCTGGAGGCGGGGATTGATACGATCTTTTTGTTAAGTCCCACAACGACGGAAGAACGGATTTCTAAGGCAGCAGAACTTGGCCAAGGTTTCCTATATGGAATTTCACGATTAGGAGTAACGGGAGTCCGTGATCGGGTAGCCGATGGGGCAGAGAGTATGACTAAGCGAATCCGAGCTTTGACGGACATGCCGTTAGCGCTTGGCTTTGGCGTATCAACGCCTGAGCATGTGACTACGATTGGGCGTATAGCCGACGCTGCAGTAGTTGGAAGTGGGCTTGTTTCCGTAATCGAGAATACGGCGGAAGAGTCCTTGATCGAAGCTAAGGTTACTGAGTACATCAGGTGGCTCAAGTCGGGCCAGTTGGCAGGCTGATCGATGTCATGAATGAGAAGACAGAGTCCCAGTTGGCCGCTCTTAGGGATCGGATTGACGAGCTGGACCGTATGTTGGTCGAGGTTTTGAGTGAGCGGGCTTATTGCGCCTTGGAAATTGGAAAGATTAAGCGGTCAAGCGGGCTGGCTGTTTACCAGCCCGAGAGGGAAGTCGCTGTTCTTCAACATGCGAGCTCTATCAATGAAGGCCCTTTTGATAGTGAAGCGCTGGAAAGATTGTTTAAGCGAATCATTGATGAGACACGAGGGCTTGAAGGTAATGGCGAGCCAGTCGATTTTGAGAAAGGCAAGGGGAGTCCAAAATGATGATTGTTATGCAGGAGCAGGCCACTGAGGAGCAGATCGAGGAGGTGACACAATCTCTTGCAAAATTAGGATTTGACGTTCATCGGTCAACGGGCGCCTTGCGGACTGTGCTTGGAGCCATTGGTGGCAATCGTACCTTTGATCAACGTTTAGTTGAAGTAATGGATGGTGTCTCTGAAGTGCATCGAATCACGGAGCCTTACAAACTTGCGAGTAGAACGTTTAAGCCCGAGCGGACCGTGGTCCAAGTTGGTGATTTACGCATCGGAGGCGACGAAGTTGTTGTGATGGCTGGTCCTTGTTCGGCTGAGACCGAGGAGCAGGTTGGAGAAACAGCGGCTGCCGTAAAGAAGGCTGGAGCGAGTGTGCTGCGGGGCGGGGCATTTAAGCCGCGGAGTTCACCGTATAGTTTTCAGGGACTAGGTGAGGATGGGTTAAAGATGTTACGTGGGGCGGCTGATGATCAGCAAATGAAACTGGTGTCAGAAGTTATGGATATTAGTCAGATTGAGCTAGTGGGCAAGTACTCTGACATTCTCCAGGTCGGCGCCAGGAACATGCAGAACTATACTTTATTGCGAGAATTAGGTCGGACGAAGAAGCCTATTTTATTGAAGCGAGGCATTTCCGCCACGATCGAGGAGTGGCTTCTGTCTGCGGAATATATATTAGCTGGTGGAAACTCAGACGTTATCTTGTGCGAAAGAGGTATTCGGACATTTGAAACTTACACGCGGAACACTATGGATATCTCAGCTATACCGGTTGTGCACAAGCTGAGCCATCTTCCAATAGTGGCCGATCCAAGTCACGGGATCGGCATTCGAGACAAGGTAGCACCGATGGCGAGAGCCTCGCTTGCGGCTGGGGCTGACGCTTTGATTATTGAGGTTCATTGCAATCCTGATCAAGCAATGAGCGATGGCGCGCAATCGTTGTATCCCGATCAATTCGATCGATTAATGGGGGAATTGAGAATTATTGCACCGGCCATTGGCCGCAGCATCTGTCGTGAGTCGCTTCACGGCAAAGCCTTGCTTCGATAAGACCATTAAAATCTCAGGATGACGGAAAGAAAATCTCTGCCAATGCTTCCAGACGGCGGTGTTGGTAAAGAGTGTGTGTTTGAGAAGGTTGGGATTTTCGGCCTCGGATTGATCGGAGGGTCGATCGCCTTGGCCGCGAGGGAGAACTGGCCAGCCAGCTTGGTCATCGGGGTGGATGACAAAAGCGTGCTGGAGCAGGCGATGCAACTGTACGCCATCGATGTTGCAGCGTCTGAACCAGGCATCCTTGGCGAAGCGGACCTTGTTATATTAGCAGCGCCCATCGGACAGAATCTTAAGCTGTTGGAAGAGGTGTCGCAGCACGTGTCAGGGCATGCTGTTATCACGGATGTCGGTGGCACAAAACGGACGACCGTTAAGGCAGCTCGCAAACTACCTGCGCGGCTTGAGTTTGTAGGAGGTAACCCTCTTGCTGGTGCCCCAAGACAGGGAATTAGGCACGCTAGGCCGGATCTGTTTAATGGTCGACCGTGGATTTTGACTTCTGAGGATTCCAGTGAAAGTGTGGCTCTTAGTAGGCTCAGTCAATTTGTTGAGGGGCTAGGGGCTAAGCCGAAGGTTATGGATACTGAAGAACACGATCGACTGGTAGCGACACTAAGCCATCTTCCACAGTTGACCGCTAGCGCGTTAATGCATGTGCTCGGAACTCGATTGGGCCAAGAGCAGCTGGCCTTATCAGGTCGGAGTGTGCTTGACGCGACGAAGTTGGCCTCAAGCTCATTTGATTTGTGGCGAGATATTTGCGCTACGAATGCAGATGAAATTGAGAGCGCCCTTGACGATTTCATTGCGGTGCTTCAAATGTTACGCAGTGACTTGGAGACCGGCGATCGACTTGCCGAGATCTTTTTATCAGCAAACCAATGGCGAGAGGTTCTCCGTTCTTCTGCGGAGCGGACAGACCGATAGATGGTTCGGGAAATAGAAGATAGTGGCATGGTTGTCCTACGTGAGGCATTCGATACGATACTGCAACATGCGGAATCTGAGAGTCCATGTGAGTGTTGTGGTTTATTACTAGGCAGGAACGGGAAGATCGAGTCGGCTTTCCCGGCTCGGAACGACAGTCAAGATCCTTCACGTTACAGGGTGAATCCTGAAGATCATTTTTCGGCGATCCACTCCGCAAGAGCGCTGGGTAGCCAGGTGGTTGGTGTTTATCATTCACATCCAAATTCTAAGGCTGCGCCATCAGCCACTGACATCGCTGAGGCGAACTACCCAGACTATCTTTACGTAATTGTATCCCTGCGATCGGATTCATTTACTGATGGCGAGGCTGGTATTATGGGCGGCTTTTGGATACGAGATGGTTCTGTGACTAGTGTCGATTTACGAATTGAGTAATTCACCTGGTAGATGCGATCTCATTCGAAGAGATGCTGGGAATAAGGAAGAGTTTTGGTGCTACGTCTTATGATTAGGGGATGTTTACGATGACAGATCAGTCGACCATGACCACTTCTTCGGGTCCAATCTCGGATTTGGAGGTTGACTTACTTGTGCTGCCAACCTGGGTAGGTGATGATCTGTCAGATTATCCTAGCCTTGTTGACGCTTCCGGCGGCGCTCTTCAGAATGCTCGAACGAGAGGAGAGTGGAGCGGCAAAGTATACACATCGTGCCTTGTAGACCTCAACCTTTCGGGGTGGCGGGCCAGTCGGCTGTTGTTGATTGGTGCTGGTGACGGCGTAGCTTCGACTGCACTGGTTCGCCGATTGGCAACAGCAGCAACACTGGCTGGGCGTAGTCGGCGGGTGTCGAGCTTGGCATTCTGCCTTCGCGGTCAGCTGGGCAAAGCCGAGGTTGCTCAGGCTGCTGCTGAAGGTCTAACGCTGGGGGAGTTCGATGGCGGCACTTATAAAACGGAAGGTGATAAACATACGATTCAGGACTTTATTGTTAACTCCGGTCAGGGAATAGATGGCGAGTTCGGGAGTGCGGTTAAGCGTGGCCGTCTTTTGGGCGAGTGCAGTAATGAAGCTAGGGCATTAGCCAATGAGCCTGGGAATTCCTTAACGCCAACGATTTTTGCGGAACGAGCACATTCTTTGGCTGAGGGGACGAACCTCGAGGTCGAGGTGCTTGGACCAACGGAGATGGAGAAACTTGGGTTAGGCATGCTACTGGGGGTGGCGCGTGGCAGTGCAGAATCCCCGAGGTTGATTGTTCTGCATCATAGACCTAAGGGTGCCCCTAAGGCTCCAGTTCTAGGTCTAGTTGGAAAGGGTATTACGTTCGATAGTGGAGGAATATCGCTTAAGCCTGCAGAGTCGATGGAGCGAATGAAGGATGATATGGCCGGGGGCGCTGCGGTATTGTGTGCAATGCGTGCAATCGATCAACTGAATGTCCCCATTCATGTTATTGGGATAGTTCCAGCTTCAGAAAATCTTCCGGGGGGACGTGCCATCAAGCCTGGTGACGTTTTAAAGAGCGCTGCTGGGAAAACGGTTGAAATTATCAACACCGATGCTGAGGGCCGGTTGGTACTAGGTGACGCACTATGGTACGCAAAACGTTGCGGGGCAACACATTTGGTGGATGTTGCGACTCTGACAGGGGGTTGCATTGTAGCCCTTGGCACGATCACGTCGGGTCTATTTGGTTCACCCGGCGTGTGGGTTGATGCCGTAAAGCGAGCCGCCGAGGTTGCGGGTGATCAAGTTTGGGAACTTCCCGTTTTTGATGAGTACAAACGGCAAATAGATAGTGAGATTGCTGATATAAAGAATGCTGCTGGTCGAGAGGCATCAGCCATCACGGCGGCGATGTTTCTTAAAGTGTTTGCTGGTGATACTCCTTGGGCTCATCTGGATATTGCAGGCACGGCTTGGATCGATGAGGCTCGACCATATCAAGCGAAAGGGCCTTCGGGGGTGGCTGTAAGGACTTTGGTTGAGTTGGCTTGTGCCAGCGAGACTTGGGCCTCAGACTAGGTTACGAAGACCGATTGAGGCTACTTATGTGGATTCAGCCTACGACTCCAATAATTGTGAGGGTGCCAGAGGGGCCCACTCCACAGACCTCGGTTGCGGATGTTCTCTTGCATTCTATCGGGCTGGTAGGCGTCTTCGTTCTGGCCGCATTAGTAGCCGGAGTTGTGATCGGTGGCGTGCTCTTTCGGTTGCGGAAGCAGAGCTTCAATCTTTCGAAGCCAAGCATGCAGCGTTTAGATCTCTAATCAATCTTCGGTGTTAAGGTCGAGCCGCTACCTGCACGTTCTTAAGAGTGTCCTGGTAATTTTGGACGGCGTCGAACAGGGCTTTGGCAATTTGTTGTCGGTAAGCGTCCTGCGTAAGTAGTCTTGCTTCTTCGGGGTTGCTAAGGAAAGAGATTTCCGCAAGAACACTCGGCATATGGGCGCCGATAAGAACAACGAAGGGTGCCTGTTTTACTCCGAGATTTCGTAGTTCAGGATTGAGTGCTCGTAAGTTCTGTTCGAGGGCGCCCTGAACCATTTCAGCAAATTCGCGCGATTCGTCCAGCTTGGCGTTAAGGGTGATGGTCTGCACGAGATCCTGGAGTCGTGCCATGGTGCTGACCGAAGAGGCATTTTCCCTAGCTGCCAACGCTTCGGCTTCGTGATTGAGCGCGAAGTTTAGAACGTAGGTTTCGATACCCCTTGCCTTAGGATTTGTACTCGCATTGGCATGGATTGAGAGAAAGAGATCGGCGCTGTGCTGATTGGCGATTGCGGTCCGGTCCTGAAGAGAAACAAACTTATTAGTTTCACGGGTGAGAACGACCTCGGTTGATCCCTGCACTGCTAGTAGGGTCTTAAGCCTTAGAGCTATGTCAAGGACAAGGTCGGCCTCGGTCGTGTCGGCGCTTCGAGTTCCTGGGTCATGCCCGCCATGACCGGGGTCGATGACCACCCGGTTAACCCCAAGGCCGAGTTGTCGGGAAAGAGAAAAGTCTCCGTTGGCATTTACAGCGGGCGTGAGGGGTTCAGAGCGTTTTCTTACTATGACCGCAGGAACTGGCGCTTCAGGACCGCGAATGGTGTTAACTACGATTCGATAAGGATTATAAAGAGTAAAGTGGTTGTAATCTTCAACATTGTATAGGTCGAGCACGACGCGAGTTGTTTCGTTAGGATGTCGACCGAGTCGAATTTTTCTGACGATGTCATCACTAAAAGACAGCGTGGTATCGATTAAGTGCTTTGAGGCTCGAGTGCCGCCTAAATCGAAATAGACGCGATCTGGGTTTGTTAGGCGCTCGTGACGGAACTTCACCTCGGCATTCAGCGAGATTGTTACGCGGACACCGCGATCGGTCAGGGTGCGCTCGATTCCTGTTAGAAGCGTTGGATTGAGGCGAGCATCTGCAATGGAGGCAAATCTGCCCAATTGTTTGTCGATGCTGGCAGTCAAGGTGCTGCCAGGGTATTCATTCCGAAGCATACGTAGAAGCCACTCGCCTTCTTCTCGGTCGGCAGGTTCAGCATAATGTTCAAATGCCAGAAGAGCGATGCCGGAGGCTTGCCAGAATGCATTCTCACTGTAAGGGCTGCGAGGATATTGTCGACCGATCTCTTTGTAGCGTTGAATCAGGATACGCAGCTCCTCCAGGTTTGGAGGTTGAGGGCGAATTGAGCTTCGAAGAACCTGTTCACGGTTGAGAGCGCCTTCGTAGAGTTTGTAGGCAGGATCAGACGATGCCACAGTTGTTGAGGCAAAAAAGAGTGCCGCTGCCACAGCAAGGCATGTAAGGCACGATTTAAATGGTGTCGCGGGCAACGTCATTTAGTGTTCAAATATAGGACTGATTAACAAGCCTTCTCACTGACACTATCTGAGCTGGGAATCAACCTCGTCAAAGTAGTCCTTGCCGACCAAAACGTCTCGAGCCTTGCCTCCACCTCCAGATGAAACCAGACCCTCGGCCTCCATCATGTCAATCAACCTAGCGGCTCGGCTAAAACCGACACGAAGTTTTCTCTGCAGGTACGAAATAGAGGCTTGACCCGTTGAAACAACGATTCGTGCAGCTTGATCGTACAGTTCATCGCGCTCCAACTGGGGCCCCTCGGGTTTTTCCTCTGATGTAATTTGATCGTTGTAAATCGGAGACGCTTGTTTTCGAAGAAAGCTCGCCACCCGAGCGTTCTCTTGCTCAGAAATATAAGGACCGTGCAGACGGATTGCTCTGGATGAGGCTGGAGGGAGGTAGAGCATGTCACCGGCTCCGAGTAATTGCTCCGCCCCGTTGGTGTCCAGAATCGTGCGTGAATCAGTTTTCGACGAGACGCGAAATGAGATTCGCGCTGGAAGGTTCGCTTTAATCAGTCCGGTAATGACATCTACGGATGGGCGCTGGGTGGCCAAAATCAAATGGATACCGACTGCGCGGGCCATCTGCGCCAGGCGGGCAATCGACTCTTCCACTTCGTTGCTTGCCACCATCATTAGGTCTGCCAGCTCATCAATTACGACTACGATATAAGGAAGCTCCTTTAGCGGTTCTTCAGAGTCAGCATCCTCCTGGTCCTTCGGGGTTAGCTCGGACGCGGTCTGCCTGACATTACGATTAAATTGGTCAATATTTCGAACCCCGTGCGCTGCCAACAGCTTGTACCGTTCCTCCATTTCACGAACGGCCCATCGGAGGGCATTGGATGCCAGCTTCGGATCAACGACGACTGGCGTCAAAAGGTGTGGGATGCCTTCGTACATACCGAGTTCAAGGCGCTTTGGATCGATCATGATCATGCGGACTTCGCTCGGTGATGCACGGTAGAGAATGCTGGTAATCATGGAGTTGATAGCTACCGATTTACCAGCTCCGGTTGAGCCAGCTATCAGCAGGTGAGGCATTGAGGCCAGATCCGTAATGAACGGTTTACCGTGAATTGTTTTACCGAGTGTGAGACTAAGTTTTGATTTCGAACTCTGATAAATTTCTGACTCAAGGAGCTCTCTTAAAGAAATGATCTCTCGTGTCTGATTTGGGATCTGAATCCCAACAGTTGACTTTCCAGGAATCCGATCTATGAGTACCGATTCTGCTTGCATTGCTAGGCAGAGGTCCTCAGAGAGACTGGTGATCTTGCTGTATTTCACACCTGCGTCTGGCTTAAATTCATAAGTTGTCACGACTGGTCCAGGGTGAATTTGAACGACTTCACCCTCGACGTTAAATTCACGGCACTTGTCTCCCAACAGCGAGGCGCGCTCCATGAGCTCCCGCTCATCAATCTTGTGTTCATTTTGGGAGGCGTCAAGGAGGGCCGCCGGTGGATGTGAGTACTCTCCGTTGCGCGGTTCCACATTCCTTGGCGGAGGTTTTAGGACTACGTGGTCTTCGGGCTCGGTCAAAGGACGTTGAATATGTGGCGCAGAAGACTCCTCAAAATCAACATTCCCATCCTGTTCAACAGATTTAGACTTCTTGGCTTTCTTTTTTGGTGGTGCCGGCGCCAGATCGTCCGCTCTGGGGTCGATTTTGCCTAGTAAAGATTCTTCCTGCTTGGAAACAGCGTTTCGACGCTTCTGAGTGCGCTGGTACCTGGCCACCCTTTCAGCGATGTGTAGTCGCAGGGACTGAAGGCCGGTAATAGCGAGATGCGATAGCTTTGAAAAAGCGCGGCCGAATGAGAACTGTGTTGAGAGAATAACCGCCAAGAAAATTAGAGTTAGGATAAATATAATTGAGCCGGTCTTGTTAAGTCCCTGCACCAAAGATTGGGCCAGCCAGCTACCTGCCAAGCCTCCAGGCTGGATTGCGGTGTTCGAAATGTCAGTTGGTCCGCTGCCAAGGCTGAGCAGGGAGGCTATGCAGAGAATAAAAATGAAGGCTCCAACGAGCTTCGTATAACCAGCATCGACAGTGTCGCACCAGAAGGAGTGCCATCCAATTTTGACCAAGAGCACTGGAATAAGATACGAGGCGTAGCCTAAGACCTGGTAGGAAATTTCGGCTAGAAAGGCCCCGACTGGTCCGACGAAGTTTTGAATTCCTTCAGGGCCGGTTGTTTTAAACCACCAAACGGGATCTGCAGCATCGTAACTGGTCAGTGCGATGAGCCAAATTAGGGCTCCTGCAAAGGAAGCGACGCCTAGAAATTCGTTCATCCGTTGGGAAACCCAAGAGGTAGCCATTAGATCTCCACACTGGCGCGACCGCAGTCGATTTCACGAAGATCGCTATTTTTTCTAATTAACATCAATATTTCTCCCGTTTTCCTTCGCCTAGCTGCCGCTAATTCCCTCATATCGATATATCGGCAGAATGCAGCTGGGTCTGACCAGTTAAAAAGCCTTAATTCCACTGGCCTGGTGGGGTCTAAAACGTAACCCTGACGGGGCTAACCCGGGTCTCGCTCTCCTTTTGGGCAGGGAGACCCTGGAATCGGCTCTGGCGTAGGGCTGCCGTTTATCTGGCACCACCGCACCCAAACACTCCCAAGGGCGAAGTGACACCCACTTAGTGTTGTGTGCGAAAAAAAAGTCAGGCTGCTGGTCGGGCCTGTAGGCGGGCTGTTAGGGGAAGGACTATAGCACAATCTAATCTACAAACTTGCTCAGTTCAGAGGCAATCCTTGCGAATTCAGCCAGTTGGAGGGTTTCTGGCCGTCTCGTTCCATCAATTTTAGCCATACCCAGGATGCCGCTGATTTCAGCCCCACACTTGCTAACGATGGGCAGTAGAGCATTTGAAAGCATTTTGCGTCGATGTTGGAACACTTGTCTCACAATCCTCTCGAAAAGCTCAAAATTTTGAATCTCAAGGTCTGTCGAACGAAAGCGTATTCTTACCAGCGCTGAGTGGACTTTCGGAGGCGGGCGAAACGCGCCCGGGGGCAAGACAAGTTGTCTAAAAATCTGAGCATGCACTGCGGCCATAACGGCCAAGGGGCCGTAAGCCTTGCTGCCGGGTTTGGCGATCAACCGGTCTGCAACTTCAGATTGAAGCATTAAAGTGGCGTCCTCGAAGAGTTGATTGGATCGTTGGATACGGAAGACCTTAAATAGTAATGGTGAAGAAATATTGAAGGGCAAGTTTCCGACTAGGCGAATAGACGACTGTGAATATTTCTCCCGAGTTCTGAGAATTAGTTGCTTGAGATCTGTTTCTAATACGTCCCCTTCAACAATTGTTATCTGTGGATTCTGCTGACTCCGAATATTGCTTGCTAAGTTCCGATCGATCTCTATGGCGACCACGTGGGTAGATTTGGCCGCAAGACTGTAAGTAAGCTCTCCTCTGCCTGGTCCAACTTCGATGAAACAATCGGACGACTTTGGCTTGATCGCGGCGATCAGTTTTGGTGTCCAGGTATTTTCTAGGAAGTGTTGACCAAATCGCTTTCGAATCGGAGAGAAGGAGTTTGTGGTGGCCTCACGCTGACTATGCGCCTGTGGTTCCTTATTCATAGGCTGCCTGTGTATAGCAATGGGGGATAAGCCAGTCCGTTCTGCACGTTGGTGTCGCGGTGTGGGTCGTTCGAGGTGTCAGTTAAGCGGGGAAAAGGCCAACTTTCTATGTTTTAGTGCACTGGGTTTTTGGCATTTTCAGAACTTTGCGTCACAGTCTGCTCACCAAGCGCTCGGACGTGCTCTTGTAGCGTTGTTATCAGGTTGGGCACGAACTGCATGGGTAGCACAATCTTGGCTCGCACGGGCGCCCGCACCACCCGGTCGCTCTTGGCTTCCTCGACGTCCTTTTGGGACAATGGCATCACTTCGCAAAATGTAAGCGTCACATCAAAGGGCGTATGGGCAATCGCGCAGAAGTTTGCGTAGGTTCGTTGGTGTGCGCCAGACTCTTCGTCTGGAATTATGGTGAAGTTAATTTCTTGCTTTTGTGGGCTCATTAGTCTTCCTTGGCCTGCGTCGAATCTCAGGCCTAGATGGTCCTCTAAATGGATTAATACCTTCGCATGATACCTACCACTACTCCCTGAATTCTTAGATCAGCCGCTCTAATGACAATCGGCTCCATTTTTCTATTTGCTGGTTGGAGGCGAACGCTATCATTCTCTCGAAACAGCGTTTTGAGGGTAACCTCCGCATTATTAAGTAAGGCTATTACCATCTCGCCATTTTCGGCTGTCTTTCGGTCCTCCACGACTACATAATCGCCATCTCGAATTTGCTCATCGATCATCGAGTCGCCCCGCACCCGCAGAACGTAAGCACGGTTGTTACCAATTAGCATTTCGGGGACAGCGATTGATTCGAGCGTGGCAACGGCTTCGATTGGCTCGCCAGCGGCCACGTATCCCATGAGGTCCAATTCCCTTGATTGGGCTCCGTGTTTGGTTGGAATGATTTCGACCGACCGACTCTTGTTCCAGCTTCGGCGAATGAAACCTTTACCTTCAAGGTTGGTTAGGTGTTTGTGAACCGTGGCGAGGGATGACAGTCCGAAGCGTTGCCCGATCTCTTCAAGGCTCGGCGCGTATCCATGTTGCTGAATAAAGTCAGCAAGGTAATTCAGTATCTCCCGCTGTCGTTTGGTTAGCGGTTGCACCTAATCTCCCAACATTAATAGAGGCATGTCATTCGTGCGTCCAAAGCCAGGTAATACTCTATGCAAAGAAAAGGCGAATATCAAGCTAGACACCGTAGCCGGTAACCGGATTTCATCTGGTAGCATCATTCTCGTGAAGCTTTCGGTAAGGCCGCTGGAATCCAGAGGTCGGCGATTTGACGTTGTTGGCCTTGGCCTTAACAGCGTCGATCTTGTGGCGGAGATTACTGGTCCCCTAAACCCTAATGCTAAATATCCAGCTCGGGGAATTTACCGTAATGCGGGTGGACAAACGGCGACTGCCTTGGCGGCATGTGCAAAGTTGGAGTGGAGAGCACGGTATATAGGTCATTTTGGTGATGACGAAAATGGCTCCTTTAGTGAATCAACCTTGATTACTGCAGGAGTTGATGTTTCAGCGTGTCGGACCGTTCCAGACACAACTAATCAGTTCGCATTAATTATTGTTGATCAGCGAAACGGTGACCGAACGATAGTGTTCCAAAGAGACCCGTCCCTGAGAATGCGGCCAGAAGATGTCAGTCTGAAATCGGTAACTTCAGGTCGGGTACTCCTTGTTGATTGCGCTGAAACAGAAGCAGCGACGAGGGCAGTTCGATTTGCCCGCAAGGCAGGGATTCCTACCGTAATCGATGTGGAGAGGGTACGGCCGAATATCGACTCTCTTTTGTCCGAGGTCGATGTAATTATTGCCGCGCAGGAGTTTCCGTCGGCCTACACCGGGTGCCCTGATCTGGGACGGGCATTACAACAACTTTACAAACGTTTTAAGGCCAGTATGGTTGTGGCAACCCTTGGGGATCAGGGAAGTCTTGCCGTGGTCGAAGGTCGCGAGGTTGCCACTTCAGGCTTCAAAGTTAAGGTTGTTGATACGACGGGAGCGGGTGACGCTTTCCGTGGAGGTTTTATCTCTGCCTGGCTGGCCTCTGACGGGAGCGGAGATGTCACTGAGTTATTGACGTATGCCAACGCGGTTGCCGCCCTCAATTGCCGTGGTCTAGGGGCACGCGGTGGTCTTCCAACCAGGTCAGAAGTTCAGAAGCTTTTAGCCGCAGTGCCGTGATTATCCGACACTGAAGGCCGTGCTACACTTTCGATCGAAGTCGCTGGTGTGAGAACTTTAATGATGCAGAATGTTTTTCGGTTGGCGACCGTCCTGTTTCTGGTGGCCTTTGCAATCTCGATCAAGGGGTCTGTTTTGTCATATGCGATTCAGGATAGAGACGAGAACCTAACGGCGTCGATGGTGGCCAAGATTGCCTCCGTCGCGGCATACGGCATGGCTCCTCAAGAGGAACCGGGTGCTCGGAGAACACGAGTTTCGGCCGCTGAGCTAAATGCATTTCTGAATTCGTCAGTGGTAGTTTTGCCTGAAGCGTTAGCTCGACCTCGATTTACTTTGACAGGCGAGGGCACGTTGTTGGCTGAAGCTGTCGTTGACCTTGATAGGGTTGGCGAGCGACCGAACACCGGTCCTTTTGACCCGCTCAGTCTTCTGTCCGGACAGCTTCCAGTTAAGGCTGCCGCAGTGATTGATTCAGCGGATGGCCTTGCGAGGGTTAATATTGACTATGTGGAGATTGGAGGCATTCGTATCCCTCGGGGCCTGGCTAGAGAATTGATTGCTGGGTACACAGGGTCAGTAGATCGACCCGAGGGCATTGATGTTGATTTGGAGTATTCTCTGCCTCATCGTATTTTGGCAATTCATGTTCGTCCAGGCGAAGCCGTTATCATTCAGTAATTGAGCGTAGCGATAAGTTCTTTGGGTCACCGCTGGGTTCGTTGCGAGAATAAATGGCAATGAGTCTCGACACCTACCTCGAAACGCCCCTGCAATATTTAAAGGGAGTTGGTCCACGTCGGGCCGAGGAGTTTGCTCAGGCGCAACTCCTGACAGTTGACGATCTCCTTCACCGATTTCCAATTCGATACGAAGACCGAAGCTGTTTTGAGTCCATAGGTGATCTTAAAACTGGGATGACGGTGTCGGTTCTGGGTGAAGTCGTTCGCACGGCTTTACGATCAACTCGTCGACGTGGCTTCACGATATTTGAAGTTCAACTTGCTGACGCTAGTGGCACTATCCGAGTGAGTTTTCTGAACCAACCGTTTCTTCAGGAGGTCTTCAAGGCGGGGCAGCGGGCCATTCTTTTCGGAACCGTAGAAGTTCGAAGAGGAGGAGGGCTGCAATTTACCAATCCTGAGTATGAAATATTTGGCAATGTTTCCGAAGAAGTTGAGTTGCATGGAGTAATACAATCCGATGCTTCTGTCATTGGCGAGAGGCGTATTCATACTGGTCGCATCGTGCCGGTCTATGAGCGGGTTGGAGCAGTGACAACTAAGTTGCTAAGACGGATCGTGTTTGATGCGCTCCAACGTCTACCGAAGATGGTGGAGGATCCCTTGCCAGAACAGCTTCGGCGGAAAATGGGTCTTCCTGATACCCATGCGGCATTTATAGGAATCCATTTTCCTGAAAAGAATACCGAGCTTTCCTTGCTGAACAGTTTTCGATCTCCTGCTCAACAGAGGATGATCTTTGAGGAATTCTTTATTTTTCAAGCGGGTCTTAGATTGCGTAGGCGAGCTCGCGAGGTTGAGCGTAAGCCCGTAGTGCCTTTAGTTGACAACCGGGTTCGTAATGCAGCAATTCAGGTATTACCCTTCAAGCTAACGCAGGGACAGAAGGAGGCGCTGAGACAGATCGTTGATGATATGTGTAGGCCTGTGCCAATGAACCGCCTCTTGCAGGGGGATGTTGGCGCGGGCAAAACCATCGTAGCGTTAATTGCAGCGCTTGTAGCTATGGAGAATGGCCTTCAGGTTGCTTTGATGGCGCCAACTGAAATTCTTGCTGCTCAACATTTTAGAACCCTTTCACAGTACTTGGGCACAAGTCGATTTGATGTAGTTAGGTTGTCCGGAGGCATGACTGCATCTTCGCGTAGCCAGACGACACAAGCGCTCGCTGGTGGGGATGCTCACTTGGTGGTCGGGACGCATGCCTTGTTGCAGGATCCGATTGTATTTAGGAAATTGGGCCTTGTGATCATCGACGAACAACACCGTTTTGGGGTAGGCCAACGGGCTCAGCTTCGGGACAAAGGGTGGTGTCCTGACGTTCTGGTTATGACTGCAACTCCGATTCCTCGAACCCTGGCGATGACCAGCTATGGCGATCTTGACATATCAACCATAAGGGATTTGCCTCCAGGACGGCGGCCAGTCAAAACAACCGCAAGATCAGAGAGATGTCGAGACGAAGTGTACCGCTTGATTCAGGAAGAAGTTAAGGCTGGGCGGCAAGCTTACGTAGTGTGTCCGTTAGTGGAGGAGTCAGACAAAATTGACCTCAAGGCAGCCAAGGAGACTTTTGATTACCTAGCCACGTCGGTGTTTCCTAGTCATCGCGTGGGCCTGGTTCACGGCAAGCTGAGGGAGGGCGAAAAAGATAGAGTGATGCTCGGCTTCGTAGCAAGGGAGTATGACATCCTCGTCTCGACTACCGTTATAGAGATTGGCGTAGATGTTCCCAATGCTACTGTCATGATGGTCGAACAGTCTGAACGATTTGGTTTAGCGCAGTTACATCAACTCCGGGGTCGAGTTGGCCGAGGGAAATACGCGTCACATTGCATCCTTATGTATGGGCCTAGCGTCAGCGATCAAGGCAAAGAGCGATTAAGGGCGGTCACGGAAAGCGCAGATGGGTTCTTTCTAGCAGAAAAAGACCTTGAGCTACGTGGTCCCGGGGATGCGTTTGGTACCCGCCAGTCTGGTATGCCTATGTTTCGGATGGGTGATTTACTTCGAGATCGAGAGTTGATGGAAAATGCCAGCGTAGAGGCCGAGCGTTGGTTAACATCGGAGCATAACAGCAAGGGTTTAATTAGTTTCGTAGAGGCAACTTGGGAGAAGCGTTTTAGGTTGGGCGGTGTTGGGTGATTAGGGTTCTCGGGTAACTCGATCGCTTCTGGGTTTGATATGCGTGTTATTGGTGGCGCTCTTAAGGGCCGACGGCTAGATACCCCAAAGTGGCCAGGTCTCCGTCCTACGTCGGATAGGCTAAGAGAGACCTTGTTTGATGTCCTCGGTGATCGAGTAGATAGCGTTCAGTTTATTGATGGGTTTGCTGGAACTGGCGCAGTTGGCATTGAGGCGCTCAGTCGAGGAGCTGCCCACGTGACGTTCGTGGAAACGGATCCTCGTGCTGTGCGACTAATTAAAACCAACCTTCGTCACTGTGCTCTAAAGGCTCGTTATACTATCGTGCATGTACCAATGCAGAGGGCCTGGAGGAAAATGGCGGTTGGTTCATCTGACATCATATTTCTGGATCCTCCTTATGGATATGCCGATCTCGAGACTGTTTTGGTCGGAGCTGCCGGACAATTAACTGAAGACGGGTTCGTGGTGTTAGAGCATGCCGCTCGGCGAAAGATAGACGAGAGTGTTGATGGCTTAATGCGAAGACGTGTTGTCTGTGCTGGAGACAGCGCTTTGAGTTTCTATGATTTGAAAGTGTGAATGGATTAATTCTAGTAGGTGAATGGTTAGAGGTGGTTATGGTTGGTGCGAGTGATGGAAAACGCGTTGCTGTGTATCCCGGGTCTTTCGATCCGTTAACGAATGGTCACGTCGACATCATTCTTCGCGGCGCTCGATTATTTGACCGCATAATTGTGGCTTTGCTCGAGAACGCTGATAAATCACCCATGTTCACCGTTGGGGAGCGACTTGAAATTGCCAAGAAAGTGTTTGCTCCCCATCAAAATGTTGATGTCGACACTTTCGACGGACTGCTCGTAGATTATGTGAGGCTTCAGGGAGCGAATGTAATCGTGAGGGGTCTTCGGGCAATCTCTGATTTTGAATTTGAACTACAGATGGCCCTTATGAATCGACGCTTAAATCCAGACGTCGAAACAGTCTTTATGATGCCAGCGGAGCAGTACACGTACGTAAGCTCTCGACTTGTGAAAGAAGTATTTGGACTTGGCGGCTCAATAACTGGATTAGTGCCCGAGACGGTTGAGACTCAATTACGACGGAAGCAGAAATCCGGGTAAGAGGGTAGACGTTTACTGCGGTAATAGGCGGTGGAAGAGCGGAGCGTGGCAGTGGATATGTTGGCCGATCGGATGAAGCGGATTTCCTCTTCGCCTACGCTGAAAGTTGGCTTAGAGGCGGCACGACTTCGTCGTACCGGTGCGGACGTGGTTGATTTTGGTGCCGGTGAGCCTGACTTTTCCACGCCTCCCAGTGCAAAGGCTGAGGCTAAGGCTGCGATTGATGCAGACTTCACGAAATATACGGCGAACGCTGGAATAGATGAGCTAAAAGAAGCAATTGCTAATCGGTATCGTTCTGCTTACGGGGTTGATTATTCGGCAGGGCAGGTGATTGTAACTGCCGGGGGAAAGCAGGCTCTCTACAATACCGCGATGGCGTTGTTTGGTCCGGGTGATGAGGTTGTAACCCATTCACCGGGATGGCCATCAATCCCCGAGCAAATACGGTTGGCTGACGCAGCTCCTGTAATCGTGAGGACTGATGCTGAAGACGGTTTCCGAGTCAAGCCGCAAGCCATTCTATCCGCACTCACTGCCCGCACGCGGGGAATTATCATTAACTCACCAGGGAATCCAACGGGTGCGGTGATATCAGAAGGTGACCTAGCGTTGATCGCTGACGAGGCAAAGGTTCGAGGGATTTGGGTCGTACTAGACTTATGTTACGAGCGTCTTATTTATGAATCAGTTGCGCACAATCTACCCATGGTCCTATGGAGTCGGATGCCCGAGTTGTCAATAGTTACAGGTTCTATGTCGAAGGCTTATGCGATGACTGGTTGGCGCTGTGGCTGGGTAATCGGGCCGAAGCAGGTTATTGCAGCATGTGGCGCCATTCAAAGTCACGCAACCTCGAATGTCTGCTCGATCACGCAGCGAGCGGCGCTCGGTGCTCTTGAGGGTCCGCAGGGATGTGTTGACGAGATGCTTGAGGAATATCGATCTCGTCGAGATCGTGTCATGGATTGGCTCCAGAGCGACTCGCGAATTCAACTGGTAAGGCCAGCCGGAGCCTTCTATCTTTTTCCAGACATCTCGGAACTTCTGTTAGATTGCAAGATTCCAACCTCAGTAGACTTTGCTCAGAAATTGCTCACCGAAGCGCACGTTGCAGTAACCCCAGGCGAGGCATTTGATGCGCCTGGATTTCTACGTATTTCCTACGCCACCTCGATTGAGCGATTGCGTGAAGGGGTTGATAGGATTCATAAATTCATACGTAGCTTCGGTCCGGCCCCTGGGACTGCCTGACTTGTCGGTTTGGGATTTTGCCTAGGTTTTGTGTGGAAGACCCCCTCTTCCTAGAGAAGCATGTTGAAAGCAGAGTTTATTCATAAGGTTGAAGAGGCTGTTGGGCTGAAAGGCTGCGATACCGGCCAAGAGGCTCTTGAACTTTACAGCGCTGACGCCTCGAGGTGTGAAGGAAAGGCTGAACTTGTGGTCTTTCCTGACACTACGGAACAGATTTCCACCATTGCCGCGTTATGCAATCACCATCGGGTGCCGCTAACGGTCAGAGGGGCTGGTACGGGTTATACGGGAGGTGCTGTGCCGTCGCAAGGTGGCATCCTGTTAACCATGGAGCGTTTTAGTCGCATCATTGAAATTGATCAAGTTAACCTCCTGGCTATAGTCGAGCCGAACGTCGTAACCGGAGATCTCCAGAAGGTTGTTGAGTCGATAGGATTATTTTATCCGCCGGATCCGGCCAGTTTGAATCGCTGCGCTATTGGAGGAAATATTGCGGAATGCGCAGGCGGTCCAAGAGCGTTTAAATATGGAACCACTAAACGTTACGTTCTTGGCCTAGAGGCTGTTTTGGCAACTGGAGAAGTTATTCACACCGGCGGCAAGACAGTGAAGAATGTAGTCGGGTACGACCTGACCCAAACCTTAATTGGATCGGAAGGCACGTTGGCCATTGTGACTAAGGCCATACTTCGCCTGATACCTCTTCCTCCATGTCGTGAAACAGTTCAAGCGACGTTTAGGCATATTGACGATGCGGTTGGGGCAATGATCGAACTGGTCAAGGCCCGTGTTATTCCGTCTGCGTTAGAGCTTATTGACTTGGAATCACTCGAAGCCGTTGCTCGCTACTTAGACGATCGAACTCTGGCGCCAGCGGGCACGGCAGCGATGCTTTTACTAGAGGTGGATGGGTTACCGGAGACAGTGCGAGAGGAGGCAGCCAGGGTTGAGGATGCTTGTCGGCGGGTTGGTGCGGAGACTGTCCGACGTGCGGCCGATGTCGAGACTCGGGATGAATTGTGGCGGGTACGCCGAGAGCTGTCGCCGGCCCTTAAGGTGATTGCAGGGCTTAAACTAAATCATGATGTTGTGGTTCCTAAATCTAAGGTGCCTGACCTGTTTAAGGTGGTGGAGCAGCTTCGAATCAATTTTGATCTAACGATTGCATGTTTTGGTCACGTAGGGGATGGCAATATACACGTCAACATCATGGTCGATCCAAATGACCTTCACGCTGTTTCCCGGGCAGCCGATGCGGAGCTTCAATTGTTTAAAGAGGTCGTTCGCCTAGAAGGTGTGATTAGTGGCGAACACGGCATCGGCTTGTCAAAGCGGCCGTTTATGAAGCTAGGCTTATCATCTGCCGAACTAGCCTTAATGAGTCGACTCAAGAGAGCGTTTGATCCAAACGGTATCTTGAACCCTGGAAAAATCTTTCCTGACTGCTCGCAAGACGATTCAGCAAGCATTGGATAACGCGGACCTCGACCTGCCTGGCTTGGCCGGCGGATAATACTGTTGGCTGGGGCAGTGCCTGGCTAACGGTTCGTTATCACTAAGACGTTCTGTAGAATATTTTCAGGATCTGGTTGGAGAAGATCGCGTATACGCAGGCCGGCTCTATCGATGTAAGCAATTTGGTCGACTGGTCGCCCCAGTTGCTGTACGCGTGGCCTCAGCCCTGCCCAATCTCTTTCTGGAAGTATGCATAGGACCGGCGTTGTTGTCTCCAGAAAAGCGATGACTTGTTCGCTGGTGAACAGTTCGTGGCGTGGATGCCCAGAATAGAAGACTTGGTTCCGCCCGAATGCGCGATAGGTGCCGAGCCGATATTCACCCTGCCAATGTTTCGAAATGACGGCACTTACCTGCTCAACGGGTGCTGGGCGATAAGTTGAAAACAGCTGCGTGTGAAGAACCAGCAGGGTCACAGCGCTAGCAGCTGTGATAGTAGGTATTACCCGATTCAGGGAAACGAAGATTGGCGAAATGGCGACCGCCGTTCCGGCGCCAATCAGGGTGAGCCCTGGAAGCCAGGGATAGGTCGCCCCAAGAAGCTCAAGTATCGGAGAAACTCGAAAAAACAGGACGCCAAGGGCCAACCAAAAAGTGGCAACCAGCGCCACGGATGCGCGCATCAATAGCGTGGGCTGTGCTGTGAGTTGCCTTTGAATACTCCTAGCAAGAAGGATGGCCAATGGTGCAAGGGCGGGAAGAATGTAGCGTGGCTGCTTGCCAACAGATAGAGTGTAGAAGAGCAATGGAGCAGCTGCCCAGACAACAAGCCGCAGGCTAGTCGGCGATGGGAGTGTTCTGGCTTTGAGTGCTTTGATGAGGTCGGGTATCCACAGAATCGTGAATGGTGTCCAAGGCACCAAGCCGCCGGCAAGCACTGGAAGGTAAAACCATAGTGGCCGCGTTTGATTAAATTCTTCTGTTGTAAACCTAGCAATATTCTCGCCGACAAAGAAATGAAGAAGGTAGGAAGGGCCGTGCTGATAAGCCATGACCAGGAACCACGGCGAGGCCAATACGAGAAATAGTAGGATGGCTATTATCGGCAAGATTGGCCTAAGACCGATGGAGCGTCCAGGGCCAGGACTGACGACGCCTGGGTTGGCGTGTTTCCAATAAGCCAACGGTAAAGCAACAAGTAAAGGTAAAACGATTCCGATTGGACCCTTTGTAAGACAAGCGAGCGCTGCCGAGGCCGCAGCGGCTAGGAGCCACGTCAGACGGTGCGAATCGGAATTAACGGTCTTTCGATTTCCAGCATCGATCGGGTTACATGACAATGCTCGTAATAATGACCAGGTTGCGAAAACAATAAGCACCGTTACGGGTAGGTCGGGAAGAGCTTGCCATGCGATCGCAGAAGTGCCGAATGTTGTGGCTACTATGGAACCAGCGAGAAATCCAGTGGAGGCGTTGTACCATCGCCGACCTATTGTGAAGGTTAGTAGGACTAGTAAAAGGCCCGCAAATGCTGATGGAAAGCGAGCGGCGGTCTCATTGACGCCAGTGAGTAAATAGCCTGCTCCGATGAGCCAGTACATCAGGACGGGCTTTTGAAATCGTACAGTGTCGTTGTAATGGGGAGTTAACCAATCACCGGTCATCGCCATTTGACGGGCAGCTTCGGCATAATATGCCTCATCCGAGTCCGCAATGGCGCCATTACCGAGGCCGAGAAAGAACGTGATAGCGCAGAGCACCACGAGCCAGCGTAGGGGCGTCTGCACGGGTGGATTGTAACCCAGCTAGGAAGCGTAAAGATGGGATCGCCGGCCTGTTAGTGGCGTCTTTACTAATAGTTGACAGCCCGAAGCCTCTTTCGTATACTCAAATCTTGTCGGGCGTTGCCCGCGTTGCGAATAGTCAGACTGCGGAACTTCCTGTTTCGCCTTTTACAACCCACACCCCTTACAACCTCTACTTACGGTTAGCGTCTTTATGACAACAGAAAAAAAGCGCTCTTCAGTGCGTGCATCCAGCGATCAGGCGAACGGCCAAAATTCAACAGCGGTTACGTCTCCTAAGTCGGTCCCTAAGTCGGTCCCTAAGTCGGTCCCTAAGTCGGATCCGAAGTCGAACTCCCGAAAACAGGGAAATACCTTAAACATTAGCGAACTTAAGGAAATGAGTATCCAGAAGCTTACTCAGGTTGCCAAGGACCTGAGTGTTACTGGTGCGACTGGCATGCGGAAACAGGAGCTCATTTTTCAGATTCTGAAAGCACAGACGGAACAGAGTGGCTTCATTTTCTCTGAGGGTGTGCTTGAGGTATTGCCTGATGGATATGGTTTTCTCCGCGCGCCTGACTACAACTACCTTCCAGGACCTGACGACATTTATGTTTCTCCGTCGCAAATACGTAAGTTTGATTTGCAGACTGGGGACACGGTGTCTGGGCAAATCCGGCCACCGAAGGAGGGAGAGCGTTATTTCGCCTTGATTAAGGTTGAGGCCGTGAACTTCGAGGCGCCTGATCAGGCAAGAAACAAGTTATTTTTTGAAAATCTAACACCTCTTTATCCCGAAGAGCGGGTGAAACTCGAAACCGGAGGTGACAATTTGTCAGCTCGGGTCATGGACCTCATGACCCCAATAGGCAAGGGGCAACGTGGGTTGATCGTAGCCTCACCGCGTACGGGCAAGACGATGCTGCTGCAGAACATCGCCCAATCAGTTTCTGCAAATCACCCGGAAGTCTATTTAATAGTGTTGTTAATTGACGAACGACCTGAAGAAGTGACAGATATGCAGCGGTCCGTAGATGGGGAGGTCATTTCATCAACATTTGATGAGCCAGCGCAGAGGCATGTTCAGGTTGCTGAGATGGTGATAGAAAAGGCTAAACGCCTAGTAGAGCATAAGAAGGACGTGCTCATTGTTCTCGATTCAATTACGCGGCTCGCTCGGGCTTATAACACCGTAATACCGCCCTCCGGGAAAGTACTTTCTGGCGGCTTGGATTCGAATGCACTGCAGAAACCGAAGCGGTTTTTTGGTGCCGCCAGAAATATTGAGGAAGGTGGCTCTTTGACGATCATGGCAACTGCATTGGTTGATACTGGCTCGAGAATGGACGACGTGATTTTTGAAGAATTTAAGGGCACCGGTAACATGGAGATTCATCTTGATCGGAAATTAGTCGAAAAACGTGTCTTCCCTGCGATTGACATACAAAAGAGTGGCACTCGAAAGGAAGAATTACTAATTGATAAGGATGATCTCAACAGGGTATGGGTGCTTCGTAAGGTTCTAGCGCCTCTTTCTCCGGTTGAGGCGATGGAGCTTCTGTTGGACAAGATGGGCAAGGCGAAGTCGAACGCCGACTTTCTTTCGGCGATGCAAAAGATGGGATAGATCGGATACCGATGGCCGGAACGATAACGATTAAAGTTCGACGGAATGGCCCCTATCGTGTAGATGGCGAAGGGGTGACGATTATCGATTGGCAGGGGCAGAAATATGCCGCCGGGGACGGTAACGTTGTTCTCTGCCGGTGCGGCGCTTCAGCCAATAAGCCGTTTTGTGACGGAGCCCATTCGCGAATTGGATTTGCGCCAGATCCTCCTACTGAAGATAGCTCGACTTAGTTCAGATAAGGATCGAATAAGGGGCCATTAGGAAGGCTCCTCTGGTGTATTAGAACCCGCGAGTTTAGCTAATGCCTCGTAATGAGCGCGTTCCTTGTCGTTAAGCTGAGTTGGCAACAGAAGCTCGACGGTCGCGTAGAGAGCGCCGCGATCTTCTGGTTTTCGCACTCCCGACATACCCTGTCCTTTTAAGCGGAACACCTGCCCAGGTTGGGTTCCCGGTGGAATTTTTAGATTGAGGGTTGTCCCCTCAACGTTTTGCACGGGAACAGCTCCTCCTAGAATAGCTGTTGTGAGTGGAACAGTAACCAAGGTATGAAGGTCGCGGCCTTTTCGGCGAAACTTCGGATGCGGGATAATTCGAACTCTTAGTAACATTTCTCCAGAAGCAGTGGATCTGACTTCTGGGCCATAAGGGATTCGAATTCGAGAGCGGTCGCTTACACCAGGTGGAATTCGGACGCTGACCATCCTAGTTTTATTGCCACTAAGAATCGAGATGCGACGCTCTACGCCCAGAAAAGCTTCCTCAAGGGATAAGTCGATTGTCTGATCCACCACTTTTGTTTCTCTTCGACGAGGACCGCGGGAGCGGGGTTGGCCGGGAGCTCCTCCAAAAAAGGCGTTAAAGAAATCCGAGAATGGGCTTCCGCCATCGGCTCCTAGATTAGGACCTCTAGTGGCATCACCAAAATCAATTGTCCACCCACCGCCACCACCACCAAAGGGCATTCTTCCGCCGAATGGGTCCTGATGGGAAGTGCCGGGCGATCCTGGTTGCTCATACATTTTCCAGTTAGCTCCCAGCTCGTTGTATTTCCTTCGGGTTTCAGGGTTCCCCAACACCTCATAAGCCTCGGTAATGTTTTTAAAGTGCGATTCAGCTTTTGCATTTCCGGGGTTCACGTCCGGATGATGTTTCCGGGCGAGCCTGCGGTAGGCCTGCTTGATCTCCTTATCAGTGGTGTTCTTGCT
>Ga0315336_1001042_pt1 | contig 60438 bp, 53 predicted proteins | sample ASW5metaG_FD_204512 | JGI IMG/M metagenome (GOLD analysis project Ga0315336, IMG submission 204512) | Ammonia-oxidizing marine archaeal communities from Monterey Bay, California, United States - ASW #5 | ecosystem: Environmental > Aquatic > Marine > Intertidal zone | place: USA: California...
CCTGCGGCGTTGCGTTCCGGAAGGAATGCATCTATGTCCGGCCATAGAACAATGGCACAAGAATGTTGGGCAGCATGGTTTTTCGAGCGTCGCACGCGATCGTTCTTTCCGCGGTCATCGGGCTGAGTGGATGTTCTTTCATGTCCGAATCGTTGTGGCCGTCCCTTTCCGGCGATGAAGCCGAGGCCAAAAGCGGTGAGCAAGTCGCGATCCCACCGAGCCAGGCTGAACGGAATTTGCAGCCGACATTGAGTTCTTCAGGCGCGCCCAATGCGCCACCTGCGGCCCCGACATTGACCGCAGGCGGCACGCCACCGTTGGTCGGCAGCGGGCAATTCACGCCACCGCCGGCCACCAAGTTCCAGCCGACCGGGACCTTCGTCGGCCAAAAAATTAGCGAACTCAGTGGCGAACTTGCGAACCTGCAGGGCAGACTCGCCCAACGCAACGGGCAATTGCAACAGATCCGCACCACCACGGTACAGAACGCCCAACGCTATCACGCGACCGTCGCGGCCGTGAACGCACGGCTGCAGCTCGGCACCACACCAGGCAACCCGATCCTGATCAGTCAGTGGAACCAAGCCCAGGCGGAACTCGACCGTATCGGCGTCGATATCGCCGCCATGAACAGCCTGGCCAACGAGGTTGCTGCCGATTCGAGCTTGGCGGCGTTCCTGTTGGAATCGGCGCGCGCCACCTATGGGCTGTCCGGCGCCATCGACGAAGACCACCGGCAACTCCAAGTCCTAGAGGACGAAACCAATGGCACCGTCGTGCTGGTCGACCGCTTGCTGAACGAAATCAGCGAAGACGTCAGCCGCCAGACCGCCTACGTGTCGAACGAACGACGCGACCTGACAACGTTGTCCTTGGCGATCAAGAACGGCGAGCTCTACGGCTCGAGCCTGTCCAACCGTGCCTTCGCCGCAGTACCAACGACCGCTGCGCCGACGGCGCGCCGAAATGTCAGCGTGCAGGGCCGCCGGCCCTTGGTCGTCATTCGTTTCGACCGACCCGACGTGCCATACGAACAAGCGCTCTACACCGCCATGTCGCGGACCCTCGAACGTCGGCCCGGCGCCCGTTTTGCCCTGGTCGCGGTCAACCCGAACAGCAATTCGTCAGCCAAGGTGGCGCTCGGACAATCGGCCGCCCGCAAAAATGCGCAAAAGGTTCTGCGCACCTTGACCGACATGGGCCTGCCGCCGGATCGCATCACTTTGTCGGCGACGACCAGCGCCGAGGCGGCCACCAACGAAGTCCACATTTACGTCGAATAAGGCGCGGCAAAAAATAGGGCGACCGCTTCTGAGCGGCCGCCCTTGTTTTGTGGCCGGCTGTTTCTATTGCCAGCTCATCGCCGACACGTCGTTGACAAAGATGTGGGAATCTTTCCACACCCCGGTCAAGCCCTTGCGGAACACCGCCGTTTTGGCGAGCTGGAACAGGTAGCCGTTGACCGCGTCTTCAGTCAATTTGCGCTGTGCCTGTTGCAGATATTCCGTACGCTTGGCGACATCGAGTTCCTTCGCAGCCTTGGCGTAGATGGCGTTGAAGTCCTCGCTTTTATAGTTGTAGTAGTAGCTGTCGCGGGCATAGATGCCGATGTCCATGGGCTCGACATGGCTGACGATGGAAAGGTCGTAGTTGCGTTTCTTGTAGACCACGTCAAGCCATTGCGCCCATTCGACGTTCTCGATTTCGGTCTTGATGCCGACTTCCTCCAACATCGCGGCGATCACTTCACCGCCACGGCGGGCGTAGGCCGGCGGCGGCAGCTTCAAGGTCAGGGTCAAACCGTCCTTGTAGCCGGCCTCGACCAACAACGCCTTGGCTTTCTCCGGGTCATAGGGATAGACGCCGGTCAGATCCACGTAAGCCGGGTGATGCGGCGCGAAATGGCTGCCGATCGGCGTGCCGTAACCGAACTCGGCGGCATCGATTAGTTCCTGACGGTTGATCGCATGTTGAACCGCACGACGGATCCGAATGTCGGACAAATATTTCGACGTATTGTTCATCGCCAATATCGTTTCGCCGTTGGTATTGCCTTCCTGAACTTCGAAGTCGGCATGCGCCTCGAACTGGGGCACGGATTCGCGCGGCGGCCCGATCGGCAGCAAATCCAGATCACCGGCGAACATGGCGGCGACTTGGGCAGCTGAATCCGACACGAAGCGGAAGGTGACTTTGTTGATCTTCAGTGCCGACGCATTGCGCCATTTGTCATACTTTACCAACTCGACCGAGTCGCCCTTGGTCCATTTGGAGAATTTGTACGGGCCGGTGCCGATCGGGTTGGTTTTGTTGGTTTCGGCAGTTTCCGGCGCGACGATGACCGCCGTGCTTTCGCCCAAATTGAACAGGAAATCAGGATTGGTGTCCTTGAGCTGAATCTTCAAGGTCGATGCGTCGACCACTTCGATCGATGCCATATTGGCAAACCGATCTTTGCGCTTGTTCTTGCTGTCCTTGCCGGCGTTGCGTTCGAAAGTAAATTTCGCGTCAGCCGCGTCGAACGCCGATCCGTCGTGGAACGTGGTACCCTTGACCAGCTTGAACGTCCAAGTCTTGAAGTCGTCGCTCGCCGTCCAGCTTGTCGCCAGCCCTGGGCCGACACCGCCGTCAGGCGTGATCTTGGTCAACCCTTCAAACAGGTTATAGAGCGTGATCTGGCTGATCGCCGCTGCGGCACCGGTCGTCGGATCCAATCCCGGCGGTTCCAGCCGCATGCCGATGGTGACCGAATCCTTTGCGGCATAGGCACTAAAGGACGCCGTAAATGCCACGGCAAAGACAGTGGTTGCGATGATTTTACGCATTCGCCTCTCCCAATTACTCGCCGGCCTCGTGACCGGCACGATAATCGCGGTAGCTCGGGAAATCCCCAAAGCTATCCGCTTCGAAAACCGCACGCCCGACTGCGCGGGCCACGCAATCCGCGGCAACGCTGCCGATGCGTGTCAATGCGCGTGCGGTCGGCCCGCCCAAGGGCCTGTCCCCCGTCGACAAGGCAAACAGTGTATCACCATCGAACGGCGTGTGGATGGGTCTAATTGCTCGCGCTAAACCGTCATGGGCCATGATTGCCACGCGCTCGGCCTCGGCTTTGCTCAATGTCGCATTAGTTGCAACAATGCCGATCGTCGTGTTGGCACCGATTTCGCTGTCGCCAAGGTGTATTTCCGGCATTGGCGCATCGGCGCCCAAGGCCTCGAACTCATCGTCCAACGCATAGGGCGCCGCCAATAGGCCAGCACCGCCGAGCGGCGAGCCAACAGCGTTGACCGCAATCAGGGCACCCACGGCCAGGCCATCGTCAAACACCATGGACGCGCTGCCAAGCCCGCCTTTCAACGGCCCCGCGGTGGCGCCAAGCCCGGCGCCGGCATTGCCGAGGTCAAAGTCAGCCGAGGCCGCCGCCATGGCAGCCAGCCCAAGGCGGCGATAGGGCGGGTCTTCGCCCCAATCCTTGTCGCCGCCGTTGGTGAGATCCTGCAAGATCGCCGCCGGCACGATCGGTGCGCGAAATCCTGCGACCGGCCAACCGCGCCCCATTTCGGCCAATTTCACGGTGACGGCGCCGGCGGCGTCGAGGCCGAAAACCGAGCCGCCGCTCAAGACAATCGCGTCGACCCGATCGACCAGGCACGTCGGCGCCAAAGCCGGAATTTCCCGGGTACCGGGTGCGCCGCCGCGGACATCGGCGGCGGCCAGCATCGGCCGGTCGGGCAGCAGTACGGTGACGCCGGTCGCGGCGCGTGAATCCACCGCGTTACCGACGGCGAGGCCGGCGATATCGGTAATTAGATTACGTTGGCCGGGTCCGGCCATGGCGACTGTCACTCTTTGCTACCTTATACCAACGAGCGGTGATAGGGACACATTTGACCGGGATTATTTTACGCTGTGGCAGTGTCGCGGTCCGCCACGCGATGTGGGACATCGGATAAGGAGCGCGACGCCGCCACAGCGTGAAAGAACCCAGCCTTCGGTGGGAAAAAATAGCCCAGCCAGTACGTCACGGCGTTTGCCCGCTTAAACAAGGGATACCCCTTGTTTAAGTAGCATCGGGCTGCGCGCCGTGCCTTCTGGACTAAACTCTTTTTTCTCCATCAAATGGGTTCCTATCACCGCTCGTTGGTATTATGGGCTGCCACGTTAGTGCAAGTCCGCCACGGCGCGCAACGGCGTACCGATGGCGAGGCCCAAATCCTGGTCGGCGCGGCCGCTGTTCACCGCCACTTCGATCAGGCCGTGGGCATTGCCGTAGAAGAACGGCTGACCGGGATCGACGTCAGTGAACGTCCGTGCCTGTGTCAGACTACGTCCGGCAACCTCGAGCTTGGAATCCGGCGGCCAAGTGGCCGCGCGACTGCCGGACACGGCGTTACCGAAACCGTCGATGTAAACGATCTCTCGCAAATCATCGGGCCAATCTGGACGGCGCCAGACCGGGTCCGTCACGGGCACGGTGTCGACCTCTGCGCCCATCGCCAATTGTGCCGCGACCGGTGCGAACAGGTCACGGCCGTGAAAACTGGCGCTCAGCCGATCGGGCATCCACATGATATGTTTGACCGCCGGGTCACATTGGCGGCGCAACAGCATCTCGAACAAACCGTTGCCTGGGCCGACAAAGACATGCCCACCGGCACGAGCGATGGCCGCCGGCCGGTCACCGCCGACACCAGGATCGACCACGGCCACGAACAGGGCCGGCGGTGGAATCGCCGCCGCCAATGCGGCCAGCATATAGGTCGCGCGCTTTGGATCCCGCGCCGGCGCGTCATGCATCAAATCGATGACGGTATGGCCCGGCGCTTGGCGCGCCAGCACGCCATGCATTTCGCCAACATAAGCGCCGGCCAAGCCGAAATCTGTGAACAAGTAAATGTCCATGCCAACCGATTACTCGGCCCGGACGGCAACAAGAAACAGGCGGCGAAACGGCAGCAAGGTTTTACCGTCCGGCTGCTTGGGATAGGCCTCGCGCAAGCGCGCCGCATAGGCCGCCTCGAACGCTGGCCGCTCGGTGTCGGTCAGTGCCGCGAGATAGGGCCGCAAGCCGGTCGACCGCACCCATTCCAGCACCGGATCGTCACCGTCCAGCACATGCCAATAAATGGTTTCCCAAATGTCGACCGCCGCCGAGAGTGGCGTCAACAACAGTCGGTAAGTCGCCGGTTCCAGCATCGGCCATGGCTGGATGGCGTCGGCCATGCGATCCGCCCACGGCCCGTCCTCGGCGACCGTATTCATCAGCCGGTGGGAGGGTTGGTCGAAGTTTCGCGGCATCTGCACCGCCAACACACCGCCGGGCGCCAGACTGGCGACGAGCCGCGGAAACAGATCGCGGTGATCGGACAGCCAATGCAAGGCGGCATTCGAGAAAATCAAATCGAACGTCATGTCCGGCGACCAAGCCGCGATGTCGCTCGAGATCCAGTCGACCGACGGGTGGCGGGATTGGGCGGTCGCCAGCATGTCGGGCGAAGAATCGAGGCCGCTTACTTGCGCGTCCGGCCAGCGCGCGGCCAATTCGGCGGTAAGATCGCCGGTACCGCAACCCAGATCGATGATACGCCTTGGCGCCGTTGACGGGATGCGGCCGATTAGATCCCGGCCGGGCCGAATACGTTCGTCGTCGAATTTCAAATACTGACCAGGATCCCATGCCATGACCACAAAGTGATCGTGGCGTCAGCCGAGTGTCAACTGGATTCCTTTGGCGCCGCCAATTCCGCCGGCGGCGGGTTGCCGACCGGCCGCGATGCCGGCTGCGCGTCGTTGCCGAGGCCGTATGGCCGGGCAGTATCGTAACAATCGACAACGCCGAGCGAACGGAAACAATAGACCGGATCCGGCGTCGGCATTACCGCGACCGGCGCCGGTTCACGAAAGCCAAGCCAAACGGCATATTCGTCCACGACACGGTCCGCGGTCGCGCAACCCGCCGGCAATAGGGCGAAGCTAATCAGGGCCATTTCGATGCAGTGGCGTCGCAGCATGACACATCCGTTACACTAAAATTTGCGCCGCCGCAGTCGATCATCGCCGGGTAAAGGAAGTGCTAATGTCAGTCCGCCGCCTGGTCGCGTGCTGCTTTCGGTAGGGTTACACGGAAGACCGTGCCGTCCGGCCCGGTTTTGAGCAATTCGATGGACCCGTCATGGGCCTGAACCAAGTCGCGGGCGATGGCCAGGCCAAGGCCGGTGCCGCCGCTTCGGCCGGCGCCGGAAAACGCCTCAAACAGATGGTTCCGGGCGGCCTCCGGCAAGCCAGGACCGGTATCGGCGACCGTGAGGGCAACGGCAGCACCGAGATCCTCGGCGTTCACAGTGATACGGCCAGTGCCCGTCACCGCCTGCACGGCGTTGCGCCCGAGATTGAGCAGAACGCGAAACAATTGCTCTCGATCGGCATTGACGGTTAACTCTTTGGCAACCGTGTTTTGCCAATCGATCCGGCCGTCGACCGGCAGACCAACGGCGGCGGCAACATCATCGACGAGCCCGTGGAGCGGAAACTCGGTCCGAATGGGCGCCGGTTCGGCGGCGCTGCCGTATTTCAGGGTCCGGGCACACAAATTGATGGCGCGATCGATGGCGTCGATCATACGCGGGGTGACGCGTTTGACGTTCGGGTCGGTCGATTCGACTAAATGATCGGACAACAATTGCGCCGTCGCCAAAATATTACGCAAGTCGTGGTTGACCTTGCTGACGGCCGCACCGAGTTCGGCGAGCCGGGTCTTTTGCTGAAGCGCTTCACGCAGCTCGTTTTGCATGTCGGCCAGTTCGCGCTGGGCAATACCGATTTCATCCTGTCGCGTCGGCGGTACAGAGGACGTCCGTTCCGGATTCTTGCGAAAAGCGGTCATGGCGGCGGTGATGCGCCGCATCGGCCGGACCATGAGCCATTGCAGCGACAAGTAGAGCAGCCCCGCCGTGATCAGTGAAATGATGATAGATAGCCGAAGAATGTTCCACGAATACTCCAGCATCGCCTGTTTCAACGGCGTCTCGCGCAGGATCAACTCGATGCGGGCGTCGTCGTGCAGTTTCGCCTCTGCCACAACACGGATGATGCGTGGCGACCGTGACGTCATCGTGGTGAATGCATCCATCATCAAGGCCGGCACCGAATAGTGCCGTAGATCGTAGCTGGCGGCGACTTCGGGCGGCATTTTGTCCGCAAGAATTAGAATGCGGCTGTCCTGCTGTTCGATCACCACACCTTCGGCGGCGATCGACTGCAGTACCGTGCGTTCGAATTCTTGGCTGGCAACGAAGTTCGGAATATTGAGCAAGGACAATGCGGCGAGATTGGCCTCTTCGACGCGCTGTTCCAAGTATTTCAATCGAAATCGAGCAATGGACGGCACATAGATCAGCACTTCTCCCAACATGACGAAGGCGATGGTCAATAGCAGCAGTCGTGCTGAAAGACTCTTCATGGTACCAGGTGACGCCTATATCGAGCGACGATCTCAATTATTCTCACGTGCGCAGGATGTCCCATCTCAACCGAAAATGCCTCAGCCGAAGATAGAAAGCAATTTGACCAAACGTCGAGTCCGCGGGCTGAAAAGGCTGTCGGTGTAATAGGATCCGGCGACGCGCTTGCTGACCTCGCTCAATGTCGGGTATGGCGCGATGGCCGTCGCCATGGCGGAAATCGGCAGTCCGCGATCGATCGCCAAAACCCAGGGCAGCAACAGCTCGCCGGCATGCAGGCCAACGATCGTGGCACCCAGAATTTTGCCGCGCTTGGTGGTCACGGCCTTGATCATCCCTTCGGTCCGGCGTTCGGCCCGCGCCCGATCGTTCTCCGCGAACGGGAAACGCAGCACGCGCGTATCGCCATGACGGTCCCGGGCCGCCGCCTCATTCAATCCCACATGGGCAAGCTCCGGGTCGGTATAGGTCACCCAAGGCACCGCCTTGTCACCGGTTTTGGTCGGCAGACGGAACAACGCGTTGCGAATGACGATGCCCGCGTGGTAGCCAGCCACGTGGGTAAATTGCAATCCGCCGGCGACATCACCGATGGCATAGACCTTACGGTTCGATGTCCGCAGGCGCCGGTCGACGACGATGCCTTGCGCTGAATGCTCGATGCCGGCGGCATGCAAATCAAGACGCTCCAGGTTCGGCCGGCGGCCAGCGGCGACGAGCACATGACTGCCTTCGATCGTGGTTTCCGATTCCGCCGTGCCGACCGTGACGGCTGCGCCGGAATCGGTGGCGCTAAGGCGCCGCACGCCGGTATTCTCGCGAATGTCGATGCCCTCCGCGCGCAACTTGTCGAGGACAATGGCGGTCATTTCGGGATCGTCGGCGCCAAGCGCCTTGACCATTTCGACCACGGTAACGCGGCAACCGAGCCGACGATGGGCTTGCGCCATCTCCAGGCCGATCGGGCCGCCGCCGATGACAATCAAATGCGTCGGCGCCTCGGTCAGGTCGAATGCGGTTTCGTTGGTCAGCACCGGCACCTGCTCGATCCCGGTAATGGGCGGCAGGGCAGGCGACGAGCCGGTGGCGACTACAAAACGCCGGGCGCGAATGGTTTTGCCGCCGGCCTGCACGCGGTCGGGCGCAACAAACCGGGCATAATCCTGGATCACGCGTACTCCCAGGCTTTCGAAGCGTTCGACGGAATCATGCGGCGCGATGCCGGCTATGACTTCGTGGACATGGGCGTGTACCTGGCCGAAGCGCACGTCAGGAACGCTGGCGGCGATGCCGAAGGGCTCGCCATCGCGCATGGTTTGGGCGACGGCGCCGGCGGCGAGGAGCGATTTAGACGGCACGCAGCCATAGTTCAAGCAGTCGCCACCCATCTTGCCGCCTTCGATCAGCACCGTATCCGCGCCCATCTGGCTGGCGCCGGCGGCCACCGAAAGGCCGCCGGACCCGGCACCGATCACACACATATCGGTGCGAATGTCATCTTTCACGGCGTTCACTCCATGCCACGGCGTCAAGAACGCCGATTTTTGAATTTTTTGTAAAGTACCGGCAGCACGGCAAGGATCGCGAGACCGATCAGCCCGGCAATGATTTCCGGCGTCAATAGACCTGCCGTCGTGCAGGTCTGACCGCGATCGAAGACGCTGCCGAGACCGGCGCCAACGGTCGTAAACACAATCGTGCCCGGAATGATGCCGACGAAGGTTCCGACCACATAGATCCACAGCGGCACGCCAAGGAACGCCGGCACCAAATTGACGACGAAAAACGGAAACAGCGGAATGAGCCGAAGCACCAGCAAATAGCTCAAGGCATTGTCTTGGAAACCCGCTTCCATGCGTTTTAGCCATGGCCCGGCCCTAGCGCGCAGCGGATCGCCGAGCGCTGTTTTGGCAATGACGAACAGGATTGTCGCGCCGGCAGTCGCAGCGAAAACAATCATCATCGGCGCCAGCACGGCACCGAACAAGAACCCGCAGGCAATCGACAGCACCAAGCCACCTGGCACCGAAAACGCGATTGCGGCAGTGTACAGAATGACATAGGTCACGATCGCAACCAGCCGATGGGCCTCGACCCAGCCGATCAGGGTTTCTCGGTGCAGGCCGAGTTGCTCGCAACTAACGTAGTTATGCGCGCCCGACAGAAAAAACCCGGCCAGGCCCAAAACCAATATCCCTAAGGGCCAAAGCCGGCGCACCGTCATAGGGCCGTCCTGCTGCCCTGAGCAGAGCGTTCGATCGCCATCGTGATTTCGCCTTTCCTAAAGCAGTTTCGGAGAATCCGGGCTCCTATGATGGGCGCCATCGGACGCCCAGAAACACGAGATCCGCGTTCCCTTGAAACATAGGAGATTGGGGTCATCAATTTGAAGGGAATTCACCTATTCTTGAAGCAGCATGCAGGCTGATTCGCCCCAATTGACTTCGCAAACGCAGTTCCGTATACACCGGGCCTGTCCAAGGCCCCGGGACGGGGGCCGAGCTATGGAGATTCCGCGTGAAACGGACCTACCAACCGAGCGTTCTCGTTCGCAAGCGCCGCCATGGCTTTCGGGCCCGCAAGGCGACGGTGGGCGGGCGCAAAGTGCTTGCGAACCGGCGTCGTAAGGGTCGCAAGAGCCTTTCGGCATAACCATGTACAGGAAAGTCGGGCGGCTGAAACGGCGCCCGGAGTTCCTGCGTGTCGCCGGGACCCGCCGAAAATGGGTGACGCCCGGCCTTATCCTGCAAGCGGCGAAAAGCGTGAACAACGGCAAGTCAAGCAATTCCGGTGACGGCGCGACAACGGACGCGACGCCAGACCTGAAGGTCGGCTTCACCGTCACGCGAAAAGTCGGTAACGCGGTGGTGCGAAACCGTGTTCGGCGGCGTCTGCGGCATGTGGCCCAAGACGTGCTGCCGGCGCGTGCGCGTGCCGGCCACGATTATGTGTTGATCGGTCGTAAAACGACCCTCACACGTTCTCATGCAGCACTGCGGGAAGACTTGGTGCAGGCGATCGACCGTTTGGGTCTGGCCTGCGATGGGCGGAGCACCGATACATGACCTGGGTGCTGCGCCTCATGATCCGGGTCTATCAACTGGCGATCTCGCCCTATATGGCGCCGTCATGCCGATTCCATCCGACGTGTTCGGAGTATGCCGCCCAAGCCCTCGACGCGCATGGCCTTTGCCGCGGCAGCTGGATGGCTTTAATTCGTCTGGGCCGGTGCCACCCATGGGGCGGCTTCGGCGACGATCCGGTGCCGCCAACAAAGTCGGCAACCACCAGCTTTGGGAATTAGTACGCGCCGATGCAAGACCAAAAAAATCTCATCCTGGCGATCGTTATATCGGTCGTGATTCTCGGCGCCTACCAGTTTCTGTATGAAGCACCGCGTCAAGAAAACCTACAGGCCGAGCGCCAGGCCGCGGGCGACCTGGAGCCGAGCGATACCGCTTCGCCGGTCACTGCACCGTCGACGGGCACGGCAACGGCGCCGACGGTAGCGGTACCCGGCAGCGGCGCATCCGGCGCCGTTGAGGCCAAGCCGTCCAAGGCCGATTTGCTGCAAGGCCAACGGGTCACGATTGAAACGCCCCGCGTCACTGGCTCGATCAGGCTGGCCGGGGCGCGCATCGACGACCTCACGCTCAAGGACTACGACGTGGATCTGAGTCCGGATAGCGCTAAGATCACCCTGTTGGCACCGGCCGGCGGGCCGCAACCGTATTTCGCCGATTTCGGCTGGATCGACGTTGGTGGCGGCAAAATCCCGATGCCATCGGCCGAATCCCCGTGGACCGCCGACCGCGACGTCCTGACGCCATCAAGTCCTGTGACGCTGTCTTGGAACAACGGTCAAGGACTGACCTTTCGGCGCACCTTCGCGATCGACCAAAACTACATGATTATCGTGACCCAGCGTGTCGACAACAACGGCGATGCCCCGGTGACATTGCGGCCCTACGGCTTGATCTCGCGCCATGGCACGCCGGATACGCTTGGATTCTTTATTCTGCACGAGGGGCCGCTTGGCGTGTTTAACGACACGCTCAAGGAAGTCGATTACGACGACCTGCAGGAAGTTGGCAAACACCGGGACGCGGTGCAATCGACTGGCGGTTGGATCGGCTACACAGACAAGAACTGGCTGACCGCCTTGGTGCCGGACCAGAAAAGCCGCTACGACGCGAGCTTCAACTATCAGGCGGGCGAACCGGGTCAATCCGAACGCTATCAAATCGACATCCTGATCGATCCGGTGACGGTGGAAAGAGGCGGCGCTCGAGAGGTCAGCAGCCGATTGTTCGCCGGCGCCAAAGAAGTCAGGCTGTTGGAGACCTATCAGGAAAATTTGGGAATCAATCGTTTTGATCTGTCGATCGATTGGGGCTGGTTCCCCTTCCTAACCCATCCCTTGTGGGTCGCTATCGACTATTTCAACAAGATGCTTGGCAATTTCGGCCTGGCCATCATCCTGCTTACCATCATTATCAAGTTCCTGTTCTTGCCCCTGGCCTATAAATCGTACGTCTCCATGAGCAAGATGAAGACTTTGCAGCCGGAAATGGTGAAGCTCCGGGAACGCCACGGCGACGACCGGCAAAAGCTCAATCAGGAAATGATGGCGCTCTACAAGCGCGAGAAAGTCAATCCGGTGTCCGGCTGCTTGCCGATGATCCTGCAAATTCCGGTTTTTTTCGCGCTTTACAAAGTGCTGTTCGTGACCATCGAAATGCGCCATCAACCATTTTTCGGCTGGATTCAAGATCTGTCAGCGCCGGATCCGACGTCGATATTCAACGCCTTCGGCCTGATTCCGTTTCAGCCGCCAGATTATCTGCTGATCGGCATCTGGCCGTTGCTAATGGGCGGAAGCATGTATTTGCAACAGAAAATGAACCCGCAGCCGCCGGATCCGATTCAAGCCAAGATCTTTTTGTTCATGCCAATTTTCTTCACCTTCCTGCTCGCCCGTTTCCCGGCTGGCTTGGTGATCTACTGGACTGTGAACAATGTGCTCACCATCGGCCAGCAATGGTTCATCATGCGGCGCACCCGTGCCAAAACCTGACGCCGACGCGACGGCTGACTTCAGCGATCACGACCTGGCGGCGGGGCGGCTATTGTTCGCCCAATCCTGCAGCTTTGTCGCCGGCGCGGCGCGGTTCGACCAACTGCCCGCCATCGGTGGCCCGGAAGTGGCGTTCGCGGGCCGCTCGAACGTCGGTAAATCCAGCCTGATCAACGCTTTGACCGGCCGGCGCACGTTGGCGCGGACGTCGAACACGCCGGGCCGCACGCAGCAAATCAATTTTTTTGACTTGGGCGGCCGCGTCACCCTCGTCGACCTGCCCGGATACGGTTATGCCAAGGCTTCCAAAGCAAAAGTGGCGGATTGGACGCGGCTGATCCGCGACTACCTGCGCGGCCGGCCGACTTTGGCGCGCGTTATGCTGCTGATCGACGCGCGGCATGGCTTCAAACCTGTCGATCTGGACATCATGGCGACGCTGGACGAGGCCGCGGTGGTCTACGAGATCGTGGCGACCAAAGCCGACAAGACCAAAGCCAGCGACCTGCAACAGGTTCGCCAAGACATCGAAAAAGAATTGCTCCGCCATGCCGCCGCCTATCCAGCCCATATCGTGACCAGCGCCGCCAAGGGCGATGGCATCGAACGACTGCGCGCGACCATTGCCGCCTTGGCCCTGCCCTGATCCATCGGCTATAACCGCAAACGCCATGACAAATTCAAACACACCCAGCGACGACCCGCGGCTATTCAAGGCCAGCACCTTGTCCGAAGCGCTGCCCTATATGCGGCGGTTTTCCGGCCAAACCTTTGTCATCAAATATGGCGGCCATGCCATGGGCGATGCCGATCTGGCGCGGAGTTTCGCGCGCGACGTCGTACTGATCAAACAAGTCGGCATCAACCCGGTTATCGTCCATGGCGGCGGGCCGCAAATCGGCGCCATGCTGGAACGGCTGCGCATCAAAAGCGCCTTTGTCGACGGCCTTCGGGTAACCGACCGCGAAACGGTGGAAATCGTCGAGATGGTGTTGTCCGGCTCGATCAACAAACAAATCGTCAGCGCCATCAACGAGGCCGGCGGCAGCGCTGTCGGCCTATCGGGCAAGGACGGTCATTTGATCGAGGCGAAGAAACTGAACCGCACGCGGCCAGACCCCGATTCCAACATCGAGCGCATCCTCGATCTCGGCTTCGTCGGGGAGCCGCGCCGCATCAACCCCAGCATTCTGGAACATTTCAAGGGCAGCGACGTCATTCCGGTGATCGCCCCGATCGGGTTGGGCGGGCATGGCGAAACCTTCAACATCAACGCCGATACGGTGGCCGGCCACGTCGCGGCGGCATTGCGCGCCGCCAAGCTGATCATGTTGACCGATGTACCCGGCATCCTCGACGGAGACGACACGCTCATCGCTTCGCTGACGCCAAAGGACGCCTACGTGTTGCAAGGCAACGGCACGATTTCCGGCGGCATGATCCCGAAACTCGAAACCTGCCTATTCGCCATCAACCAAGGCGTCGGTGCCGCCCATATACTCGACGGCAGGGTGCCCCACGTGCTGTTGCTGGAGATCTTCACCGAAGGCGGCATCGGCACCATGATCGAGCGTCCCGCAGAGGACGACAAAGACAACCGCTAAGGCAGGTATCGACCAAGCTTTGATCTTTGTACGGCGCCGCCGTCAGACCGGCTCGGCAAAGAACACCGGAATTTTCCTCGGCGCCTTTGCCTGATAATCGTTGTAGGGCGGAAAGGCTTCAGCACTGGCGTCCCATAGGCGCTGGCGTTCAGGATCGTCCGCCACCTCACGCACCCGCATCTTGAAAACCTCTGTCTTGTCGCGAATTTCCACGTCCGAATTGGCCCGCAGATTATAGACCCAGACCGGATTTTTCTCCCGGCCGCCGTAGGAGCCGACCAGAACATAACCGTCGTCGACCTTGACCCGCATGAGCGGAATTTTTCGCACCGCGCCGCTTTTGTTGCCCTGATGGGTGACGACAATGCAAGGAAGGCCGGTTTCCCGCAAGGTCGTGCCCTCGGTGCCGCCACTGCTTTCATAGAGCTCTACTTGCTCGCGAACCCAATCCAAAGCCGGGGGGATGTATTCAGCCATGAGATATTTCCGTCCATAAATAATGTAGAAATCAACGATCGCACCTTGGCGCCGGCGCCTGCCCACATTAGGGACGTTGGGATTAGCGATCAAGCAAGTGCCTCGTGGCGAGCCACCATTTGATCCGCATGCAGCCGCAATCGGTGCCAGTATCTTTGGGCGCACACACATAGACGCCACTGAACGGTCTTTCGCGATCGCGGCATGCTTCGTTCTTGGCCGAAGCAACTTTCAAGTCGATCACATACGAAAATCGTATGAAAAGTCAGAGCCAGAGGGATTCGTCAGCACGTTGTACGAGGGCTTGATTGGATCTATCAAGTGTTTGGAGATTGATTATTGTGTAACATGGTTCGGACTGCCGACTACAAATCGGTGTCGTTGCTATTTTGTGGATTTAGAGATCATGAGATACAAATATATTCGAGCTGATTCCGCCGAGATACACGATCTGGACAAAGGCGAACGAACCTCCATCTTGGCCACGGGCCACGATACGGATAACAGGGTCTCAATATTCGATAGTGAACTTCCGCAGGGAAATGAGGCGCCTTGGCATTATCATGAAATTGACGATGAAATATTCTACATTATTTCAGGCGAAGTTGAATTTGGCGTCGATCAGGAGCAATTTGTCGCCAGAGCCGGGGACTTGATCATCGCCGGTCCCCATGTCCCCCGTCGGTTTAAAGCTCTTGCGGATAGCCATTTGCTGATTGTCAACGCTCCTTCTGGGCCGTCCGAAGGGTTTATCCGGGAATTAGCGGGGTTTCCGAAAGGCGTTGTTCCCAGTGAAGACGACCGGCAAAGATTTGTTAAAAAATTCAAGATTCATATAGTCTAGTCTTTGCAGACTAACCGCACAATTCTCAACCATTGCAGCGATAGTCGTCCTGATCAGGCAGCAAACACATCCAGTTGCATGCTCATATTGTCTGGTGTCAGCGGATAATCGACGCCATTGCGCGCATTCAATATCGTATGCGGGGCAATCATCGCGACGTCGCGCTGCATGGCGATAGCCAGGCGCATGCTGAGCCCGCTTTTCCAAACCAGGGCGGTCACCGCAGGTGGGCTCTTCGACACCAGGATACGTTCGATTTGCGCCGGTGTCAGGCCGCTCAAATGGGCAAACGCGGCAACCAGAAACGGCCGGTCCTTGCGGCCAATAGCCTGCGTAACGGCCTCTTCATCCAGTGCGCCGGCGGCGATGAGGTCTTCCAAAGCGATGGCCGGCGGATCTTCGGCCGTGGCCTCTTGCTTGATGCGATCTTCAACTGCGGCTTTGAGTGCTGCTTCCAGCTCGCCGCCGATTTGATGCTCACGCACCAAGGTCTCGACCAGTGACCGAGCGACAAAAGTGGCAATGCGGCGCATGGCACGGACCGAAAGTTCCGGCCGCAGTACCAAGGGTTCATGCCAGCCTTCGACACCGGCGGCATTGTCGACGATCTGATCCAAGGTTTCTTCCCGAATTTGCGCCGACGGGTTGCGCAGCAATGCGGCGACGGCGGGCACGTCCATCGATGCCACAACTGCGTCCGCGACCGGCGCGCCGAGATTTTCGCGGCGGGCAATGGCCGGCATTGCGCCCTGTGCCACACCGCTGGTGATGATCTCCAGGATGTCGTGATCGGACAGCAGCGGCGAATATTCCAGGATCGGCGCGGCGACGATGGCCTCGATGTCCGAGGCCAGGCGCTTGATCACGGCGTGCGGCGCCAATTCGGAATGTTTCAGTTCCTCTGAAAGGATCGACCGAATGCGCGGCAACTGATCCTCGGCCAGCAATGTCAGAGTCTCGAGCGTCAGGTCGCTGACCCGCGCGCGCTCGGCTTCACTCAAAGTCGGCAGCAGACGGGCAATCTTGCGCGCAATATCGGCGCGAACCTCTTCCTGGTCATCCGCCGCCAGCAGCTTGTTCGCCTGCGCCGGCGCTTGCATGTTCGCGGCGATCTCGCGACGAACTTCGGGGACCGAATCTTCGGCCAGGTAATAAAGAATTTCCGGCCGCACGTCTTCGCGGCGCGCCAAGGCACGGCGGGTCGCCACATCGCCGCTTTCGGCGAGTTGTTTCGATTCTTCATAGCTGAGAACACGCGGCAAGGCTTTATCCGGGGTGGTTGCCTTGCGCTTGAAAAATCCGCTTAGCATTTTTTCGCTCCTTGGCGTCGGTTCTTCAGCTGGCGATTTTCGCCGGTAGCGCCGCGGTGTAGCCGCCCTTGCCGGCATTCTTAGTCTCGTACATGGCGCGATCGGCGCGATCGAGTAAATGATCCACCGTCTCCTCCGACCGAGGGTCGGTCACGGCAATGCCGATCGACAAGCCGAGGCCGGCCGGTTCGCCGCCCTCGCCGGTCGAGAGCCGGGTGATCTCTTCGACCAAATTGGCGGCCTTAACCTGCGCGCCTTCCGCGCTTACCTCGTCGAGCCACAAGCAGAATTCATCGCCGCCAAACCGCGCGATCAAATCGCCGGCGCGGCTGCGGCGGGCCAGCAGCGCAGCCACGTCGCACAGCAACTGATCGCCGGCATAGTGACCGTAGCCATCGTTGATCGGCTTGAAGTTGTCCAGGTCAACGAACAACAGCGCCGCCGTTCGTTTGGTCCGACGCTGGTGGGTAAGGCGCCTGGAAATCCGTTCGTAGAACGAGCGGCGATTGAGCAGACCGGTCAGCGGATCGGTCTGCGACAAGTGTTGCAGGGCTTCCAAGGCTTCGATCTGCACGATGGCAATGCCGAGATGGGCCGCCACCCGGTCCGTCAGAAACCGTTCCTCATCGGTCCAAGGTCCTTCCTCCGGGCGCCGGTGCAAACAGAGCATACCCTTGACGGCACCGCGATGCTCGCACCGCGCCATCAACACGGAGCCGCCGAGCGCGGTTTCCGTGGGCCGATCGCGATCGCCGGGTTCCGCCACCATGCGCCGCGCGACACCGTGCAGATTGGCAGTGAGATCGTCTTCCAATTCGGGTGCCTCGCCAAGCATGGTGAGCGCGCCGTCGGCGGTCATGCGAAACACCAAGGCAAGCGCGCCGTCGATGGCCTCGGCTAGCGCCGCGGCGGCAGCAGCCGGCACTTTTTCCGCATCCGCTTCCTGTCGGAATGCCTGAAAAATGGCATTTTCCAGCCGCGCCATGCGTTCGCCGCGCATCAGGTCCAAATGATCGCGGCGCGCTTTAGTGACGTCGCGACAGACGCCACGCGCGCCTTGCCATTGCCCGGATTCATCGATGATCGGCATGGCGGCGACGCGATACCAGCCGACCGCGCCATGGCGGTCCTTAAGCTCGATATCCAGGCCGGTTACCGGCTCCGTCGCGTGAAACGGTGCCATCATTGCGGCCTCGGTACCGGGCCGCGTGCCCTTTATCAAGCGGTCCGACGGACCCTCGACAAGCTCCTCGGCCGCATAACCCAGCACCGTGTCGGGCGATACGAACACAAACTGGCCGTCTTTGTCGGTCTCCCAGGAAAAGTCGCTGGAGCAGGCAACCAAATCCTTATAGCGGCCCCGGGAATCTTTGAGCGCCGTAATCAGGTTCGTTTCCAAGGACACGTCGCGTAAGAACAACGCCACAGTGCCGTCGGCGGACGGTAAGGCGGTCAAATCGAGCACGGCCGCGCCGCGGGCCTCGCTCAGCCGGATGCGGTGCTGGGCGCCAGCTTCCGCGGAAGCAACGGCCAGGATCAGATGACGAAGCTGGTTGCCGTCATGGTCTTCGAACAATTCGGCAAACGGCGCACCGGCGTCATTCAACGCCCGAACCGTGCCGAAGCCGTCAACCAACAAGGCCGGTGCCGGAAAACCTTCGACCAAGGCGGTCAGATCCGGCATGGCGGCGCCGGCCGCCGAAACGGCCCGACCGTTTGCGGATATAGGTTCGGGCGACACCGCGGCCGCCTTGTCACGTCGTGTCCACACCTACTCGGTCTTTGGCTTTGTTGTCGGGGCGCTGCTCGGCCGACATTAGGCGATAGCCGTTAAAGGCCCATTAACCTCAAAGCGGTCGCCGGTGCTGGCATTCAGGGCTTGTCGCGACGCGCCAAAGCGAGGAAACTCACGCCATGACAGACCCACGCAAGCCAACACCCGTCACCGTCGATCCCCATACGCTCACCGATTGGGTCTTCGACCTGGACAACACTCTCTATCCGGCAGAGTGCGACTTGTTCGCACAAATCGACCAGCGCATGGGCGCCTTCATCGGCGACCTGTTCGACGTCGGGCCGGTCGAAGCGAAGACCATTCAGAAACAGTATTTTCACACCCACGGGACGACGTTGCGCGGGTTGATGGTCGAGCAAAATATGGCGCCCGAGGCATTTCTCGACTACGTCCACGAGATCGACCTCGAGGTGTTGCCGCCGGATCCAGCGCTCGATGCGCTATTGGACCGAATTCCCGGCCGCAAGTTTATTTTCACCAACGGCTCGGTGCCCCATGCCGAACGGGTGACCGAGCGGCTCGGCGTGCGCCAGCATTTCGAAGGAATATTCGATATCGTCGCTTCGGACTATCTGCCGAAACCGGATCCCTTGCCTTATGCCAGGATGGTCGAGCATTTCGGCATCGCACCGAACAGCGCCATCATGATCGAAGACATCCCGCGCAACCTGGCGCCGGCGGCGGCCATGGGCATGACGACAGTATTGGTCCCAGGCCGCAACCAGTGGCAGCGCGACGGCATGGACGCGGCGCATATCGACTTTGTCGCCGACGACTTGGTTGCCTGGCTGACCGGGCTGCTGGCCACGTAAAATGGCGGTCGACCATGCCCAAACCGCCGGTCGCGAGAGGTTGACAGCGGTCGGGCCGGCGTTATCTTCGGGCGCTCTAAAATACACCGTGAAAAGGATTAAGCGCATGGATCTCAATGCACTGGAGGCGACGATCGAAGCCGCCTGGGAGGGACGCGACGAACTCTCCCCGGCGACGGGTGGCGAGGTCCGGCAAGCGATCAATGCCGCGCTCGACGCACTGGATAGCGGCACCGCGCGCGTCGCCGAGAAAATTGGTGGCGAATGGCATGTCAATCAATGGCTGAAAAAAGCCGTCCTGCTGTCGTTCCGCCTCAACGACATGGCGACCATCGACGGCGGCCCCGGCGGCAACGCGCCGTGGTTCGACAAAGTCGCCTCGAAATTCGACGGCTGGGACGAAGCCCGGTTCCGCGAAGCCGGATTTCGCGCCGTACCGAATTGTGTCGTTCGCCATTCCGCCTATATCGCGCCAAGCGTCATTTTGATGCCAAGTTTCGTCAATCTCGGCGCCTATGTGGATAGCGGCACCATGGTCGACACGTGGGCCACAGTCGGCTCTTGCGCACAGATCGGTAAGGACTGCCATATTTCCGGCGGCGCCGGCATCGGCGGCGTGCTGGAGCCGTTGCAGGCCAACCCGGTGGTCGTCGAGGACAATTGTTTCATCGGCGCCCGTTCCGAAGTGGTCGAAGGCGTCATAGTCGAGACCGGATCGGTGATTTCCATGGGCGTGTTCATCGGCGCCTCGACCAAGATCGTCGATCGCCATACCGGCGAAATTCATGTCGGCCGGGTGCCGGCTTATTCGGTGGTGGTGCCCGGCAATCTACCGGGGCGGCCGTGGGACGACGGCACGCCGACACCAAGCACCTATTGTGCGGTCATCATCAAGACCGTCGACGAACGCACGCGCTCCAAGACGTCCATCAACGACCTATTGAGGGACTGACCTTGGCTGGCGCCGGCATCAACGCGTTGGATCTGGCGCGGCAACTGATCCGCCGGCCTTCGGTCACGCCCGAAGACGCCGGCGCACTCGACGTACTCGAAGCCGCCTTGTCGGACATTGGTTTCCGCTGCCACCGACTTGGTTTTCAGGAAGCCGGCACGCCCGACGTGGACAATCTCTACGCGCGCTACGGCGAGGCTGCGCCGAACTTCTGTTTTGCCGGCCATACGGACGTTGTTCCGGTCGGCGATGAAGATGCCTGGAGCGTCGACCCTTTCGCGGCGGACCTCGCCGACGGCATGCTGATCGGCCGTGGCGCCAGCGACATGAAGTCGGCGATTGCCGCTTTCGCCAGCGCCGCCGCCGGGTTCATCGCGGCGCAAGGCGCGGGCTTCAGCGGCTCGATTTCGCTGTTGATTACCGGTGACGAAGAAGGCCCGGCGATTAACGGTACGGTCAAGGTCTTGGACTGGCTGAAAAACCAAGGCGAAATTCTGGATGCCTGTGTCGTCGGCGAACCGACCAATCCGGAACAGCTCGGCGACATGATCAAGATCGGGCGGCGCGGTTCACTGACCGGGCAGCTGAAAGTGTTGGGGCGCCAGGGTCACATCGCCTATCCACACTTGGCCGACAATCCGGTGCCGCGGCTGCTGGCGGCCCTGACGGCGTTGAATGAACGCGTCCTCGATACCGGCAACGCCCATTTCCAGGCATCCAATCTGGAGGTCACGACGATCGACTGCGGCAACCCGGCAACAAACGTCATTCCCGCCGCGGTCGATGCGACCTTCAATATTCGCTTCAACACGGAACAGTCGGCAGTAGCGTTGAGAACGTGGATTGAAGAAGTCTGCGCCGGCAAGGCCGGTGAACACGAACTCCAGATCACCCACGGCAGCGATCCATTTTTGACCGAGCCCGGCGCCTTCACAGACCTGGTCGCGGCGGCGGTTCAATCCGTGACCGGCCGACCGGTCGCGTTGTCGACCACTGGCGGCACCTCCGATGCCCGTTTCATCAAGGATTACTGCCCGGTTGTCGAATTCGGCCTGGTCGGCCAGACCATGCACAAGGTCGATGAACACTGCCGGATCGATGACATCGACGCCCTTGCAGAAATTTATCAGAGCGTACTCGAGCGCTACTTTCAAAGCTGATGCCGAACCGAGAGGAAATCGTCGGCGCGCTGTACGGGGCTTACCTGCTGGCGCGCCGCGATCCCGGCGGCATGGGTTATTTCAACTGCACAACCGAGGGGTTTTGGCGGTCGTTTACGGCGGCGCTCTTTGTCGCACCGCCGTTCTTCGCCATCGTCCTAATGCGCACCGGAGACGTGCAGAGCGGCATCGATCCGACTTGGTTTTTCTTTGTCGAACTGTTGCGCTACACGATCGGCTGGGTCGTGTTTCCTGTTGTCATGGTGTTAGTCGTCCGGTTTTTGGGTCTCAGTCACGTCTATGTCGGTTTCATCGTCGCTTACAATTGGTGCCAAGTACCGATCGTGTTCGTCTTTCTGCCGATCGCGGCCCTTTCCGCCCTTGGCATTCTGCCGGCCGGATTGACCGCATTTATCAATCTCGGATTCTTCATTCTGGTGTATGTTTATCTATGGTTCATAGCCTATACCGCGTTGGAGGTAGAATGGTATGTCGCCCTTGCCGTCGTCGGCTTGGAATTGATCACCACGTTATTCATCGAATACAGCGTCGGCAATTTGTTCGGCGTCTGATCGTTTCAGGTGACCCTGTTTCCAGCTAATAATCGACCCGTACGAGATAAAGTCCGGCGGCCGGTGCGGTCGGCCCGCCAGCGGCACGATCGCGGCGCACCAAAGCGGCTTGGACATCGTCCGGCGACCATTTGCCTTCGCCGACCCATTCCAAGGTGCCGACGATGCAGCGCACCTGATTGTGCAAAAAAGAGCGCGCCGACGCGCTGATCTCGATGCTGTCGCCGGACCGCGCAACATCCAGCCGGTCGAGCGTCTTGACCGGCGAATCCGCTTGGCAATGGATCGACCGAAAAGTGGTGAAGTCGTGGTTGCCGACCAAATACGCCGCCGCCGCCTGCATCGCCGCGGCGTCCAGATGCCGGGAAATCCGCCAAGCCCGCCGGTGATCTATCACCAAGGGCGGCCGGCGGTTTACGATACGGTACAGATAGTGTCTTGCTGTGGCGGAAAAGCGTGCGTTGAAGTCTTCGCCGACAATCTCGCAGCTCACGACGGCGATCGGGTCCGGACGCAAGTGAAAATTGACCGCATCCACGACTTTGTCCGGTGAAACGTCCTTGGCAAGATCAAAATGCGCTGACTGGCCGAGGGCGTGGACACCGGCGTCGGTCCGGCCGGCTCCCTGCACCAGGGTCTCAAGCCCCGAGAAGGCCTGGATCGATTCCTCCAGACGCTGCTGGATCGACATGCCGTTGCGCTGGCGCTGCCAGCCGACAAAGGCCGTGCCCTCATATTCGACAGTAATGCGGTAACGCGGCATGGCCGTCTAAGCGCCCGCGTCGATCCGCCGGCCCGGCTGCAATGGAAAGCCGCGCAGGAATTCCGCCGCGGTCACCACCGCCTTGCCTTGGCGCTGGACCGAGGTGAGCCGCAAGGCGCCGCTGCCGCAGGCCACGGTCAATTGATCATCGAGCAAGGTTCCCGGCTTGGCCTCCGGGCCATCGACGGTGACGGCGGCGTGCACCTTGACCCGTTCGCCGTCGACCTCAAACCAGGCACCGGGAACCGGATTCAGGCCTTGGATGCGGCGTTTCAGCTCCGTCGCCGGCTCAGCGAAGTCGAGCCGCGCCTCGGCCTTGCTGATTTTCTCTGCGTATGTGACACCAGCCGCCGGCTGCGGCTGCGCCGCAAGCTGTCCCGCGGCCAGACCGTCCAGTGCCGAAACCATCAGGTCGGCGCCGGCCGTGGCCAGCCGATCGTGCAACTGGCCGGCGGTCTCGTCCGGGCCAATAGCGATCGTTTCCTGTAGCAGTATCGGGCCGGTATCCAGCCCGGCCTCCATCATCATGATCGTCGCCCCGGTTTCCCGGTCGCCGGCCATGATGGCACGCTGGATTGGTGCGGCGCCGCGCCAGCGCGGCAGCAGCGATGCGTGCAGATTGACGGCGCCGAGGCGGGGGATATCGAGCACCGCCTGGGGCAGGATCAAGCCGTAGGCGACGACCACGATGATGTCCGGGCGGAGCGCGGCGATGGCGTCCTGTGCTGCAGGATCCTTCAGGGACGTCGGTGTTTCAACGGCAAGCGCCAAGCGCTCCGCCGCGGCCTGTACTGGTGACGGCCGCGGTTGCTTGCCGCGTCCTGCCCGCCTGGGCGGCTGGCAACGCACGCCGACCAAAGCATGACCGGCCTCATGCAAAGCCGCCAGGGTCGGCATGGCAAAATCCGGTGTTCCCATGAACAGGATGCGCAGCGCCACCATGGGATCACGCCGTCGCTTTCTGCCGCTTCATTTTCTGTAGTTTGCGCAAGATCATCTGGCGCTTAACCATGGAAATGTGATCGACGAACAACAGCCCGTCCAAGTGATCGATTTCATGCTGCAGGCAGGTCGCCAACAGGCCTTCGGCCTTCATGCGCCCGGGCTTGCCGTCATAATCGAGGAACTCGACCTCGATCGCTACAGGCCGATCGACCTCGGCATATTGTTGCGGCAGCGACAAGCAGCCCTCTTCGTGGGTGCCGATTACTTCCGCCCACCAGACGATTTCCGGATTGGCCATACGCAGCGGCGCCGGCGGGCTGTCGTCATTGGCGACGTCGACCACGACGATGCGTTTCGGCACGCCGACTTGGATCGCCGACAAGCCGATGCCGGGCGCGTCATACATGGTGTCCAGCATATCATCCATCAATTTCCGGACGTCGGCATCGACGGCCGCGACAGGCGTCGAAATCTGTTTAAGCAGCGGATCCGGTGCAGTGATGATGGGCAAGAGGGCCATAACGCAATCCAATAATCAAACCAACAGAAGGGTAGGTATTACGCAGCCTGCCGATCGTCAAGCGGGCTACGCCGATAAACCGTGCTAAGATAATCATGTGTGATTCGGGCATTATTCATGGATTCCAGTATCTTAGCCATCGTGATCGTCATCGGTGCCGTGGCCCTTGCTGCGCTGATCGTTGCCTTTTGGACATTGCGGCGTAGTGCCGAAATGGGTCTGCAGGCCACTGGGCTGGCACAAAGTACCGACGCCGTGCTGGCAGCACAGCAGCAATTAGCCGGCCAACTCAGCCATTTGACGATGGTGAGCACAGGCCAGCAGGCGGAAGTGGGGCGGACCTTGAACGACCGCCTCGAGCACCTGACACGGCGGCTCAACGAACGGCTCGAACATTCCGCGGAAAAAACCGGCAAGACGCTTGGCGACTTGCAGACACGCCTGGCCATGATCGACGCGGCACAGAAAAACATCGCCGAATTGTCGACCCAAGTGGTCGGCCTGCAGGACATTCTTGCCAACAAACAGGCACGCGGCGCCTTCGGCGAAATTCAACTCGCCGACATCGTCCAGAATGCCTTGCCGCCATCGGCCTACGATTTCCAGCAGACGCTCGGCAACGGCGCCCGCGGCGATTGCCTGATCCGCATGCCGAATCCGCCCGGGCCGATCGTGATCGACGCCAAGTTTCCCTTGGAAAGCTATCGGCGCCTGCATGGCGCAAAGGATCGCGGTGAACGCGCCGCCGCCGAAAGCGACTTTCGCCGGGACATTCAAGTTCACATCCGCGACATCGCCGAAAAATACATCGTCGCCGGCGAAACCGCCGATTCGGCGCTGATGTTCCTACCCTCGGAAGCGGTCTACGCCGAGCTGCACGCCAACTTCTTAGGGCTAATCGAGCAATCCTATCGGGCGCGGGTTTGGATCGTGTCGCCGACCACTTTGATGGCGACCTTGAACACCGTGCGCGCCGTGCTCAAAGATGCCCGCATGCGCGAACAGGCCGACGTCATCCAAGCCCAAGTCCATCTGTTGGCCGACGACATCAAGCGGCTCGACCAACGGGTCGGCAATCTGCGCACGCATTTCGACCGCGCCGATCGTGACATCCGCGACATCCAGATTTCGACCGACAAAATCTTGCGCCATGCCGATAAGATCGACGATATCCAACTGGCGGACGGCAGCGAAGACGAACAGGCCGCGCCGGAACCCATGTCGAAGATCGCCGAAGGCGGCAATTGACACTCGGTCCTGTAGGCATAAAACGGCGCTAGGCGCATTCCGGACTGTCTGAAGCTCCACTGCGATTCGGAAGCATGATCGATCATTCCGGCAGCCCGGCAGCCTGTATTCCCTTCAAAATCAGACCGCGGTCGCTCGCTTTTTCGAAATTTCGCATAAACGCCCAACTTGACGCATGAAATTTCGGGATCTCGGCGAGATAGCGCTTGGTTGTCGCCCGCGCCATTTCGGAGTCTCCAGACATGGCGTACGCCGCCGCCAGAGGAATGAGGCCCGAGCGACGGGGGGACAGTGAATCCCATTTTTCAAGTGCAATGATCGAATTATCAAATTGCAACGACATGTAATAGGCCCAGCCCAAGAAGAAAAATTGGCGATTCGTCGGCTTCGGATCTAGTTGCATCGACAACTTGATATTGTCGATCGCTGAGAACGGAGAGCCCGCAAAGACTTGGTAGAAGCCAAGGAAAAGCAATGCATCAGCGTCACTTGGTTGGAGTTCCACCGCGCGGTGCATTGTGGAGACCGCTTCGCTCGCCTTTCCCATCGCGACTTGTGCACTGCCCAACGCGATATATGCCCATCCGAACTCCGGATCGATCGATACCGACTTCTCAGCCAGCTCCACGGCATTCCGCGTGTCCGTTTCCCGGTCGTCTGATCTTCCGAACCGCAAATTAAGGGAAACCAAGAATGACAGCCCCGCGTAACCTCCGGCAAATGCCGGATCCAATTCGATAACCTGTCTGTAAAGCGCCATCGCGCGTGCTATGTTCGCGGGCGTCGTCACAAGGTGCGTTTTACGGGCTTTTAAAAAGGTTTCGTAGGCTTGAATGTTCGTTGCGTGGGTGCGAAACAGCCGCTCCTGTTCGTTGGCCATAAGTGTCACGGACAGTTCGGCAACAATTTTTGAGACGATTTCATCCTGAATGGCGAACACGTCCTCTGCCTTGCGGTCGAAGCGTTCTGCCCACACATTCTCGCCCGTTTCGGCGTCTACAAGTTGCGCGGTGATGCGCAACATCTCGCCGGCGCGACGAACGCTCCCCTCTAGCACATGTCGCACGTTCAGATCCCGCGATATCTCCCGGACGTCGACCGACCGCCCCTTGTACAGGAACGACGAGTTCCGCGCGATCACCGCTAGGCCTGAAATCTTTGACAAATCAGTAATGATGTCTTCCGTAATGCCGTCGGAAAAATAATCTTGCGCCTCGACGTTCGACATATTTACAAATGGCAGCACGGCAATAGAAGGCTTGTCAGCTATGCGGATGGGCGATCGCTCGGGTAAACCGGCTTTGCGAAGTCCTTCGGCCCAGCGTCCTACCGCCGCCTTGTCACGACGGTTCTTGCGCGCCCTTCTGATGTATTCGGAAACAGTATAGTTCGGGCTCAGCTGCATCAATTTGGAAACCGCCGTTCGGGCTTCCTGCTCCGGCCCGAGCTCGCCGAGGGCACGCACCAGGCTCTCGTGGCATCGCACATCCTTCGGCGAACGCTTGAGACAGAACAGCGCAGCCTCTTTCGAGCCATGGTAATCTCCACGCGCGAAAAGCGCCTGCGCCTGGATCACCCCGACATGAAGCGGATTGATATACGGATCCAATATTCTAGCCCGATTCACCGCTTGCACCACGCCTTCATAGTCGCCGACACCAACCAAAATAACAGAAATAGAAGCCAGGACATCCGGATCATTCGGAGCGAGTTCGCGGGCACGCACCGCCTCCTTCGCCGCCTCTTCATAGTTGCCCAACAGTCGCAAGGACATGCCATGAATGGCGCGTGCTGACGCGTTCTCCGGATCGAGCGTCACCGCTTTCGCCGCCGCCGCAACAACGCGCTTCCCGGCTTTCGGGGTCGCGTATTCATCACTCGTGCGATGGGTGAAGAAAAAGTTCTCCACCTGTGCCAGCGTAGCAAACGCCAACGAAAATTCCGGATCGATCTTCACCGCGCGGAGCAGCAACTTGCGCGCCTCCCGGATCGACCGGATGTCGTTGCGGCGAAACAGAAGCCGCGCCCGCGATGTGAGATCATAGGCCGTGAGCGTCTCCGGCGACGCCTTGAGCGTGCGTTCACCTTCCCGACGTCGCAGTCGCGACGCTACCGAGCCGACGATTCTGTCCACCAGCTTGTCCTGAACGACGAATATGTCCGTCAGAGGACGATCGAACGCTTCTGCCCAGACATGATTACCGCTACCCGTGTCGATCAACTGCGCATTTAGACGTAGGCGATCTCCCTGTCGTCTCACGCTACCTTCCAGCATGTATCGAACACCGAGCTGCTTGCCGACTTCGACGGCGGTAACGGACTTGCCCTTATAGGTAAACGCGGTATTACGTGCTGTGATGAGCAAGCCGGGGATACGTGCCAGCGCCGTCGTCAGATCCTCGGTGAACCCATCGCTGAAATATTCCTGGTCGCCATCCGAACTCATGTTGGCGAAGGGGAGAATGACCAGTGCGGGACGCAGCTCTTGCGCGGTCGGCTCACTTCGTGACAGTCGCTCATCACCAACCATGCCGCCACCGGAATCGACGTAGAACCAGCCAAACCCCAGACCCACGAGCGCTACAAGCCCTCCGACACCCGTTGCCGCCCAGACTGCCAGTCGTCGTCTGCCGGCTTTTCCTTTCAATCCGACCTGGCGTTCGCTTCCGTCCAAGAGGACCTTAAACACGCGCACCCGGCGCCGCACGTTCTTAACCTCAACCTCACCCAGGTCCTCCAGTTCCACATCCACACGATCGCGCACCTGATCACGCGCCGCTCGCGAAAGACTGATGCCGCCTGGGTCGGCTAAGGCTTCAAGGCGAGCTGCGACATTCACGCCATCGCCGTGGATGTCATCGCCCTCTACGATTACATCGCCCAGATTGACGCCAATACGAAATTCGATCCGCTTGTCGTCGGACTCATCAGCGTTGCGCTCCGCCATGCCCTTCTGGATTTCAATGGCGCTTTGGACAGCATCAACGACGCTCGTGAATTCGATTAGCAGACCGTCGCCGGTCGTCTTCACAATGCGCCCTTGTCGAATTGCGATGGCGGGTTTGATCAGCTCATCGAGATGGGCATTAAAACGTACCCGTGTCCCTGCCTCGTCTGCACCCATAAGACGGGAGTAGCCAACGGCATCGGCGGCAACTATTGCCGCAAGTCTACGATTAACGCTTTCTTCCGCCATTGATGCTGAACCCCTGCCCGTCTTGGCGAGTGAGAGTTTAGTGCATTAGCGAATGGCGCTCCACACTTCTGCCACCCGTCCAGTTTGTGCCGGTCGCATCGGTTTGGGTTCGCGTCAGGACATCACGGGCCTGCGCTGCCATTTCCCGTGCGGCGACTGACCGGCGCGGGAATGCCGTTCCAACAGGGGTCCCTATCACCGCAGGTTGGTATAAGGTCGTCACAAATCTGAAGGTTGTCCGGGACAGTCCGGCTTAAGGAAGGCTGAAATCGATGAGTGAACGCATGACCGGCGGTGACGCCATGGTGCAGGCTGTCTTACGCCACGGTGTCGATACGGTGTTTGGCCTGCCCGGTGTGCAGACCTATCCGATCACCGACGCCTTGCAGCGTGCCGGCAATCGGGTCCGACTGGTCAACAGCCGGCATGAACAAGGCGCGGCCTATATGGCCTATGGCTACGCCAAGGCCTCGGCCAGACCAGGCATCTTTACCGTCGTCCCGGGCCCCGGCGTTCTCAATGCCGGGGCGGCGCTGTTGACGGCGGAAGCCGGCTCAGCCCCGGTCATGTGCCTGACCGGCGACGTGCCGTCGGATTTTCTCGGCAAGGGCCGCGGCCATCTGCATGAACTACCCGACCAGTTGGCGACCTTGCGCAGCTTCATCAAATGGGCGGACCGCGCCGATCGGCCGCAGGACGCGCCGGCAATAATCGATGAAGGGTTCCGCCAGATGCTGTCCGGCAAGCCCGGCCCGGTGGCGGTCGAAATGTGTTGGGACACCATGGCCGCTACGGCGTTGGTTACAATGCCCGAAGTTCCGGCAAAGCCCGTTGGGCCGGAGATCGACCCGGACGCGATCGCGGCGGCCGGAAAACTGCTGGCCGAGGCGAAACGGCCGATGATCATGTGCGGCGGTGGCGCCCAGCACGCCAGCGCCGGGGTTCTGGCGCTGGCGGAAATTCTCGATGCACCGGTGACGGCGCTACGCAGCGGCCGCGGCGTCGTGTCCGAGGACCATGACCTCGGCGTGTCCACGGCCGCGGCATGGGAATTGTGGCAGGACACCGATTTGCTAATCGGCATCGGCTCGCGCTGCGAGCTTCAGTATCTGCGCTGGACCGGCATGATGCGCGCCGACGATCGCCCGGCGGGGCCGAAGTTGATCCGCGTTGAAATCGATCCGAAGGAATTGCTGCGCCTGAAACCCGACGTCGGCATCGTTGCCGATTCCGCGGATGGCGCCCAGGCGTTGGCCGAAGCGGCCGCCAAGCACTTCGCACCTACGACCGGCGCCCGTGCCCGGATCGCGGACGCCAAAGCGACTGCCCGCGCAAAAGTCGAGGCCGTCCAACCACATGTGGCCTATCTCGATACCATTCGCGCGGTCCTGCCCCGTGACGGAATTTTCGTCAAAGACATCTGCCAAGCCGGGTTTGCTTCCTACTTCGCTTACCCGGTTCTGGAGCCGCGCACCTACATCACCTCAGGTTATCAGGGCAATCTTGGCTATGCCTTCCCGACGGCTCTAGGCGCCAAGGTGGCTTATCCTGATAGGGCCACCGTGGCGGTGGTCGGCGATGGGGGATTCAACTTTGCCATCCAGGAATTGGCGACCATGGCCGAGCACAAGATCGGCCTGACGGTGATCCTGTTCAACAATGCCGCGCTGGGCAACGTCAAACGCGACCAGTTGACACGGTTCGAGGGCCGGACCATCGCCTCCGAGCTACCGAACCCGAGCTATGCCAAGCTCGCCGAGTCCTATGGCGTCGCCGGTTATACGGCGGACAGCCCGGCCAAACTGAAACCCGTCCTGGAGAAGGCTTTGGCCGACAACGCCCCGGCCCTGATCGAGATCCCGCTCGACCTCAAAGACGAAGTGTCGCCCTGGGAGTTCATCATTCGCGGCGGTGGCTGAAGAAGTTCTGGCGTCGGCGAAGCGTAAATAATCTGCCGAGTTCACTGTGAAGAATTGATGAGAAAATTTTTTAGCTCTTGATTTGCGCCCACGTGTGGTTATGGATTAACCGGCCACGTTCAATCGGCGGTACGTTTGGCAGAGAAGTCATAAAATCGGTGTCAAAAACTACATCGCCAACGTACTTTCCATTCGGCAGGGTAACATCCACAGTGACCGTCTGCGCGTTGGGGTCGAGGTTGCCGGCGAATTCTGACTCGACTGGAACTAAATCGCCCAACACGTCTTTGGCAATCTCATATGTATTGATCGCAAAAATGTTCCAATCGGCGGTTAGATCGTCGATGCCCCATTTCCCGTAGAGAATTTCATGAATAGCTGAAACCAGATCATCCTCTTTCGCAAAGCGAAGAAACATTTGCTGCCGACTGGCGACGGCCAGAAAAATCAACCCCGCGACCTCGCCATTGCCATCCGGTCGCTCAAACTTGAAAATTCTACTCCCGTCATCGCGCACATTCTGTCCCGACACGAACAAATCATTCCGTCCCGCAACCTTGCGAAACCCGTCGAGCACGGCCTGGTCGAAAATTTTAGGCGGCTGAACCGCCGTCAAAATCAATTCGACATTGCGCCGTGCAGCGACAGCCTCGCGTTCGGCTTGAGCCTTTTCGCTCGCTTTCTGCTGGCTCTCGAACACGGCGGTGCCGGCCGTTACAATTGCCAATACGATGATCATGGCCTTACCCCAGGGGCGAGCGTTCCAGAGGGTGCCAACTATCGCCGCCGCCATCGCAATAAGGATGAGCGCTGTTTCGGTCTCGTACATCACATGCGACCCGGTAGTTATACAATCAATCCAACTTCCGACACTGAGATATTGCCGTCCCCCACATATGCCGTCCAGCGTTGTTGTTGATGGCTAGCCAGGTCCCGTCTTGCAAGCCGGTGGGGCGCTCCGGCCACCAGCGGACATCACTTGCCGCGCTGCGTGCGGCTTTACTAGACGGGAATCGCATCGGCACGCGACCATTCATTGATAACGTCGTGCCGGTTTGGCCGACCATAAAGACGCCTGTCACCATCGAATTGTCCGCCTTCAGCTTCGCGATTGCGGGCTTACCGCATAGACTGGCCGCACCAGCGATCTACTACAGGAAGGTCAGAGCCCATGCGGGGACGAAATGTGTTCATGGACAGCCTGGTCGGCCATGGTGTCGAGTATATTTTTGGCAACCCGGGCACCACCGAGAGCCCGCTGATCGACAGCTTGGCCGATTACCCGGACTTGAACTACGTCGTTGCCCTGCATGAGGGCGTCGCCGTCGGTGCCGCCAGTCACTACGCGCAAGCCAGCGGCAAGACCGGCATCGTCAACCTGCATGTGGCGCCGGGACTCGGCAACGGCATTGGCATGCTCTACAGCGCCTACAAAGCAAACTCGCCGATGATCGTCACCGCCGGCCAGCAGGATACGCGCATGCGGCTCGACGAACCGGTGCTCGGCCATGATTTGGTCGCCATGGCGGCACCGGTGACCAAATGGAGCGTTCAGGTCGAGCGCGCCGACGAAATGGCACCGATCCTGCGCCGCGCCTTCAAAATCGCCCATGAAGCGCCATCCGGCCCGGTGTTCGTCGCTTTGCCGATCGACGTCATGGAGGGCGAGACGACGGCTGGCGCCTTAGGCCCGGACCGGCTGTTCGATCAAACCGCGCCCGATCCCGCTGGTGTCGAAGAACTGGCATGCCTGCTGCTCGCGGCGCGGGCGCCGGCGATCATTGCCGGCGATCAGGTCGCGCGGAGTGGCGCCGGTGCGGCGCTGGTTGCGCTCGCCGAAGCCGTCGGTGCCGATCTTTGGCATGAATTGCTGCATATGCAGGCGGCCTTCCCGAGCGGCCACCGCTGCGCCCGTGGACCATTGCCCGGCGACGCCAAGGGCATCGCCAAGGCGCTCGGCGACGCCGACGTCGTCTTACTGCTCGGCAGCGGGTTTTTCGATGATGTCTGGTACGCGCCGGGTCGGCATTTCGCCGGATCCGCCAAAGTGGCACAGATCGAGGAAAGCACCGCCACTCTGGCCCACAAGCAACACTTGGATTTGGGGCTGGTCGGTAATCTGCGCGTCGCTTTGGCGGCCGTCGGCGACAGTGTGGCCAGTCTGGCAACCGCCACGGACCGGGCGGCGGCGGCGGACCGCAACGTTACCCTCGCCGACCGCAAACGCGGCGAGGTCGAGGCCCAACAAGGCCGGGCCGAGCGCAGTTGGCAGCGCCAGCCGCCGTCGATGGCGCGGGTGATGGCGGAATTGCAGGCGGCGGCACCGGCGGACGTCATTATCGTCGACGAATCGATCACCGCCAGCATCGACTTGGCCCGCACGTTGGACATCGGCGGGCCGGGCGATTATTTCGGTGCCCGCGGCGGCGGCATCGGCCAAGGCATTGCCGGCGCGTTGGGTGTCAAAGTGGCCGCCTCCGACCGGCCGGTCATGGCAATTTCCGGCGACGGTTCGGCGATGTACAGCATCCAGGCGCTCTGGACCGCGGCGCATCACGATCTCGCCATCGTCTTCGTGATCCTGGCCAACCAGGAATACCGGGTGCTGAAACACAATCTGGATGCCTACCGCCAGCGCTTCGAGGTGCCGTCCAACAACCCCTACGCCAACATGGATCTGACCGCGCCGTCACTCGATTTCGCCGCCCTGGCCGAAGGCATGGGTGTCGGGGCGACGCGGGTCGCGACCGGCGATGATCTCGGCCCGGCGCTGAAAGCAGCCTTTGCCGCCGGTAAGCCCCATCTGGTGCAAGTTGCAATCGAGGGAAAAGTTTGACCTGGATCTAATTCGAAATTCATCGAATCAGATCTCGTCTATCGCGCTCACGCCAATTCGCCTCCGGCGCATGGCTCCGCGGGGGCGGCGCTAACCGCGCCGGGGCCACGGTCGCGGCCCTGACCGCGTTTTCCAAATCGAACGCGGTCTACTCAACCGGCAGGCGGGCGCCCAGTGCCGCTGCCAGGGTGCCGTCGTCCAGGTAATCCAGTTCGCCGCCGAGCGGCACGCCGCGGGCCAAGCGCGTCAGCCGGACGCCGCTTGCCGATAGCCGATCACTGATGTAATGCGCCGTCGCCTGGCCATCGACGGTGGCGTTGGTGGCCAGGATCACTTCCTGGATGCCGCCTTTGTCGACCCGGGCGACCAGGCCGTCGAGATCGAGGTCTTCCGGGCCGATGCCGTCGAGCGCCGACAGCACGCCGCCGAGGACGTGATAGCGGCCCCGGAAAATCGCCGCCCGTTCCAACGCCCACAGATCGGCGACATCCTCGATCACGCAGAGCAGGCTATCGTTGCGGGTCGGGTCCTGACAGATTGTGCAAGGGTCCCGACTGTCGAGATTGCCGCAGACCGAGCAGGCGTTAATGCGGCGCGCGGTTTCGCCGATGATTTCGGCAAGCGGCAGCATCACCCGGTCTTTGTGTTTCAGCATATGCAATGCCGCCCGCCGGGCCGACCGCGGCCCGAGGCCAGGCATCTTGGCAAGCAACTGAATCAGGCGGTCGATCTCCGGTCCCAGCATGCCGCACCATCAACCCAGGCTGTTCAAAACGGCAGCTTCATGCCGGGCGGCAGTTGCAATCCACCGGTCAATTCCGACATCTTCTCGGCCATGGCCGCCTCGGCTTTCGCCTTGGCATCGTTGTGGGCAGCGACGATCAAATCTTCCAGGACCTCGGCCTCATCGGGCGACAGCAATGCCGGGTCGACTTTGAGCCGTCGCATTTCGCCTTTGCCGTTCAAGATTACTTCGACCATGCCGCCGCCGGCGACGCCCTGGACCTCGTGGCCTTCCATTTGCTGCTGCAAATCCGCCATGCGGCCCTGCATCTCTTGGGCCTGCTTCATCAATTGGCCGAGATTCTTCATTCTTCACTCTCCTCGTCCGGCATGTCACTGCCCGCGTCCTGTGCCATGGTGCCGGCAGTGCGCACGGCGCGAATTTCGGCGCCTGGAAATACGGCACGCGCCTTCTGCACCAACGGATGGGCGGCCGCGTCATCACGCAGGCTCTGTTCTCGTTCCACGCGCGCTGTGCCAAGCGTCGGCTCGCCAGTTTCCCGGGACACCGAAACCACCCAGCGGCTGCCGGTCCAATCGCTGAGCATTTGCTGAACATCGTGAACCAAGTTGCGGGGCGCGTCGTCCGTCGGCCGGAGCGCAATGCGGCCCGGTGCGAAATGGACGAGATGCACGTCATTGACCAAATGGGCCTGCAATTGCAATTCCCGCCTGGCGCCGAACAAGGCGACGACTGCGGCAAAATCCGCGAGCTCGATTCGGTCCGTCGGCGCCGTGACTGGTGCCGCGACCGGCTGATTGGCCGTCGGATCGTCACCGACCACTGCTTGCATTTGCGGCGGATCGGCCGGTGCCGCGGCCGGCGGCGTGACGGTCGGCGTGGTCGCCGGCCCTGGGGCAGCGCCCGCGAGCCGGCGCACCAAATCGGCCGGGTCCGGCAATTCCGCCGCATAGGCGATGCGCAACAAGACCATTTCCGCGGCAGCAAGCGGTGCCGGCGCCTGGCGCAGCTCACCAAGGCCCTTGAGCAGCATCTGCCAGACCTTGGTAAGGGCCGGCATCCCCAAATGCGCCGCCATATCGCGTCCGCGGACGCGTTCGGTTTCCGACGTGGTGGCGTCCTGGCCGGCTTCCGGCGCCAGCTTCAAGGTCGTCAGCCAATGGGTCAGCGCCAGGAGATCCTGCAAAACAACGACCGGGTCGGCTCCGGAATCATACTGGCCGCGCAAGATTTCCAGCGCCGATTTCACGTCGCCTTTCATCAGCGCGTCGAACAGATCGAACACCACCGCACGGTCGGCCAAGCCGAGCATGTCACGCACCGCGGCGGCACCGACCGTGCCAGCACCGTGGGCGATCGCCTGGTCGAGCAAGGACAAGCCGTCGCGGACCGAGCCTTCGGCGGCGCGTGCCAGCAACGCCAGGGCTTCGTCGTCGATGTCGACGGATTCCTCGGCTGCGATCTGCCTGAAATGGGCGATCAGCTTTTCGGCGTCGACCCGGCGCAAGTCGAAACGCTGACAGCGCGACAGCACGGTCACCGGGACTTTACGGATTTCCGTGGTCGCGAAGATGAATTTCACGTGCTCGGGCGGCTCTTCGAGGGTCTTCAGCAACGCGTTGAAAGCGTTGCGCGACAGCATGTGCACTTCGTCGATGATGTAGACTTTGAACCGCGCCTGCACTGGCCGATAACGAACGCCGCTGATCAATTCGCGGATATCGTCGACGCCGGTGCGGCTTGCGGCATCCATTTCCAACACGTCGACATGGCGGTCCTCAGCGATCGCCTGGCAATTGTCGCATTGCCCGCACGGCGCCACGGTCGGCCCGCCGTCGCCGTCCAAGCCGATACAATTGAGCGCCCGGGCGATGATGCGGGCGGTCGTGGTTTTGCCGACGCCGCGCACGCCGGTCAGGATGAAGGCATGGGCCAGCCGGCCGCTGTCGATGGCGTTGGCAAGCGTCCGCACCATGGCTTCTTGTCCGACCAAGGCTTCGAACGTCTGCGGCCGGTATTTGCGGGCCAGGACGCGATAGGGAAGACCCGAACCGGCATCAGGCATGGCGCGATCCATCGGGAAAGTTAGAGCAAGTTTCGACCATACGGAATCGTTTGATGGGTGCAACTAGCTCCAGAGTTTCAAGGCGGGAGATTGAACACTGACCCGGGTCAATTTCGTTACGGCTGCTTCCTTCCGGATCTGACCGGGTTGGCGAACGACCCGTCCAACGCCAACCTCCCAAACCCTATATCGGACATTCCTCAGCCGGACGCAAGGGGCCGTCGGCGGTTGACTTTGCCCGGCCGGACCGGTTGCCCATGGCGCGGTGCTGTGTCAGTCTGCCGCGCCATGCAAGACCCAATCATTTTTACCGGCAGTCCCTTGGACCGGGCCGGCAATCCGCGCCGTGACGCCGATTGGCTCGACACGCAGTTATCGGATCCGAAGACGCGATTTTTGCCGCTGCATCGGCTCAAAGCGCTGACCGACCTTACCACCGGCGGCACTATCGGCTGGCGGCCACGCGGCGACGTCGCGCCGTTCCTCGATCAGGGCGCCATGACCATCTTCCTCGGCCTGGCCGACGGTGTCGCGCATTTCGCCATTGACGTCTCGGCCATCGAAAACCCCAAGGCCGAGCCCTATGGTCGGTGGGGTAAATTCATCGACGTCCGTGCTATCGCCGGCCAATTGCCGGCTGGCCACGCGGCGATCCTGGCGCAGGCTCGGGCAATGATCGATTGGCATCGCCGCCATGGATTTTGCGCCGTGTGTGGTGCGCCAAGCACGATCTCCGAAGGCGGCTATGCCCGCAAATGCGGTGCAGAAGACTGCGGCGCCATGCATTTCCCGCGCACCGATCCGGTGGTTATCATGCTGATAGAAGCCGACGGCGATTGTCTGCTTGGCCGGCAAAAAATGTTTGCGCCGAATAGTTACTCGGCGCTGGCCGGCTTCATGGAGCCGGGCGAAAGCATCGAGGAAGCGGTGCGCCGGGAGGTCGACGAAGAAGTCGGTATCACGGCCGGCGCGGTCCGCTACATCGCCTCCCAGCATTGGCCGTTTCCGTCGTCGCTGATGATCGGCTGCGTTGCCGAGGCCATGGGCCGCGACATCACCCTCGACCCGAAGGAACTCGAGGACGCGCGCTGGTTCTCAAAAGACGACATCCGCGCCATGGTCGACAATTCCCTCGGCCGGGACGGCCTGCGCATGCCGCCACCGCTATCGCTCGCCCACCAACTGGCGCTGCGCTGGCTGGACGGCCAGTGACATTGTCCGGCATTTCCCAGTAATCACGAGTAGTTCCTGATTTCGGGCATATTTAAGTGCACTGTCACCGAATTGCACACCGAATTGCATGTCACCGAATTGCACCGAATTACTGACAACTAATGGAATTGTGACTTAGTCACCGATCCGCGCGAAAGGCATGTGCCGGGTAGACGCCGAGAATCTTCGTCATCGACGAGAAATATTGCAGTTCTTCGAGGGCGCGATCAACGTCGCGGCGGGCCACGTGGCCTTCGATCTCGGCGTAGAACTGGGCGACGGTGAAGGCGGAATCGGTGATGTAGCTCTCCAGCTTCACCACATTGATGCCGTTGGTCGCGAAACCGCCGAGCGCCTTATAGAGCGCCGCCGGCACGGAACGCACTTGAAACACCAGGCTGACGATGCTCGGCGTGTCCGGCGACGGGTCCGAGCGCTGGCGCGCCATGATGACGAACCGGGTGGTATTGCCAAGCCGGTCTTCGATGCGATTGCGCAGCGACTGCAAGCCGTAGATCTCGCCCGCCAATGCCGGCGCAATGGCCGCCTCGCTCGGGTCGCCGCGCTCGGCGACGTCGCTCGCGGCACCGGCGGTGTCGGCATGGGTGACCGCGGTCAAGCCGAGATCACGAATCAAGCCGCGGCATTGCGCCAGGCCTTGGGGGTGGCTGTACACGGTCTTGAGCGATTCCAAGCTGGCGCCGGCCGGCGCCAGCAGTTGATAGCGGATGGCATGGAAATGCTCGCCGACGATATAGAGGCCAGATTCCGGCAATAGATGATGAATGTCGGCGACCCGGCCACCCAGGCTGTTCTCGATCGGAATCATGGCGATCTCAACGGCCCGATCGGACACCGCGGCGAAGGCATCCTCGAAGCTTTGGCACGCCATCGGCTCCATCTCCGGAAAGACCGCCTGGCAGGCCATTTGGGAGTTGGCTCCGGGCACGCCTTGATAGGCGATCTTGTTGGCGGCACTGCCAGACATGATATTGAAATCCTTAGGCTTTTAGGGCGCCATGATGGCGCGGATGCGGTCCAGGTCGGCCGGAGTATCGACACCGAGCGGCACCGAGTCAACGAGCACCGCCTCGATCCGCATGCCGGCCTCGAGCGCCCGCAACTGCTCGAGTTTCTCGCGCATCTCCAGCGGCGCCGGCGGCAGGCCGACGAAGCGCTCGAGCGCCGCCCGGCGATAGGCGTAAATGCCGATGTGATGGATCATCGGCCCCTCCCCCCAGGGCGTGGCTAAGCGGCTGAACCAAATTGCCCGGCCGGCCCGGGCGCCGGGTTCAAGCGACACCACCGCCTTCGGCACCGACGGATCCGTGCGTTCGGCCGGATCGTCAATTTCGAATCCCAGGGTAGCGATGTCGACACCGTCTTGCGCCAGCGGCTCGGCGACCCGCGCCAAATAGCCGGGATCGATCGCCGGCAGATCGCCTTGCAGATTGACGATCGCTTGATGCCGGCCGGCCGGGTCGACGATCTGCAAGGCCTCGAAGGCTCGATCGGAACCGGACGGGTGTTCCGGATCGGTCAACACCGCGTGCCCGCCAGCGGCTTCGATCGCGTCGACGATTACAGCGTCGCCGGCCGCGACCACGACCGGCCCAATGGCCGCTTCGCAAGCCCGTTCCCAGACATGCACGATCATCGGCTTGCCGTGAATGTCGGCGAGCGGCTTGTCGGGCAGGCGCGTCGAGGCCAAACGCGCCGGGATGATGACGATGGGATCGAGCCCCTGCATAATAGCGGCCTTTCGTGGCTGTTTGCCCTGTTATACGAGTTGCGCCGGGGGCGGGGAAGCGACTATTGTGCCGACCGAATCGATCGATCGACGGGTGGGCTGCCCGGCGGTGGTCGGCCTTGCTTTGTGCCGGGAGTCATCCGATGAACAGTTTCGAATTCAACAAGATTGCGGGCGGGGTCTTGTTTTCGGTTTTGGTCTTGCTGGTGGTGGGTCAGATTTCGAGTTTCCTGATGTCGCCGACCGTACCGGACAAGGTCGCCTACCCGGTGCCGGAAAGCGAAGAAGGCGCGGATTCAACTAAGGCCGACGCGGCCGAAGACAAGCCTTCGCTCGGCGCGCTTATGGCCGAAGCCGATGTCGGCCGCGGTAAAAAAGCCGCCAAGAAATGCGCGGCGTGCCACACGTTCGACGAGGGCGGCGCCAACCGTGTCGGTCCCAATCTCTACGGCATCGTCAATGGCGATGCCGCGCACATCGATGGCTTTTCGTATTCGGACGCGCTCAAGAATATGGAAGGCGGCTGGACGTTCGAAGCACTCGATGCCTTCATCGCCAATCCGCGCGTCGCGGTGCCGGGCACCAAGATGGCATTTGCCGGCGTCCGCCGTCCGGGCGAACGCGCCGACCTCCTGCTTTATTTGCGGAGCCTCGGCGATGCCGACGCCGAGCTGCCGGCGGCGGAATAGGCGGAGCCCGCGTAACCATGCCGGGCGCCCTGCCTGACCCCGTGATCGATGAGTTGGTTGGCTTCGCCGACCGACTGGCCGACATCGCCGGGCGGGTGGTCAAGCCGTATTTCCGGAAACCCATTGCCGTCGAAACAAAGGCGGATCAAAGCCCGGTCACCGAAGCCGACCGTGAGGCCGAGCGCCAAATGCGCGCCGCCATCGCCGATGCTTACCCGGATCACGGTATCGTCGGCGAGGAATTCGGCCGAACCGCCGCCGACGCCGATATTGTCTGGCTGCTCGATCCGATCGACGGCACCAAATCCTTCGTCACCGGCAGTCCGCTGTTCGGCACCCTGATTGCCGTGGTTTTTGAAGGCCGCCCGGTGATCGGCGTGATCGATCATGTCATGACCGGCGAACGCTGGCTCGGCGTCCGGGGACGCGAAACCCGTCTGAACGGCCAGCCGGTCCACACACGGGCCTGCCCGCGGCTCGGCCAAGCGGTCAAATATGCTTACGGCGTCGAATGTTATCAGGGCGCCGAGGCAGCGGCCTTCACCGCTGTCGGCGACCGGGTCGCCATGCGGCGGTTTTCCGCCGATTGTTATGCTTATGGCCTGCTGGCCAGCGGCTTTGTCGATTTGGTCATGGAAGACACCATGAACCCCTGGGATTACAGCGCCCTGGTTCCGGTCGTCGAAGGCGCCGGCGGCGTCATCACCGACTGGCGCGGCGAGCCACTGAGCCTGGCGAGCGACGGCCGGGTGCTGGCTTCGGGCGATGCCGCGTTGCACGCGGAAACCCTTGGCGTCATCAACGGATGACGGCAACACGGAATTGGGATTTGCCCAGACTCCGCCTTATTTCGACACTAGGAGAAGTCATACCAAACGGGAACCGACGATAATGCGACTGATCTTTGTGCTTTTTCTGGCCGGAATTTACGTGATCGGTCCTGGCGCCGCCACGGCTCAACAGAAGACAACGGTCAGTCATGCGTTGTCGCTGGTCGGTAAACCCAAATATGATGCCGACTTCAGCCACCTCGATTATGTCGATCCCAACGCGCCGAAAGGCGGCACGGTCAATTTGTCGGCGATCGGCGGCTTCGACAGTCTTAATCCGTATATCGTCAAGGGTCGGGCGGCGGTGGGCATCGGGTTGACGTTCTCCAATCTAATGAGTCAGCCGTCAGACGAACCGAGTGCCGAATACGGCATGGTCGCGGAATCGGTCGAGGTGCCCGACGACATTTCCTGGGCGACCTTCACCTTGCGCGCGGATGCCCGCTTCCATGACGGATCACCGATCACCGCCGATGACGTGATCTTCAGCCTGGAGACGGTCAAAGCCAAAGGCATACCGCTGTTTCGCTATTACTATGCCAACGTCGCCAAAGGCGAAAAATTGAGCGCGCGCAAGGTCAAGTTCCACTTCACCGGTCCGCGCAATCGGGAACTGCCGCAGATTGTCGGTCAATTGCTGCCGATGCTATCGAAGCGCTACTTCGAATCCCATGATTTCGAGAAGACAACCCTGTCACCCATACTGGGGTCCGGCCCGTATCGGGTCGTCGAGGTCGATGCCAACCGGTCGATAACCTATGAACGGGTAAAGGATTGGTGGGCGAAGGATCTACCGATCAACAAAGGACGCTATAATTTCGATCGCGTGCAATTCGACTATTATCGTGACAACACGATCTCCCAGCAGGCCTTCAAGGCCCACAAATACGATTACCGCAGGGAAAACAGCGCCAAGGCTTGGGCCACCGGGTACAATTTTGCAGGCGTCAAACAAGGCCTTGTGATTAAGGAGGCGATCCCGAATCAACGGCCTACCGGCATGCAAGGCTTCGTGTTCAACCTACGCCGGGCAAAGTTTCAGGATCGGGCACTGCGCCAGGCCATTGACTACGCCTATGATTTCGAATGGACCAACCGGCATCTTTATTACGGTCAATATGCGCGCACCGAGAGCTACTTCTCAAATTCAGTGATGGCTGCGCGCGGTAAACCAACGCCGGAAGAGCTGGCCATCCTTGAACCCCATCGTGAAAAGCTGCCGCCGGCCGTCTTTGGCGAGACCTACCACGCGCCGAAAAGCGATGGCAGCGGCACTAACCGGGCCAATCTCCGCACCGCGCTTAAAGTCCTAAAGCAAGCCGGTTGGATGTTTCGCGATCGCAAACTAATCGATCCCGCTACGAACCAGCCGCTGGAATTCGAGATCTTGTTTGTCAATCCGCGAAGCGAAGGCGTCATCTCCGCCTTCGCTAAAAATTTGAAACGGCTGGGGATAACCGCGCGGCTGCGCCTGGTCGATTCCGCACAATACGCCGATCGCCTGAGAAACTACGACTTCGACATGACGACTGGCGTATTTGCGCAAACAGAAAGCCCCGGCAATGAACAACGGGAGTTTTGGGGCTCCGAGGCCGGAAAACGACCGGGCAGTTTTAATCTGATGGGCATAGAGGATCCAGTGATCGACGCATTAGTCGAAACTTTGATCGCCGCCCCGAACTATGAGTCACTGATCCCTGCCGTCCGTGCATTAGACCGTGTGTTATTGCATAGCCACTATCTGGTTCCCCAAGTTCATCTGAAATTCGACTGGCTCATCTATTGGGACCGGTTCGGGAGAGCGCCGGTCGACCCGTCCAACAACCCGGATTTCTTTTCATGGTGGGTCGATCCGGAAAAAGACGCGGCGCTGAAAAAAGCGGAGGCAGATAGATGACTAACAGATTTGCCACGATCACGGCGTTGACGAGCTTGGCCCTAGCGGTCGTTGTCGTCGATAGGCCGGCGGCAGCCAGCGAAGAGGTGATTTCGAGTTGGGCCATCGCCGAGTTCGGCACACCGCTCTACGAAACAGGCATTGAGCATTGGCCCTACGCCAATCCGGATGCGCCGAAGCGCGGCAAGATCACGCTCGGTGCCTTCGGCAGTTTCGACAGCCTCAATCCGATCATTCTAAAAGGCGACTGGCCGAGCAATATCGGCCTCATTCATGACGGCCTGATGGTCAATTCCGGCGACGAACTGGCGAGCAACTACGGCTTGATCGCCGAAACCGTCGAGGTGCCGGCCGACAAGAGCTGGATCATCTTTAACCTTAGAAAAGCGGCGCGCTACCACGACGGCACACCGATTACCGGCGGCGATTTCAAACTCGGCTTCGACACCATACAAAAACACGGCCGACCGTTCCTGAAGTCTTTTTACAAGGAAGTCGACGGTGTCGACGTCTTGTCCGACCATCGTATCCGTTATCGCTTCAAAACCAAGAACACCATGAAGCCATTGATGGTGGTTGCCGGCTCCTGGCCGATGCCGCGGCACTATTGGAAAGATCGCGACATTTCCAAAACCACTTTGGAGCCACCGCTTGGCAGTGGTGCCTATCGCATCAAGGATCTGAAACCGGGCCGCAGCATCACTTATGAACGGGTCAAGGACTATTGGGCGGCAGACCTGCCGGTCAACCGCGGGCTCGGCAATATCGACGAAATCCGCTACGACTATTTCCGCGACGCCACGGTCATGTTCGAAGCCTTCAAGGCCGGCGATATCGACTTCCGGTCCGAGAATCGGGCACAGCGCTGGGCCACCGGCTATGATTTCGACGCGGTAACAGACGGCCGCGTGACCCGCCGTTTGGTGCCCGACGAGACACCGCGCGGCATCCAGGCCTACTTCTTCAATCTCAGGCGGCCGCAGTTCGCTGACCGGCGGGTCCGGGCCGGCATCGCCGAACTTTACGATTTCGAATTCATCCAGCGCACATTGCTACACGGCCAGTACCGGCGAACGTCGAGCTACTTCCCGAACTCGGATTTCGGGTCGAAAGGCGAACCTGACGCCGACGAGCGCACGATCCTGGAACCGTTCGCCGACAAGCTGGCGCCGGAGACCCTGACCAAGGCATTCGTGCCGCCGGTATCCGACGGCAAAGGCCGCATCCGCCGCCAGCAGCGCAAGGCGTTGGGCTTGTTCAAGGCCGCGGGCTGGACCGTCAAGGACAGCAAGCTCGTCAACCAAAACGGCCTACAGCTTAAGATCGAGGTCCTGATGCGTTCGCCGGCGTCCGAGCGTATTACCGCACCGCTCGTACAGAACCTTAAAAAAGTCGGCATCGACGCCTCGATGCGTCTGGTCGATACCGCCCAGTTCCAAGTCCGGATGGACGATTTCGACTACGATATGGTAAGCGTCGGGCTCAATTTCTTTCCGCCGCCCGGACCGGAGCTGCGGTCCTACTACGGCTCTGCCGCCGCCGGCGAGCGTGGCTCGGCCAATCTGGCCGGCATCAAGAATCCCGTCGCTGACGCCTTGATCGAGAAAATCATTGCGGCAAAAGACCTGGAGACGTTGAAAGCCCACAGCCGCGCTCTCGACCGGGTGCTGCTTTGGGGCCACTATGTGGTGCCGATGTTCCACAACGACCAATATCGCCTGGCCTATTGGGACCGGTTCGGCTACCCGAAGCGGCGGCCGCGCTATTCCCATGGCTTCCCGACCAGCTGGTGGATCAAGGAGTGAACGGCCCGTCGACCAAGGCCTGTGTCGCCATTGCCGTCGCGGCGCTTTGTTGGACGTCCGCGAACACCGTCCGAGCCGAAAGCGACCGCAGCCATGGCCTGTCGGTGTTCGGCGATTTGAAGTATGCCGCCGACTTCAAACATTTCGACCACGTCAATCCGCAAGCGCCGAAAGGCGGCTTGTTTCGGACCCGAAGCTATGGCGCCCTCGACAGCCTGCACCCCTTTATCTTGAAGGGCAAAGTCGGCGCCGGCCCGCGCAATCAATTCCAGCGCGACTATATTGGCGTCTGGGAATCGCTGATGTTCTGGTCCCAGGATGAGCCCGACGCGGTCTACGGTCTAATTGCCGAAAGCGTGACCGTCGCCGATGACGGCGCCCAGGCGCGGTTTTATTTGCGGCCAGAAGCCACCTTTCACGACGGCACGTCAATCACCGCGGCCGACGTGGTATTTTCCTTCGAGATCTTGAAGGCTAAAGGCCATCCGAAATTCAGAAACTTGCTGCGCGACGTCGAAGCGGTCAGCTCAGCCGACCCGGGAACCGTCGATTTCCGGTTCCGGGCCGGCGCGCCACGCAACGTCATCGTGACGGCGGCGAGCCAGATTCCTATTCTGTCGCGCGCCTATTACAAGGACCGGCCGTTCGATAAAACCACCATGACAGCACCGCTGGCGAGCGGCCCCTACCGTGTCGGCAAGGTCGAGGCCGGGCGCCAGCTTAACTATGAACGCATGCCCGACTATTGGGGCAGGAACTTGGCGGTCAATCGCGGCCGCTGGAATTTCGATCACATACAAATCGATTTCTACCGCGACCGAGACACCGCGCTGATCGCGTTCTTCGCTGACGCCTACGATTTTCGCGAAGAGTTCACCTCCAAAAGCTGGGCCACGGCTTATGACGACAAGCCGCCGGTGAAGGACGGCCGGATCGTCCGCGAAACCTTGGCCGACGCCAGCATGTCAGGGACCCAGGCCTGGTTCTTCAATACCCGGCGGGCCAAGTTCAGCGACCGCCGGGTTCGCGCCGCGCTCGATCTCGCGTTCGATTTCGAATGGACCAACAAGAACCTGTTCTACGGCCTCTACAACCGCACCAACTCGATGTTCGCCAACTCGGCCCTGGCGCAATCCGGCCCGCCGAGCGCGGCGGAGCGGGCCTTGCTGGAACCCTATCGCAGTGCTTTGCCGGACGAAGCTTTCAGTCAGGAGTACCGGCCGCCAGAGACCGACGGCAGCGGCGCCGTTCGCGGCAATCTGCGCCTGGCGACACGGCTGTTGTGGCAGGCGGGTTGGCGGATCAAAGACGGCGCCTTGAAGAATTCATACGGCGAGGTCATGAGCATCGAGTTCCTGATCTGGCAGCCGTCCTTCGAGCGCATCATCGCGCCCTTTGTGCGGAATTTAGAAAAACTCGGAATCCAGGCCAGCATCCGGCGCGTCGATTCGGCGCAATACCAAAACCGCCAAAACAGCTTTGATTTCGATGTCGTCACCATTCGCTTTTCCATGGCGGAAACGCCTGGTGTCGGCCTGTTGTCGCTTTGGCACAGCCGCGAAGCCAACGTCGCCGGCAGCTTCAATCTGGCCGGGGTCAAGAACCCGGCCGTCGACGGCTTGCTGGAGAAGATCATGGCGGCACCGAGCCGGCCCGCGCTCGCCTCGGCGGTGCGGGCATTGGATCGGGTGTTGATGTGGAACCATTATACGGTGCCGCAATGGTACAAGGGCGCCCACAACATCGCCTATTGGAACCGATTCTCGCGGCCGCCGGTCAAACCGAAATTCGGCCGCGGCGTGGTCGAGACCTGGTGGTACGACGCGGCCAAGGCCAAGGCATCCGGCGTCCAACGATCCTCGGCCAAACAATGACGGCGCGCCCATGATCGCCTATTTCATCCGCCGCCTGTTGTTGCTGATTCCGACCTTGTTCGCGATCATGGTGCTGAATTTCGCCATCGTGCAGTTCGCGCCCGGTGGACCCGTCGAGCAGATCATCGCCGAGATCCAGGGCACGGCGGTGGATGCAACGGCGCGGTTTTCCGGCGGCGGCGGCGACGGCGGCCGCACCAGCTCCCAAGCCCAAAGCGGCGCGACGGCGGCGGCCAGTGCAGTCAGCAGCAAGTACCGCGGCGCCCAGGGACTCGATCCGGAATTCATCAAAGACCTGGAGCGCCAGTTCGGTTTCGACAAGCCGCTGCATGAACGCTTCGTCCTGATGATGGGCAATTTTCTGCGTTTCGATTTCGGTCAGAGTTATTTCCGCGATCAGGATGTTGTGGAGCTGGTGTTCGACAAAATGCCGGTTTCCCTCAGCCTCGGCCTGTGGACGTTTCTGTTGAGCTATTTGATCTCGATCCCGCTCGGCATTCGCAAGGCGATCGGCGACGGTACCCGGTTCGACGTCTACAGCTCCTCGGTGGTGATCGTCGGCTACGCCATCCCCGGATTCCTGTTTGCGGTCTTGCTAATCGTGCTGTTCGCCGGCGGCTCCTACTACAAGATCTTTCCGCTCAGAGGCCTGACCTCATCCGACTTCGACGATCTCAGCCTCGGCATGCAAATACTGGACTACTTCTGGCATATCACCTTGCCGGTCATCGCCATGTCGATCGGGGCATTTGCCAGCCTGACCATGCTGACCAAGAACTCCTTTATCGATCAGATCAGCCAACAATATGTGCAGACCGCGCGCGCCAAAGGTCTGACCGAGCGCCAGGTGCTCTACCGCCATGTCTTCCGCAACGCCATGCTGATCGTGGTAAGCGGCTTCCCGAGTGCCTTCATCGCCATGCTGTTCACCGGCTCACTGTTGATCGAAACCATCTTTTCCCTCGACGGCCTCGGCCTGCTCGGCTTCGAGGCGATCATCAACCGGGATTATCCGGTGGTTTTCGCGACGCTCTATTTCTTCACCATGCTGGGCCTGGTGATGGCCATCCTGCGCGATGTCACGTACGTGATGATCGATCCGCGCATCGACTTCGAGGCGCGCGATGTCTAGTCGAAAGCTGCTAGGCTTCCGGATCACGCCGCTCAACGAACGGCGCTGGCAGAACTTCAAACGCAACCGCCGCGGCTTTATCTCGGCCTGGATCTTTTTCGGCTTGTTTATCATCAGCCTGTTGGTCGAGTTCATCGCCAACGACAAGCCGTTGCTCATTCACCTGGAGGACAATTGGTATTTCCCGGTGTTCGTGGCGTATCCGGAAACCGCGTTCGGCGGCGACTTCGAGACTGAGGCCGATTACCGCGATCCCTTTTTAAGTGAGCTGATCGCCGAAAAGCAGGGTTGGATGCTGTGGCCGCCGATCCGCTACAGCTATGCCACCATCAACTACGACCTGCCAGTGCCGGCGCCGGCGCCACCCTCCGCCGAAAACTGGCTCGGCACAGACGATCAGGGCCGCGACGTGGTTGCCCGTTTGATATACGGATACCGTTTGTCGGTGGCGTTCGGGCTGATCCTGGCGGTGATCAGTAGCATCGTCGGCGTCATCGCCGGCGCCATCCAGGGCTATCACGGCGGCTGGCTCGACCTGATCATGCAGCGGGTGATCGAAATCTGGGAGGGGCTACCGTCGTTTTTCATCCTGATCATATTCAGCGCCGTCATTGTGCCCGGCTTCTGGACCCTGTTGACGATCCTGCTGTTGTTCAGTTGGACCGCGCTGGTCGGCGTGGTGCGGGCGGAGTTTTTGCGCGCCCGGAACTTCGACTATGTGCGCGCGGCGCGCGCGCTTGGTGTCGGCAACACCAAGATCATGTTCAAACATCTGCTGCCCAACGCCATGGTGGCGACCCTGACCTTTCTGCCGTACATATTGACCGGCGCCATCACCAGCCTGACCGCGCTCGATTTCCTCGGCTTCGGCCTACCGCCGGGCTCGCCGTCGCTCGGTGAATTACTGAACCAGAGCAAATCGAACTTGCAAGCGCCTTGGCTCGGCATTACGGCATTTTTGACCATCTCGATCATGCTGACCTTGGCGGTGTTCATGCAAGAGGCGGTGCGCGACGCCTTTGATCCGCGGAAGATGCCGCAATGAGTTTGGTCGAGCCTTTTCTTGAAGTGGCCGACCTGTCGGTCAGCTTCGGCGTCGATCAAGGCGAAGTGCGGGCCGTGCGCGGCGTGTCGTTTACGATGGACCGCGGCGAGACCTTGGCATTGGTCGGCGAAAGCGGCTCCGGCAAATCGGTCACCGCGCTTTCGGTCCTGCAATTGCTGCCCTACCCCCAGGCGCGCCACCCAAGCGGATCGATTCGCTTGGAAGGCGTGGAGATGATCGGCGCCAGCCAGGACCGGCTGGCCGAACTGCGCGGCAACCGGGTTACCATGATCTTCCAGGAGCCGATGACCTCGCTCAATCCCTTGCATGTGGTCGAACGGCAGGTCACCGAAACCCTGGTACTGCACAAGAAGCTGACGGCGGACGCCGCCCGAAAGCGTACATTGGAGCTGTTGGAGCTGGTCGGCCTGCGCGATGCCGAGCGCCGGCTCGGCGCCTATCCCCATCAATTGTCGGGCGGCGAGCGCCAGCGCGTGATGATCGCCATGGCGCTCGCCAACGAACCGGATCTGCTGATCGCCGACGAACCGACGACGGCACTGGACGTCACCATCCAGGCGCAGATCCTGGAGCTTCTGGTGTCGCTGCAAAAACGCCTCGGCATGGCCATGTTGTTCATCACCCACGACCTCGGCATCGTCCGCCGGTTGGCGGACCGGGTCGCGGTGATGACCGCGGGCGAGATCGTCGAGCTCGGTACCACGGCAGCGGTGTTCGAAAACCCCCAGCATGCCTATACCCGGATGCTGCTGGCTGCTGAGCCGAAAGGCGACCCGTTGACCGCCACCGATGATGCGCCGACCGTGATCGAGACCGACCGTCTGAAGGTGCATTTTCCGATCAAAAAAGGCGTCTTCCAGCGCACCGTCGATTACGTGCGCGCCGTCGACGAAATCTCAATTAAGGTGCGCGAAGGCGAAACCGTTGGCATCGTCGGCGAGAGCGGCTCCGGCAAGACAACGCTCGGTCTCGGCCTGTTGCGCCTGATTAAAAGCGTCGGCGCCATCGCCTATGACGGCAGGCCGATCGACGGCCTCGGCTTCCGGGCCTTGCGCCCGCTGCGTAAAGAAATGCAAGTCGTGTTCCAGGATCCGTTCGCCAGCCTGAGCCCGCGCCTGTCGGTCAGCCAGATCGTCGAGGAGGGCTTGCTGGTCCATGGCCTGGGCGGCGATTACGACGGCCGTCGCCGGTTGATCGGCGAGACCCTGGCCGAGGTCGGCATCGAGCCCGATATGCAGGACCGCTATCCGCATGAGTTCTCCGGCGGCCAGCGCCAACGCATTGCCATTGCCCGGGCGCTGGTGCTCAAGCCCCGCTTCATCGTCTTGGACGAACCGACCTCGGCCCTCGACATGTCGGTGCAGGCCCAGATCGTCGACCTGTTGCGCGACCTGCAACGCCGTCACAACCTCGCCTACCTGTTCATCTCTCACGACCTGAAGGTGGTGCGCGCCTTGGCCCACGCGGTGATTGTCATGAAAGACGGCCGGGTGGTCGAACAAGGCCCGGCCGACCAGATTTTCCAGGCACCGCAATCCGACTACACCAAGGCGCTGATCGCCGCGGCGCTCGACTTGACTGCGATTTGAAAAAGGGGACGACCGGGTGAGCTGGGTGTTGATGTTGAAGGTCGATGCGCCCTCCCGCGAGGGTTGGTGGCGAACCGAGCTGGCACGCCGGGTGCCTGATATCGACGTGCGGATCTGGCCCGATACCGGGCCGGTAGAGGCCGTCGACGGTGCCCTGGTCTGGGGCCCGCCGCCCGGTGATCTGGCGCGCTATCCGAACCTGCAAGCGATCTTTTCCATCGGCGCCGGCGTCGATCACATCATCAACGACCCCGACCTGCCGGCCGTGCCTTTGACGCGCATGGTCGACACCAACATGACCGAGCGCATGCGCGAATATGTGGTGTTGCACGTGCTGCGCTATCACCGCCGGCAGCCCGATTATGACGCATTGCAACGGGCCCGGCGCTGGGAAGAGTTGGACCAGCCCCATGCGAGCGGCCGCCGGGTCGGCGTCCTTGGGCTCGGCGAACTCGGCACATCGTCGGCCAACGCGCTTGCCCTGCTCGGCTTCGACGTCGCCGGCTGGTCGCGCCGGCCGAAATCGCTTGACGGTGTCACTACGTTTCACGGCGCCGAAGGCTTGCCGCCGTTCCTGGCGCAATCGGAGATCCTAGTCTGCCTGCTGCCGTTGACCGCCGCCACGCGCAGCATCATCGACGCCGGCTTTCTCGCGCAATTGCCGGCCGGGGCGGCGCTGATCAATGCCGCCCGTGGCGACCATGTCGTCGACCCGGACCTGATGGCGGCGCTCGACAGCGGGCACATATCCGGCGCCACGCTGGACGTCTTTTCCGAAGAGCCGTTGCCGCCGGACCACCCCTATTGGGGCCACCCCAAAGTCACTGTGACGCCGCACATCTCGGCGATCACCGACCCGGTTTCGTCCGCCGATCAGGTGGCCGAGAACATTCACCGTCTGCGCGCCGGCAAGGCACTGATCAATTTGGTAGATTTAGAACAAGGCTATTAGAGCAACCTGCGTTCACTTGAACGCAGACAAGTTGCTCTAACACTTTGAAGTAGATCAAATTATCTGCATCAAAATGATTCCATTTTAATGCAGTTTGATCTAAGCAGCGGCCGCTACGGAGACACGGCGATAGCGCCAGCCGTCGGCCTCCGCCGGCGTGCAGCGACGGCGCACCACCTCAACCGGCTCCAGCGCCACCGCCATGTAGTGGGCATTGGCATGCACCACGTTACCCTGGCCGTCGGCCATCATCACGTGGCCGGGAAAATACACCAGGTCACCGCGCGCGAGGGCGCTCGGATCGGTATCGTCGGCCAAAGCCCGGCCGAGTGTCGCCGCCATTTGATCGCTGTCGCGAGGACAGGCCTCGCCGGCGTTCAACAGCGCCGCCTGCACCAGGCCGGAGCAGTCGATGCCGGCAGTCGAACCGCCGCCCCAGAGGTAGGGCACGCCACTGAATAACATGGCCGTGGCGAAGACGTCCGGCTCGGCCGCGCCGACGGCCAGGAGATGGCGCGTAACCGCCCAACGGCCGTCGGCCAGGCGGCTAAAGCCGCGGTGTTCTTCGGTAACCGCGAGGCGTGCGCCGAACGGAATCCACTGGGCCGGCGCCGATTTCATGCTCGGCTCCGGGTAAAGATGGCTCGCCGCAACCGCCAAGCGATGGCTGGCTTGGGTGATCACGTCGGTCAGCGCCGCGGCCCGAACGTAACCGACATAGCCCTCGCGTGCCGATTGACACCAGGCCCAGCCTTCGGCGCGGTCATAGACATCGACCATCTCACCGAACCAGAGCTCGCTGGTGTACCGGGTATCGGCGGCCGGCTGTTTATGCATGGGCGCCAATGGCGCGGCGACACACATCCGTACCGGCGACACGAAGCGGTCGGCATCGACTTTGCCTTTCAACGATGCCGCGGCCAAGTCGCTGCGGTAGACGTTAATACGGGGGTCCAGGGTCTGCTTAGTCATGGCCGGTCTTCTTTTTTTGCGCTGTCCACAAGCTCGGCAAAATCATTTAAAAACATCACGCCCTTGACCGTCGGCAAAACCACGACGCTACGCCGGTCCCGCTCGTCGGTCTTGCGGCGGACCAAGCCGGCGGCACCCATGGCGTCGAGGGCTCGACTGACCGCCGGTTTCGAAATCGCCAGCGCCGCTGCCAGCCCACGCACCGTATGCGGCGGCGGCGCCAAATAGACGGTCAGCAAGATTGCCATCTGGCGCGCCGACAAATCCGGGCCGTCCCGGCGCACGCTATCGACGACAGCATGGCGCCAGATGTTCAAGATCCGTTTAACGTCGGCGCCTGTGGTCATCGAATAGCCTGCGGCGGACACTGTTCCATAAAGCGAATCGTTTCGCAAGCGGATCGAAAATGGTCCGAAATTGCTCCCAGAGCCGAACACCGGTAGTAATAGAGTTTGCCGTGATCGAAAGACGAAACACCTTTGGGTCCTCGCGATATCTTTGCCTATGCGGCGGCGTTGCTGAAATTCCGCAATCCTGGTCGCTTGGTGCTGGATCGACTGCGGTTGCAGTCGGCGCCATACCGGATCACGACCAGGACCGATATAGAGCTGACTTTGCACCCGGGCGGGCCGGGGGACCGGTTCACCTGCTTTGAAACATTTGGCAAAGACGTCTATGGGACGGCGCTTGAATGCATTGGACTTGGCGACGTGGTGATCGACATCGGCGCCAATATCGGCTGTTTCACGCTTGCCGCATGGCGTGCGGTCGGCGCCGGCGGGACCGTCGTCGCCCTCGAACCGGAAAGCCGAAATTTCACCAGGCTTACCGACCATTTGGCCGCCAACAACGCCACGTCGGTGACACCGTTGAACCTGGCGTTGGCCGATCATGACGGGCAACTAACGTTGATTGTGCCAACAAATCAGTCTCTCTTGGTTTCGAAGTTCGACACCGTGGGTGGGCGTTCTATCGCCGGCGGTACGGAACAGGTGTCGTGCATGACTTTGGCGTCATTGATGGGCGAACACCGGATCGCGCATGTGACGCTGTTGAAGCTCGATTGCGAGGGGGCCGAACATGAAATCGTTGCCGCCCTGACGCCGGAATTGGCCTCGAGAATTGATCATATCGCGATGGAGATCCATGACGTGGCCGGCTGGGACAGCCTTTCCACGATCGCGCACTTGGAAGCGCTCGGTTATGAACACCAATTTCGTCAAACGCATTTGTTTTCGCGGCGCCCGACTGTTCAACCCGGTTAAACCGACTTCTCTTCGACGGTCGCCAGGCCCTCGCCACCGAATCGCGTGGCGCAATAGCCGATCACCAAGCCGATGACGGCGCCTTCGAGGGCAAACCAAAACGGCGATTGCAACAGGCCGTCTGGCCCGAAAAGCGACACCATCATGGCCCGCATCACGTCATAGGTAAAAAACGTCAAAACGAAGTTCAACCAGGCGCCGACTATTGGCGCCCGCACCCACCATGGCAACGGCAGGTGCAGGATCGGATGCCAGGTGAAAACGCCAAAGATGCCGATCACCGCCCCAACGCTCGGATACCACAGCAGAATGCCCCAACGCAGCATCCAGTCAGCATCGGGTAAAAAATAGGGCAGCGCAACGAAGCCGATCAGACCGAAAAGCAGTCCGACCAGTTTACCGACGGCAATCCGCGTAACCATTGAAGGGCTGGCAAACATCCATGCCTCCCATGCTATTCAAACAGCACAGGACAACATCATACGGCCGCCATTGCGGCGGCCGCTTGACGTGGGTCAATTGGTCGGCGATTAGAAGTGGAAGTTCACCGAGGCGCCGCCAAACAATTGCGTGGCGTCGCCTTCGTCGTCGGTGATCGGGCTGTCCGCGGCATCGCCCAAAAGTTGCTTGACCGATGCGAGCACCGTCGTGCTCCACGACGGATTGATTCTGTACGTGAGCACCGCCCTCAATGTCGCGTCCTTGACGCCGGCATCGGCCTGGAATTGGTCGAGGCCACTGCGCGCCGCGTTCGCCGCGTTTACGCCAAAGTATTCGTTCATATAGCTCTCGCTGGCGTAGGTGCCTTCTAGTTCCGTCAGCAAGGACCATTTGCCGCCGAGCTTTGTCTTATGACGGCCGCGCAAGGTCACCAATCCGCCAATTTCGTCGCTGACGTCATAACGCGAGTCGAGCTCGAATGTCAGCGAAGAGTCCTGGTCGAGTTTCATGTGATAACCGACCAACGCACCCAACATAAAACCGTCTTCGGTGTCGCTCAACGCGTCGACCCGGTCGTTGTCGATGTCGTTCAAGGCGCCGCGTTCGGGAACAAATTCGGCGGAGATGCCGGCGCGGAGCGAATCGTGCGCCAGAAAATTAGATGAAAACCGCGGGCCCGAGAGCCCGGCATAAGTCGCCGGATGGTACAAATCGCGGGCGAAAACGGTGAGCAGCGGTACCGCGGTATAATCATCGGAACCTTCATATTGTGGCCCGATAGCCGCGCCGAGGCCAACCGTCCATTCCGTCGCGTTCGCCGTCGTCGCGCCCAGGCAAGCAGCACTCGCCAGTACAATCATGGTCGCCCTAAACATCAACAATCCTCCTGATGCGCGCGTCAAAGTTTCGCAATGCGAAACTACATAAAAAAAAGACGCATTGAAATGGAATCAGTTCAAAATTTGAGGTCTCGATCGGCGCCGTTGCAATCCAGCAACAGTGACCGAACAGCGCCTTTTACCGGAAGTGGTGCCGCACGATCAAGCAAAATAGCTATTCATGGCGTCGACTACCCGATCAATGTCGCCGGAATCCACGTCCAGGTGGGTCACCAGTCGAATTTTTTGGCCGCCGCCGCCCAGGACAATGCCGTGATCGGCGAGATGGGCTCTAAGCGGCGCATGGACCGCCGAATCCGGCGCGATGAACACCATGTTGGTCTCAACGGCCGATCGATCGACGTGCAATTGCGGGATAGCGGCCAGACCGTCGGCCAGTTTTGCCGCGTTGGCGTGATCCTCGGCCAAGCGGGCGACGTTATGGGCCAAGGCATAACTTCCGCAAACCGCGAGGATGCCGGCTTGGCGCATGCCGCCACCCAGCATTTTGCGCATGCGCCGGGCACGCGCGACGAAGTCTTGGGCGCCGCAGAGTACGGAGCCGACCGGGGCGCCGAGGCCTTTTGACAAGCAAACCGACAAACTATCCACCGGTGCCGCCAGATCCGCCGGCTTGGCGCCGAGCGCCACGGCGACGTTCATAATACGGGCGCCATCCAGGTGGACGGCGAGACCGTGGCCGTGCGCCATGTCGGCAATGGCGGCGATGTGGTCGGGCCGTTGGATCCGACCCGATACGGTGTTTTCCAAACACACCAGGCGGCTTGACGGATAATGCGGATCGTCCGGTTTGATCGCCGCTTCGACTTGCGTGAGCGAAAGGCCGCCGGCGTCATCGGTCGGCAACGGAAACGGCGAGATGCCGCCCAAAACCGCAGCGCCGCCGGCTTCCGCCCGGAAGACATGATAGCTGTCGCCAATGATGTACTCGTCGCCGCGCTGACAATGGCTCAACAGGGCCGCCAAATTGCTTTGGGTGCCCGAGGACAGAAACAAAGCGGCTGGTTTGCCGAACATTTCCGCGGCCATGTTTTCCAGCGCGGTAACCGACGGATCTTCGCCATAGACATCGTCGCCGACCTCGGCTGCGGCCATGGTTTCGCGCATGGCATCGCTCGGCCGCGACACCGTGTCGCTGCGGAGATCGATCAGCCGATTACCTGGTGGTCGAGCCCGGGAATTTTCGATTGCCGCGTCGCGTTCATAGTCACTTGCCGCCATATCGTTCCTCCAGCAAGCCATAAAGGGCGCGGATCGCAAAGGCTTCGCCGCCGATGGGCCGACCCGGGCGGGCACGCGTGTTCCAAGCCATGATGTCGAAATGCAGCCAGGCCTTGGTTTCAGTAACGAATTCCTTCAGGAACAAAGCCGCGGTGATGGCGCCGCCATGGGGGCCGTCACCGACGTTATTGATATCGGCCGGCTTGCTGTCCAGATTGCGCCGATAGGGTTGCCAAAGTGGCAACCGCCAGACCGGATCGGCGGCGACATCGGCATGGCGGGCCAGGTCGGCGGCCAAACCGTCATCCGGCGTAAACGCGCCGGCAAGTTCGACGCCGAGTGCGACGCGCGCCGCGCCGGTCAAGGTCGCCATGTCGATCAGCATCGCGGGTTTTTCACCGTCCGCCTCGCACAAGGCATCGGCAAGCACCAGGCGGCCTTCGGCATCGGTATTGCCGATCTCGACGCTCAGGCCCTTGCGGCTGGCTAAGATATCACCGGGCCGGAAGGCATTGCCGGAAACCGCGTTTTCGACCGCTGGAATCAACACGCGCAACCGAACCGGTAATTGCAGCGCCATGATCATGCGCGCCAAGCCGAGCACGTTGGCCGCACCGCCCATATCCTTTTTCATCAGCAGCATGGCCGACGCCGGCTTCAGGTCGAGGCCGCCGGAATCGAAACAAACGCCTTTGCCGACCAGCGTGATCCGCGGATCATCGGCCTTACCCCAAATTAAATCGATCAGGCGCGGCTGGTCGACGCTGGCGCGGCCAACCGCATGGATCATAGGATAGTTTTCGGCCAGCAAATCGTCGCCCACGGTTACGGCGACCGTTGCACCGAATTGGCCGGCCAAATCGACTGTCGCTGCAGCCAGGGCGGTCGGCCCCAAATCGGCAGTCGGCGTGTTGACCAAATCGCGCACCAGAAAAATCGCCTCCGCCTCCGCCGCGGCACGTGCCATGTCGGCCGTGGCCGGCGCCAGCAGGGTCGCGCAGGTTTCGCCCGACCGGTCGCGATAACGATCAAAGCAATAGGTCCCGAGCAGCCAGCCAAGCGCGACACCGGTCGCCGCCGGCTGGCTCAGCTCTGTCTCGACCCTGAAGACGCCGCGGCCCAGCGCCGTCGGCAATCCGGCACAGCACCAAATGTCGGGATCCGGCTCGGTGCCAACGATGACGCCGGCGGCGGCGCCGTCTTGGTCCGGCACCACCAAATGGCTGCCGGCCTTGGCCTTGAACCCGTTGGCCGCCACCCACGCCGACACCCGCGCCGGCTGCTCGCTCAAGAACTGTTCCAAACCTTGTTCGGTGACCAGCCAGAGTGGCGTCGCTTCTTCGCCGCTATCAGCCTTCAGATATTGCATGTTGTTGCCATTTCCCTCAAAAATGTCGACCTTGATCAGGGACAAGGTCCTTTCTACTTGATCGCAGCATGAGGGTACAATGGCGTCGGTCCAACTCATCATTGGCAACAAGAACTACTCGTCCTGGAGCTTGCGCGGTTGGCTTCTGCTTTCGCTGAGCGGCATTGATTTCGAAGAGACCGTGATCGACCTCGGTCGGCCGGACCATGCGGCAGAGATCGGCCGGTATTCAACGGCCGGCAAAGTACCGATTCTCATCGACGGTGATCTGGTGGTTCATGATTCGTTGGCGATCGCCGAGTATTTGGCCGAAACTGCCCCGGAAGCGGACTTGTGGCCGGCGGACCGGCGGGCGCGGGCGCGAGCACGGGCCTTGGCGGCGGAAATGCATGCCGGCTTCAGTGCGCTCCGCGGCCACCTGCCGATGAATTGCCGCGCCGAAATCACCGAATTCGCTTTGACGCCGGAAGTCGAAACCGACGTCGCGCGCGTTACCGAAATCTGGCGCGCTTGCCTACATGAACGGGGCGACGGCAGAGATTTTCTATTCGGCCGACCCGGCGCCGTCGATGCGATGTTCGCGCCGGTCGTTAGCCGGTTCAAGACCTACGGCCTCGCTGTTGACGGGACCTCGGAGGCCTACATGAACATGGTCCTGTCTCTGCCGGCCATGCGGCAGTGGTACGCAGCGGCGGCGGCCGAACCCATGGTGATCGAGCGTTTCGAATTTACGTAATACTCGTGAAGCCGAAGGACTTTTATTGCCGGCGGACTATTTGAGCAAACCGGCTTCGCGGTAATAGCGCTCGGCGCCGGCATGAAGCGGCGTGGCGACGCCGGTCAAGGCGGTGTCCGGCCGCAGCAATTTGCCTTTGGCATGGCCCGACCAAAGCAGCTGGCGATTGCGCGGATGCCACAGCGACTTGGTGAGCTCGTAAACCAGGTTATCCTCGAGATCGGCGTTGACGATCCATTGCGCGCCGACGCTGATCGTCGACATTTCGCCGACGTTCAAATAGACGCCGGCGGGAATGCGGTCATGGGAGAAGAACCGGTAGCGATTGGTCAGTTCACGGGCCGCCTCGCCTTCTATCGGCAGCAATGTCACCTTGCCTTTGTCCGCCAATTCCGTCACCGCAGGTGCTGGATAGCCCGCTACCAGAAAGAAGGCGTCGATTTCATTCCGCAGCAGCAGTTCAATTGCTCGATCGGCGGTGACGGCCGCATCGTCGATATCGCTTTCCCGTACACCGTAAACCGACAACACGATCTGTGCGTTGACCCGGGTTCCCGAGCCGATGGCATCCAATGAAATACGATGGCCTTTCAAATCGGCGACGGAAGCAATGCCAGCGGCTTTGCGGACGACCAAATGCAGGCTTTCCGGATAAAGATTGGCGATGACACGAATTTTCGGCCGATAGCCGCGCGCCGCGAACACGCCGAGGCCCGATACGGCGGATTGGACCAGATCGGACTGCGCCAGGCCAGATTCCAAGTCACCGGATGATATCGCCTCAATGTTGGCAATCGATCCCCGTGTGGTCATGGCCGAAGCGATCAGGCCGGGCACACCGCACGAGCCGCCAGACTCGCATGCCCGGGATCCCGGCGGGTTGGAAATGGCACTGGCGATCAACGCGCCGACCGGATAATAGGTTCCGGCGGTGGATCCCGTCCCGATCCGGAAAAACCGCATTTCTTGGGCGGTTGAAATTCCCGCCAGTGCAAAGACCCCCAAGGCGGCCAGTACGGCGGCAGCAGATCGGTAGCGAGAGCGACTGGCAAAGTGATGCGGGCGCCGACCCTGTCGGTGCTGTTGGTTGCCGCATCGGCTCCGCGCAATCACGCCCTTGCTTCCTTTGTCGCCGTCATCATTCGGCCTAGAGCCGTTACGGCCCGCCCTGGGGTCGTCGGATTTTCTCTTCCCATTTCTGGTCACGTTTTTTGCAGAGTTCGAAATCCTCGGTGCCCGGCTTGAGGCCGGCATGCAGGCATCTCTGCGTGATCCAATCGCTTTCCGAGCTTTGACATCCAACCAAAACCGTCGTCAATGCGCAGAAGATAATGGATCGGCCAATTATGTGCTTCACTTGACGGCGTGACCCCCGCGATCGAACAAAAACGTTTGACGTATATTACGGCAAAGCCCTGACGGCGCCAATCCCGGATCGTGCGGTTAACGGCAAATCATGCTCCGAGGTGCGCTTTACTCGGCAGCCTGGGATTTCTCAAAAGGCAAGATGTCGGGCCGACGCGGCGCACGTAGGAAAACCGACAACAAGGGCGGAATCAGAAGCAGGGTCAAAATGGCCGAAAGCGACAGTCCGCCAACCACCACGGATCCGAGGCCGCGGTATAGTTCAGACCCGGCGCCGGGAAACAAGATCAACGGCAGCATGCCGACGACACTGGTCAACGTGCTCATGAAAATTGGCCTGAGGCGATTGCGTGTGGCCTCGAGAATCGCCGCCGACGGGGCCATGCCGTCTTGACGCAGATGATGCAGGCTTTGATGAACCAATAGGATCGCGTTGTTGACGACGATGCCAACGAGTATGACGAAGCCCAATAACGTGAGCATGTCGAGCGCCTGGTAAGTGTATAGGTTCAACAAGGCCAGCCCGCCGACACCGCCGGCGGCGGCGAGCGGCACCGAAACCAAGATGATCAACGGATAGACGAAACTCTCAAACAGCACCGCCATCACCAAATAGACAATGGCGACCGCGAGCGCGAGTTCGACCACCATCGCGTCCCAGGTCTGGGTCAGCTTATCCGCCGTGCCCGACAGCCTGAGCCGAACGCCCAGAGGCAATCCGGCAGCGTTGAGTTTATCGATCACCTCGGTCTGCAGACTTTCGAGCGCCGCCTCGAGCGGGAATTCATTGGCCGGCCGAATTTCCAATGTTACCGTGCGAACCCGCTCGACGTGGCGGATCGCCGTCGGGCCCGACGTCATGTCGACCCGAGCCAACGCCGAGGCCGGCAGAATCGTCCCGTTTCGGGTAACCACCGGCAGCGCACCAATTCCTTGCGTGCGAATGGCCGCGTCGATCGGCCCGATCAACGTCAGGTCCATGCGCTTACCGTCAACGGTGATTTCTGCAACCCGAAGCCCGTCGTTGAACGCATCAATGGTCATGGCCAAGTCATTGGCGCTGACGCCCGC
>Ga0315336_1001043_pt1 | contig 60396 bp, 59 predicted proteins | sample ASW5metaG_FD_204512 | JGI IMG/M metagenome (GOLD analysis project Ga0315336, IMG submission 204512) | Ammonia-oxidizing marine archaeal communities from Monterey Bay, California, United States - ASW #5 | ecosystem: Environmental > Aquatic > Marine > Intertidal zone | place: USA: California...
TGCAATCTGGCGCTGCTGCTGCGGACCAAGCATGGTGCGGGAACGCCGCGAGGTCTGGCCGAGGCCGTAAAAAGGCTTTGCGAAGATATTTTGGCGCTGTTGGGGGCCCTCCAAGCACCTGCGGGTCTCGGCAACGCGCCGATCGGACAACTCGACCCGCCGGGCCCGGCCCGATCCCGCCGCCCGCTCTCAGAAGCGGCGGTTTAGACACGAGCTATTAACGGAGGTGGCTCACCCGCCGCCCGCAAGCCCCGCCGCGTGTGGCAGAAGGTGCTGGAGCACGGCGAATCTGCCGAGGGCCGCGTCCAACCGGTCACTTGCACGCACACGACGGTTTGCATGACTCATCACGAGGGTCAATACGCCGCCCTCGATAACAAGTGCCCGCATCAGGGCGGTCCGCTTGGCGAAGGGTCGATCGAGCAGGGTATGCTGCGCTGCCCGTGGCATGGCTGGGATTTCGATCCTATTACCGGCAAGCCTCCCGGCGGCTACGACGACGGCGTGAAAACCTATCCGGTCGAGTCGCGCGACGACGGTGTCTATGTCGGGTTCGAGGAAGAGCAGCCCCACACTCGCACGGTTACGGATGTGATGGCCGAGACGATGGTCAACTGGGATGTGCGGGCCGTGTTCGGCATGGTCGGCCACTCGAACCTTGGCTTGGCGGACGCGCTCCGCGTGCAGGAGCAGGCCGGCAACCTGCGGTACTACGGTATCCGGCACGAAGGTGCGGTGGCGTTTGCTTGCTCGGCCTACGGGAAACTCACCGGCCGTCCAGCGGCCTGTCTCGGGATCGCCGGACCGGGCTCGACGAACCTGCTCACCGGGCTTTGGGACGCTAATGTTGACCGCTCTCCGGTGATCGCCCTCAGCGGCCAAGTGGATACCCAAGTCCTTGGCGCCGGCGCGTTCCAGAAAGTTGGCTTGCAAGCCGCCTTCGGCAAAGTCGCGCAGTGGACTCAGCCCGTGCTACACACGAGCAAACATGCCGAGTTGATGACGCTGGCCATCAAGAGCGTCATCCTCAATCGCGGCGTCTCGCACCTAATCTTTCCGGACGAAGTACAGACCCTGCCCGCCAAGGAATCCGCGCAGGCCGGGAGCCCGAAGGGGCGGCTCACGCCTCGCAATATCGCACCGCCCGAGCAAGTGCTTGATGAAGCCGTCGCCATGCTGCGTGCCGCGAAGCGGCCGGTGATCATCGTCGGTCACGGTGCGCGGTTCGACATGGACGTGATTACGGTGCTCGCAGAAGAGTTGAACTGCCCGGTCATCACAACGTTCAAAGGCAAGGGCCTGATTTCTGACCGGCATCCGCTCGGCGGCGGCGTCCTCGGCCGCAGCGGTACGCCGATTGCGAGCTGGTGCATGAACGAATTTGACGTGCTGCTCGTCTTCGGAGCCAGCTTCAGTAATCACACCGGGATCACGCCGAAGAAGCCCACGATTCAGGTCGATTTCGACCCGATGATTCTCGGCAAGTTCCACGCCATCGATGTGCCTGTTTGGGGCGAGATCGGAGTTACCGCGCGGCTGTTGAAGGATGCGCTCAGCGGTGAACACAACGCCATCAATCAGCGGCCCGACCTCAAAGAACGTTGGGCTATCTGGCGCACTGAGAAGGAACGCCGCATGGGGGACGACCAAGGCAAAGGCATCAATTCCGCCTCGGTCTTCGCCGCGATGACCGAGCACGTTCCCGAAGACGCGATCATCTGCGTCGATGTCGGTAACAACACCTATTCGTTCGGACGCTACTTCGAATGCACCCGGCAGGCCGTGCTGATGTCGGGCTACCTCGGTTCGATTGGCTTCGCCTACCCGGCCGCGCTTGGCGCTTGGGCTGCCACGCCGGAAGGCGACCCGCGCTTCAAAGGCCGGCCGGTTGTTGCCGTCTCAGGTGACGGTGGATTCGGCCAGTACTTAGCTGAAGTCACCACCGCTGTGAAGTACGGTATGAACATCACGCACATCCTGCTAAACAACAGCGAACCCGGAAAAACCTCGAAGGAGCAGAGAGCAGGGAACTGGGATGTTTGGCAGACCTCGCTCCATAACCCTAACCTTGCCAAGTACGCCGAGTTGTGCGGTGCTTTGGGAATCCGGGTGACGAAGAAAGAAGACCTCGACGGTGCGATAACGCGCGCGCTGGCTCACGAAGGCCCGGCGACCGTCGAGATTCTTACTGACGTGGATTTGATCTGAGGCCGGTGGTTGGTGGCGTGCGGGGCGATTGAGCGCTTTCTGAGAAGCACGCTGAGTTCTACACGCCGGCGTTAGTTTCCAATGAGGTTGAAGTCTTTGTAGATGGCGTCCTTGCCGTTGGGAAGCGCTACCAGCAACCGGTACGCGCCCGGCTTGAGTGTCACGGTATCGAGCGTTGCGATGTAGTGTAATTCCTTGCGGTCTACTGACGGAAACGCCTCGTAGTTACTGAAAGGCGGGCGGTCAAGCGGGGTTTCTCCGAGAAGCAGAAACACGCGCGGCGCGGGTGGGGCTTGCACTAGGTCGGCTGCAATATTGTAGAGTCCATAGACTGCGTGAACCGTTGCGCCCTGCCGAAACACATTCTCTGGTGGGGGATAGAATCGAAACTCTCCCACGTCGATCCCGCGAGGCTCCCCGGACTCTTTCTTGCCGCTACTGTCTTCTCCGGCGGTGCTGATTCGCCCGGTGAGCAGCAGCGAACTCGGAGATGGTTCGTTAGCGAAGTCGGGAACCTCAACCGCTGATTGAAAAGCGCCCATCCGGCCCGTAAGCAGATCGCCGACGACGAACTTCCAGCGGAACGGCCCCGGAGGCAGTTTCATGGCGGACGGGAACTGCAACATTGCCGTCGAATCGTCTTGCATGCGCTTGAACTCGTCCGGTTTGAATACGAGTTGCAGTGACTGCTCATCGCCGAACGGCACGCGGGCAGCCCCGGCGCTTTCGGCCCTCGCCAGCATGACGATGTCAACCTCGGCACCCTTTTTCGTCTGCGTCACTGGAATGGAGCTCGCATCGATTCCCACGCAGTATGCCGCCACCGGCCGCCCATCATCACCACGGAAGAATTCGTAGCCGACCTTCAGCGGGATCTCGCCCGGCATGTCGTTGGAGTAGAGTACCCGTTCCAGGGCTCGCCTTTTTTCAATGCTCGAAAGTTTTGAGAACTCTTTGCCTTCGAAATACCCGTCTCGGAATGAGATCTTCACGCCGGGCCGGTCTACCTCGACCCGGATATCGCGGAAACGCCCTCGCTGCTCCTGCTCACGCGGATAGTAACCGAGCACATAGTATCCGCCCAGTTCGGCCAGCACATTCGAGAACACCTTGCCGAGATCGTTGTCGTTCACAACCGCCTTGCCGCCCGTCCCTTCGACCAACGACATCAACCCTTGCTGGCTGAACTGCAGGTCTCGGGGGCTGAACGGTTTGTCCGCAAACTCAGGCCTTATCTGGGGCGGCAGACCACTCGGCACATCTCCGGGCAGCGGTTCCTCTAGTTCCAGGGCGAGCGTGCTCTGTGAGGCGTCGCCGTCGCGCGGCATCGCGACCAAGCCGCGAACGTCGACGGCGTGCATCACGACACGGGCTCGCATGGCGGCTGCCGCCAACTGGCGCCAGTACATCGCATTCTCCGCGTCGAAACGCAAGCCGCGCGAGAACACAACGAGAATCTTCTTCCCCGGATAGATACCAAGTTGGCTGATGAGGCCGGTATAGTCCTGCACGAGTGCGCGTTCGAGATGAACGCGATGCGTCTGCGCGGTGATCGGCGTCGTCGAAAGGTAGGTCGGCGTTGTGATCCCGGTAAACGCAGTGATTGTCGCGATCTGCTCGTCAGCGCTGGCGGTGGCGACGTTCACAAAACCAGGGATCCCGTTCTTGCCTCCCTCTTCGAGCATGCGATCGAGCATCTCAAGCAATAACTGCTTGTTCGACATGAACGGAAGCCCATCCAACGAAACCCGTACACCAGGCTGCAGGTTGGTCTCGATGAACTCCTTGATCGCCTCGTAGGTGGCCTTCCTCTGTCGCGCTCCGACGCGACTCGCGATGTAGATCAGTGTCTCTTCGCGGGATGTCTGGCTTGCTTGGGCCGGAACAGTAGGGACGGTCTCTGTCTGCCGGGCTGTTGTCGTGGCTTGTTCAGCGGCCACAGGCGGGACGTACTCGAACGCGGCGATCTCCTGCTCGTGGCCTTCCTCGAAGATCATGAAGCTTTCTTGCTTCAGGTCGAAGACCGGCTTTCCGCCTTGGCCAGTGGCGCGAACCTCTACTTCAATCAGGGCGGTTTCGGCACGAAAGACGGGTTGCCCGGTTTCTTGAGCGGTGAGAGTTGAGCAGACGGCTATCGCCACCACCAAGGGGAGACCGACGGTCAATCTGTGAAACGTGGAGCGGGATTTCTTGATCATGCTCACCTTGCGCTGCACGACAATGACCAACCAGTCTAGCGCCGATAGAGCCGCGGCGAGGACCTCGGGTTGTGCCCAAAGTGGTTGTGGACAACCAAGACGTCCGCGATCAACCACCGATCTGGTTCTTTAAGCGCTCCTACTCGAGGCCCAATGGCGAGCGAAGCACGAAGTCGAGCCGCGATTCCGATGGAATGCGCAGTTTGGTTCCGCGCGCGGCTGCAACGGCGACTCCGGTACCAGCACCGGCACCGGCGCCGATGGCCGCGCCTTTGCCTCCACCGAGAATGCCGCCGAGGATCGCACCGCCTACAGCACCGATACCGGCGTTTCGGGCCGTCTTGCCACCCTTTCCGTCGCCCTTGACTTCGGCGTAGTTGGTGGCAAGCTGGTAAGCCTGACCGTCAACGGTAATGTCGTAGAGCTTGAGCGCAACCTCATCGCTGCCGCGAAGAGTTCCGCCCTGCTCGACGCGCGTCACCTGTACGGTGGCGTCGGCGTTACGTGGAATGACGATGCGTCCGTCGACACTGATCGGGTCGTCGATGCTTGCCCGGAAGCGCTCGCCTGCGCCGGTAACGTCGGCGTCGATCGAGTCGATCAACCGAATGGTGATAACGGTACCGGCGGGTACTGTGATTGTCGGTTCCGAAGAGGTTGTGTCGTTTAGCGTTGGAGCGACCGGCGCCGCCGCTGACGTTGGCGCAGCGGGCGCCATGTTAGCCGTTGGTGTTGTCACGAAGCTGATGCTCGTGACATCGCCCACCGAGTAGGTCTGCACGTTGCCGTCGGGTCCGATGAAGCGGACAGACCGGGTATCGCCGCCGATGAAACTTCCGCTAACCACCGAGCCGTTGCGCAGATGAAGCTCGTCCGCCGCGGCAAGGCCGGAGAAGAGGAGGGTAAACACAGGTACCAGAGAAAGAAGACATTTCATGTCGGGAAACTCCTTGATTTTCAAGCGGGCTGCAATTTCCCGCCGAGCAGCATGCCAACCGGGCAACCTTCTCAGTTGGATGCTCGCATGCCTTGCAGCGTTTCGTCTGTTGTGCTGTTATTCGTAAGCCAGCGCTTCGATCGGGTCCTGCCGCGCCGCCTTCAGCGACGGATAGAGTGCGCCGGCCGCCGAACCGATCAGGGCGATCAACGTGACACGGATCAAATGTGACTGCAGGATGCTGACCGTCAGCAGCGGAAAACGGTTCTCCAGCGCGAACTCTGCTAGGTGCGCGATGCCGATCCCTAACGCCAGCCCCACCACGGTCAAGATCGCCGTTTCGGTCAGGAAGATGTTGACGATGTAACCTGGCGACGCTCCGAGCGACTTGAGAATGCCGATTTCCCGGGTGCGGTCGAGCACGGCGGTGTACATCGAAATCAGGACGACGATCAAGCCGACGGCTATCGCGATTCCCACGATCACGCTTACGAACTCATCCACCATGCCGCGCGTTTGTGACGTGAACATCGAGATGAACTCTTCCATGGTGTAGATCCGGTTATCAGGGTAGATCGTCTTGAGCTCCTCGGAGAAGGCCATCGCCTGGTCCGGGTCGTCAAGCTGCACATAGACCTGGCTGAGCTGGCCTTCGGATCGCGTTAGTTTCTGTTTGGTCTTGATCGGAACAAAGATGCGCGAAGCTTTCCCCGCTCCGATAATGCCCGTTACTTTGAAATCACGGTTCAGCAGATTGAGCGTACTGCCCACGGAGAGATTGCTTTGCTTGGCGTAGTATTCGTCGATGACGGTTTCGTACGGCCCCTCAAATGGTCCGCCCGCCAGGTAGCCTAGATCCCCGGCCATCCGGCTGAGTTTCTCGATGTCGACCCCCGTGACGGTGTTTATCCCCGAACTCATCGAGAACACTGTTCCCACCGCCATCTTGACGCCGGGTAGCTTCTCGATCTCATCGACCATGGATTCTTCAATCCCCACCGCCCCGGAGGTGAGTGCGCTACTCGACGTAGACGGGCGGATCAGGATGTCGGCGCCGATACCGCGCTGCCGCCGGGTCGACTCGCCGACCAAACCGTCGGTCAGCCCGAGAATGAGCAGGATCATTGCCACTTCCATGGCGATGGCGGAGATGGCGAGGGCCGTCCGCATACGGCGGTGTTTCAGGTTTGCCCAAACAACTTGCTTGATCAAGAAGATCTTCCTTTTTGCTGATTTGCTGAGAACCCGAGGCGGGCTCGCGTGCGGCGCGTGTGCGCGGGAAGTTGCGCCGGTTCGCGGAGATGCTTCTATTCTAGCTTTCGAGTCTTCGGTGCGGCGGCCGGTGGGTTTGACGTTGGTTTCTTCGCTGTTGTGGCGGCACCGAACGGCTAACTCTTACTGGAGATAACCGAGGCTCTTGAGGACTTCGGTGTCGCGGCCGGAGATCTTTAGTTCGCTCTCTTCGAGGTCTGTGCTTTTGAACCATCGGCGGAGGGCCACAGTTTCTTTTTCGTATCGCCGGTCACCCTCGGCGAGGAGGGTGGGTTGCTGCTCGAACGGATCTTGCTCAAGGTCGATCATGGCGAGTGTGCCCTCGCCGGGCGTCCACACGAACTTCTCGGCGCCCGTCGTGCGGCCCAGCCGCAGGGGTAAGTCTGACGGGCGAGCCCACACCCAGGACATCCAGCCGGGCGCGAACCCTTTGCGTCCCGCGAAGGACACGTAGCGCATCGGCCAGGCCGGGAGCCGTTCGTTGCCCTTGATGGCGCCGGCCAAGCTCCGTCCCGCGAACGACCACGGTTTGTCACTTCCCGCCAGCTCGTTGATGCCCGACAGATCGAGCAGCGTCGGCGTTACGTCGAGCAGCGTGACAGGCTCGGCGATCGCGCGGCCGGCGGCAATCGTCCCTGGATAGCGAACGATCAGAGGCACACGCGCGATGCCCTCATCGAGACGGCGTCCGTGGCCGACATAGCCATGCTCGCCGAGTCCCTCGCCGTGGTCCGCGGTGAGAACCACGAGTGTCGAGTCGCGCAATCCCAAGCCGTCGATCACGTCGAGTAGCTTGCCGACATGGAAATCGGTGAACGCGATCTCTGAATCGTACTTGCCGATGCGTCCCGCCATCTTTGCGTTGATGGGCTCAGGGCCTTGCCTCTCATGTCCGCTGGACGCCAGGTCGGCGAATTCCTTGTGCAGATCGTACGGCGCGTGCGGATCGAAGTAGTGCGTCCACAGGAAGAACGGCCTTTCGAGATTCCGGCGCAGCCATCGCGACGCGGCCCGAGTGACATCCGGCGCCGCTCGGCTCGAGTGGACGATGTCATACTTGCGGGGCATCTCCTGGTTATAGTCGTCGAACCAGCGATGTAGCTGCGTGAGCCGTCCGATCAAAGGCCAGGCACTCACGAAAGCCGAGCTCCTGTAGCCGAAGCGCCGCAGGATTTGCGGCAGGGAGAGCCAACGCGAGTTCTTCGGAGGAGCGGTGCCGTTGATGCGGGATCCATGCTCCTGGGGGTAGCGGCCCGTGAATATTGACAGATGCGACGGCCCGGTGAGGGGGATTACGGTGTGGGCTCTATCGAACCGTATGCCCTGCGCCGCAAGCTGGTCGATTCGCGGACTCGTCTGCTTGTGATAGCCGTACGACGAGAGGTGGTCGGCGCGCAGGGTGTCGATCGTAATCAGCAGAATATTCGGGAGGTCCACCTTGGTTGCTTCATTGTGCGGAACGGGCGCGCTGAACAAGCCAACCGCCGTCGCGAGGCATAGCAATCCGAAAAGGGTTCTTCGGGACATCCGACGATTGTATCGTCAGCAGATGATCGGCCCGCTTCGTTTTGGGGCTTTAGGAAGGGCAAACGTGTAAAAACTTGGTAAACTGCTCGTGACGGTCACGCAAGTTGGCCGTCGGGAATCCTGGCCAATCGATTTCCTCTCGCCGCTGTAACGCACTGGGCGAGATCCGCTCCGCCGATCGCTCTTCGGCATCAAGCGCTGTCAACCGCCTGCAATACCGGTTGCGCGGATACCACGAACTCCGCGCCTCGATGACAGGACGCTACCCATGCCCACAAACCGCTGCTGCACGATTTCGCTTGTGATTGCTCTCCTTGTTCTCCTGGTTCCGGGCCCGTTAGCTGAAGCCGCGGACGCTCCCGTCGGCCCGTCTGAGCCGGCTGCTACGGCCGCTTACACGCTTGGTCCGCACGACGAGATCCAGATTCACGTTGTTGGATCGGATGAGACGCCTAACGCGCCGGTCCGCATTGGCGCGGATGGCTACGTGAATATTCCGCTTGCCGGGCGCTTCAAAGCCGCCGGCCTCACGGTCGAAGAGATCGAAGCGAAGGTGGCCGCCCGCCCGCCTGGAACGCTATCTCCGCAAGCCGCAAGTGTCGGTGAGCGTCCAACGTTCGCAGAGTCGGCCGGTCACGGTGTTGGGCGCGGCGCGATCGCCGGGCGTGCATCAGGTGGAGGGGCAGAAGACACTGCTCGAGATCATCTCGCTCGCGGGCGGGTTTCGCGACGATAGCGGCTACGAGGTCAAGATCGTGCGCCGTCGCCAATACGGACCGCTCGATTTGCCCGGCGAGGGTCCCGACGAGACGGGCCGCTTTCATGTGGGCCAAGTTGACCTCGACGCGCTCCTAGAGGCCAAGAAGCCTGAGTACAACATCTTCGTGCAGCCACACGACGTGATCACGGTGCCACGGGCGCGCATGGTGTATGTGATTGGCGAGGTCGACCGGGCCGGTGGTTTCGTGCTGCGGGAGCGCGAGTCGGTGTCGGTGCTGCAGGCGCTGGCGCTGGCTGGCGGACTCGGCCGCAGTCCGGCGATGAAGAAAGCGAAGATTCTACGCCCCGGCGAGGAGGGTGTCGACAAACTTGAGATCCCGCTCGATCTCAAGTTGATCATGGCCGGCTCGGCAACGGACGTCGAATTGCGGAAGGACGATACTCTGTTCGTGCCAAGGAGCGGGGCGAGCGCCGCCGCCAAGGCTGCTGCCCGCGCGGCGGTTGCAGTCGGTTCGGGTATCACGATTTGGCGCGTCGGGGACGCTGATCCGTATCGGGAGTCGCCGCACCGATCGAGAATAGCCGCGGGCGAGCCGTTGCGCAGCCACGGACGTTTGCGTAGCAGCGCGTGGTACGATCGCCACATTGTCGGTACGGGGTTACATTCTGGTCGGCGGGAAGAGTTCCCGGTTCGGCCGGGACAAGGCGCTTCTCGATGTTGACGGCGAGCCGTTGGCGTTGCGAATCGCCGCGCAGATGAGCCCCGCGGTTGAGTCGATGACGTTGGTAGGGGACCCAGCGAAATACACCCCGCTCGGGCTGCCCGTGATTCCCGATGCAGTCGCTGACTTTGGGCCGCTGGGAGGGTTGCTGGCGGCGCTCGAAGACTCAGGAGAAGAGTGGAACCTAATCGTGGCGTGCGACATGCCTCTCGTTACGACGGACCTGTTTCGTTTCCTTGTTGAGCGGACGGCCGGCTGTTCCGAAGATATCGTACTGCCCTACGACCGCAAAGGCCGTCCCGAACCGCTTTGCGCCGCCTATCGATCGACAGCGCGCGCGACGGTTCGGCGAGCGGTCGAAGGCGGTGTGCACAAAGTAATGAGGGCCCTCGACGGCCTGAAGATTGCCGCTCTCACCCCGGCGGACTATGCCGTTGTTGATCCCGCAGGTGTGGTGTTCACGAATCTGAATCGCGTACAAGACCTCGAACGGGCCGGCATCGGCGGCGCTGGTTAAGGTGGCAATGGAAACTCCACACGTGCGTTCTTTTCTGCCGCATCTCCTGCGGACGCGCCTGCGCACGCTAGGTGGTCGCCGCACTACGCCGCCGTTCGTCACGCTCTACGTGACAACGCGCTGCGATGAGCAATGTATTCATTGCTACTACTGGGACGAATTGAACCCCAAGTTGAACCGCGATTTCACACTCGACGAGTTCGACAAGACACTCGCCTCGATGGGCGAGATCTACAACCTCTTCATCGGCGGTGGCGAGCCCTTCTTGCGCGCGGACCTGGCGGACATTCTGCTTAGCGCGGCGCGCCGGAATGAGGTCGCGAATGTCTACGTTCCGACCAACGGCCAGCACACCAAGCGCACAGTCGAAATCCTCGAAAAGACGTTGACCGAAGCGCCCGCGATGCGCTTCCACTTGAATCTCAGCGTCGATCATGTCGACGAGGAGATTCATGACCGCATTCGAGGCAAGGCTCGCGCCTACCAACGCATGCTCGAAACCCTGGACGCGATCTGGCCGCTACGGAAACGCTTTCGGAACCTCGTCGTTCACACGTTGACGACGGTGATGAAGGAGAACCAGGACCGCATTATCGAAATCTACGAAGAGCTACAGCGCCGCTTCCAGCCCGACGGGGCCTCGTTCAACTACTGCCGCGGGCATCCGCTCGACCCCGAGCAGACGGAAGTCGATCCGGTCATCTACAGGCGATTGCTGGATCGCATGGAAGAGGACTTCGCGGCGGGCCGCATCTCGAATGCGGGGCCGAGTGAATACGATGGAGCGAACCACATCCTCGACCAGCAAGTGCGGCGAACAGTTGAGCAGACGGTTGTGAAGCAGCAGGCGCAGTTTTCGTGCGTCTCGGGCCGGCTGGCGTGCGTGATCTATAGCAACGGCGATGTCGTCGAGTGCGAGATCAATAACTCGAAGCTGGGGAATCTGCGCGATGTCGATTATGACTTCGGGCGGTTGTGGTTCACGGACGAGGCTCGCGACGTGGCGAGCAAGGCGGCGAACGGCTGCTTCTGCACCCATGAATGCGGACACTATGCTTCGACGATCTATAGCGTGCCGAAAGTGGTGAAGATTGCCGCGAAGGCGGCGACGCGGGTCGGTAGCTAGCGCGACACGAAAGCGGTTTGTGAGAACTAGCGGGCTCAGTTGACGTACTAACGAACGAGTCTGCGCAGTTGGGAGATGTCGAGAATTGATCTCAGGGAGTGGTCGGTTTCGATCGTGTACTTCGTACACAAGTTCTTCTTTGCTGACATGGAAGAAGACCTCTTCAAGATGATGGCTGGTGCTGCGTTCGTCACGTTCTGGGTCTTTTTCTCAGTCGGGTTGGCGCTGGGTGCCCCGAAGTGGTTGGCGATGGGCGACTCCGCAATGGTTTCCGTTTTCGCGCTCATCGTTGTCAGGCTGACGCACCGACGCCGCTCGAGTACTACGCTCGACCTTGCACCGCGTGCGTCAGTTGCCGATAGTGTTCAGTCTGCGGAGCACGACGAGTAAACCGGGTTCCGGAGAATGATTGTTCGATCCAGCGTACTTCTTCAAATCGCGCTCGACTGTCTGACAGTCGATGCAGCCCTGCGACTGATGGAGCAGGTTTACCCGCACGTGGACATCGTCGAAATCGGCACGCCACTGATCTTCGAGGAAGGCCTGGCGGCTGTGGAGCGGATCAAGTCGAAGTACCCTGACAAGACGTACGTCGCGGACCTCAAGATCATGGATGCCGGTGGCATTGAGGCGAGCAGCGGCTTTGCGCGAGGCGCGGACATCGTCACTGTACTGGGCGTGGCCGCGGACGTTACGATTCAAGCCGCGCTGGAGTCGGCTGAGCGGCATGGCGGCGAAGTGATGATCGACCTGATGAACGCCCCCGACCCGGTTCGCCGCTGTGGCACGCTCGAAACTCTGGGCGTTCCGATTCTTTGCCTACATACGGCTTTTGACCGCCAGGGGTCCGTGAAGGCCGACTCGCAACCCCTGGCTCAAGTACGCAACCAAGTAGCATGCCGTGTCGCGGTCGCCGGTGGCATCACGCTCGATATGATACCGACCGTCATCGATGCCGGCGCCGATGTCGTCATCGTGGGGGGAGCAATCGCTAGCGCTCCTGATCCCGGACAGGCCGCCGCGGCGATGAAGCAACGGATCGCGGGGGGACCGGTGTGAGTACCTTGAAGGAAACGCTGGCCGGGGTGCAGTCGGAAATCCATGACTGCCTCGACGCGGTGTCAGAGCAAGCCTGTGAGCAGGCGATGCAGGATATCCTATCCGCCGAGAAGATCGTCGTGGCGGCCGTCGGCCGGAGCGCGGCTGCGATGCGAGCTGCTGTCATCCGACTGAGGCATCTCGGCCTCGACGCCTATTTCGTTGGTGAGACATCGACGCCCCCGGTCGGTCCCGGCGACCTGTTGATCGTCGGTTCGGGCTCGGGGCGTACGCAGAGTGTGCTGGCGCAGGCTGGGAAGGCGAAGCGGGCGGGCGCCGGGCTGTTACTGTTCACGATCGATTCAGCGTCGGCGCTTGCGGAGTTGGCCGACACCGTGGTTGTGATCCCCGCGCCGTCGCCGAAAGTCGAGAGCGAGACGGTATCCAAGATATCGATTCAACCGATGGGGTCGCTGTTCGAGCAGTGCCTGTTGGTGCTGCTGGATACACTCGTCGTCCTGATGATGGAGAGGCTCGATATGACCTCCAGCGAGATGTTCAAGCGACACGCTAATCTTGAGTAAGGACACTCCGTGCCAGGTGCTTTTCGGTACCAGTCATGGCAGCTTGGCATGCTAGAGTGGTAATCGTCTTAACTCTCCTTTCCACCCGCCGTCATGGATCGACTCGGACGCTACGAGATCGTCTCGGAACTGGGCCGCGGGGCGATGGGCATCGTGTACCGCGCCCACGATCCGCGGATCGGCCGAGACGTCGCCATCAAGACCATCAAGCTCGTTGACCAAGCGGGTCCGGATGAAACGCAAGGCCTGAGGGACCGGCTGTTCCGCGAGGCGCAATCGGCCGGACGACTCTCCCATCCGGGCATCGTCACGATCTACGACATCGCCGAAGAAAACGGCATCGCCTACATCTCGATGGAGTTTGTCGAGGGCCGCACTCTTGAAGGCATGATCGACTCCGGTGAGGTGGGCGACCTAGGAACGGTCGCTCAACTGATCGAGCAGATGGCAGGGGCTCTTGACTACGCCCACGCCCGCGAGATCGTCCACCGCGACATCAAGCCGGCCAATATTCTCGTTACCCACGAGGGCGAGATGAAGATCACCGACTTCGGCATCGCGCGTATCGCGTCGTCGAAGATGACCCAGACGGGTACCGTGATGGGCACGCCGAGTTACATGTCGCCCGAGCAGGTGCGTGGCGAGTCGATCGACGGCCGGTCCGATCAGTTTTCGCTCACCGTGATCGCATATGAGCTCATCACGGGATGCAAACCGTTCACCGGCGACAGTCTCACTTCGGTGATTTTCAAGATCGTTTCTGAAGAACCGAAAACACCGTGCTCGATCAACGCGGACCTGCCCGAGGATCTTGACGAGGCGGTCCTCAAGGGATTGGCGAAGCGGCCGGGGGAGAGATTCTCCAACTGCCGCGATTTCGCTGCCCAGTTCACCGGGTGTCTCGTCGGGGGGGAGACAAAGGCAACGACGGGCGGCGCACCCCTTAGGACGGGCCGGCAGCCACCGCCGCACACCGTGGTGTCCGCACTTGACGAAACCGCGCCCGTCAGCGCTGTTTCACCGGCCCAGGGTATCGAGGAGCAGGAGACCGTCTTCGCGCAGCCCGCCGAATCGCCCAAGCTTCCTCCGCTGCCGTCAAGGGGGCGAGATCGAGGCGCCGGCGTGTCACACGGCGAGGTCCAGCCCGCTCCTAAGAAACGTTCGCGCACCGTGCTTGTGGCGTTGCTGGCCGGGATACTTGGCGTAGTGGTTGCGGCCATCGCGATGAACCCGTGGCTACTCGACGACCCAGCCGGCATGCTCGGTTTCGTCGATACCGGCATCTTGGGAAGCAACGAGACATCCGACGGAGAAGGCGACGACGGACCTGCCGGCTCCGGCCAGACGACGGCGGGCGTTTTGCCGCCGCCCAGTCTCGACACGACGCCCGATCCCGTTGTGGACCCAGACCCGCCGGCCACCGACGAGCCCGCCGACGGAAGTGAAGAAGCGGCAGGTACTGTGGAGCCAACGCCTGCACCACCGCCGACACCGGCGAAGAGGGCACCTCCTCGACCGGCAGTGGCGCGGGCCTCAGTCGTTTCATTCAGCGGCCAACCTCGGGGCGCCAAGGTCGTAGTCGACCAGAAACCGGCGTGGACTTGTACGCAGCCGTGCTATCTCGAACTACCCGTGGGCGATCACGTGGCGCTGGTCACGTTCGACGGGTTCTTCCCGCATCGCCGGTCGTTCGAGGTGGGATCCGATGCCTCGACTGTGGCGTTCGAGTTAGAGGAAATCGTGGGGACTCTGAAGGTATCGAGCGCCCCCCCAGGGGCCACGATCTACGTGGACGGTAAGAAACGCCAGGAAACGACACCCGCCACGTTCAGACTCAAGCCCGGCACCCATGTCGTTAGCGTCCAAGGTAGCGGTATGCCGTCTTCCGAGCGAACCGTCGAGATGGAAGCGAACACGCTGCGGTCGATCCGGTTCTCTTCAGGCAACTAGCCTCTCCGCGCAGTCCGATCGCCTGTTTTCCAGGCAATGTCAATTCTCTTAATATGGGGCTTGATTGCGCCGGTCCTGTGTGATACTGGCAGGGTGTAAAACAGCTCGCCGTGAGCTGCCCAACTGTTTCTCGCGGAATCGAAGCACGCCTTCTCGCAATCTCCGAATTCGCCGGTAATCGATTGAGTAGCCCGGATCGAGCTTCCTAGCAGTAGTGAAGTATTCAGGAGTACAGAAGTGAGAGAGCAAGGAACGGTAAAGTGGTTCAACGACGCGAAGGGCTACGGATTCATTCAACGCTCAAGTGGTGAAGATGTCTTCGTTCACTTTTCGGCTATTCAAGGCGACGGATACCGTAGCCTACAAGAGGGCTCGGAAGTCGAGTTCGATGTGCAGCAAGGCCCCAAGGGTTTGCAAGCCGTGAACGTGACGGCCGGCGGCGGCGAGTAAGAGACAAGTCTGGTCAGGACAGCACCTCTTCCTTTCCATCACGAGTTAGCCAAGTTTCGAAAGTAAGATGGTTTTGCCCATCGGGCAAATCCTCTTAGCTGACTACCAAGCGACAAGCAGCCGTAGGTCACGGATATTGTTACCAGTCGGGCCGGTTGTTAGATCGTCTTGTAGAGATTTAAAAAAGTGGTATGAATCGGACCGGCGTTCGAATGCGCCACGGTCCATTCCAGATGAGTGGGCCCGTTCGAGCGTCATTCCGTCCGCAACGGCTCCGGTTGCGGGTGAATTTCCGTCAATGCCGTCCGTGCCCGCGCTGACGACCGCGATGTTGTCGCCAGCGATCTTTTTGACACAATTCAGAACGAAAGCCTGATTGCGGCCTCCTTGCCCGTCGCCGACCACGGGGCAACTTAACTCGCCCCCGGTTAGAAAGGCAACCGTACGAGCGGGGTTCTCCGTACGGAGTTGACGCAGTTTCGCCAGCAAGTGGTCGACGGCGCTCTCGAGCGGCCAGTCGTCTACCGACAAGTCGGTTTCGACGATCCAGCCCTGGCCGCGAGCTTGTTTCTCGAGTCGTTGAATCCCATCGCTGTTGTCCAACAGGCAGTGCCAAGAGCTGTCGCCAAACACTTCGTCGCCGGGTTTGGGTGTTTCGGGGATGCGGCGCTCCTGGAAGAACGCGCGTATCGATGCCGGCAGGCTATCGACGATCCCGAGTTTCTCGGCTATCGCTACCGCGTCATAGACAGTGGATTCGTCGGGCATCGTGGGACCGGACGCAACCGTCGAGGGCTGCTCGGGTGGAACGTCGGAAACGTAGAACGTGACTTGCCTCGCTGGAAAAGCCTGTTTCGCGAGGCGGCCTCCCTTGATGGCAGAGAAATGTTTGCGCAGCACGTTCATCTGCACGATGTCCGCGCCACACGTCACGAGGATGCGATAGAACTCTCGAAGGTCGTCGATCGAGATCTCATCGGAGTTCGGTTTCTCACAAATCGCCGATCCGCCGCCGGAGAGCAGGTAGACGACGAGGTACTGAGGCCTGAGGCCGCTCAGTGTTTCGAGCGCGACCGAGGCGGCTTGCATACTATCGGCATTCGGGTACGGATGGCCCCCTTGATAACGAACGAAGTACGGCAGAGCCGGCGGTGGTTGCGAGCTGACCGCCAAGCCAGAGGCGATCCGTGGCTGAACGATGTCCGCGAACTTCCCGGCCATCTGAAACGCGGCCTTACCGATCGCGATGGTGATGATCTTCTTGTAGGGTTCGAGTACGATCTGCTGGTCGGCGAATGCGAGTACGCCGTCGTCGCATCGGATCTTCTCGCCCATGACGCGGCGTAGAGAAAGGTCCTCGATCGTGGCGAGGATCAGCCCGCGTAGGGTCTCCTTTATGGGAGTCATGAGAGGTGCATCTCTTTGTTGGTCGTGAATCCTTGGATTCCTAATCGTCAAACAGCGCCGTATTCACAAGGTTCGGAGGGCGCTTGCCTTCCAGAGCGGCCACGCAGTTCTCCGCGGCCGTCATGCACATCTTTGTCCGCGTATCGACAGAAGCGCTGGCGATGTGCGGTGCGAGGACGACGTTCTCCATCCCGATCAAACGCGGCTCGACGTGTGGTTCCCGCTCGAACACATCGAGTCCCGCGGCGGCAATTTCTCCCGCGGCCAAAGCGTCTGCCAGCGCCGCTTCGTCGACGATGAGTCCGCGCGACGTATTGATGAGAATGGCGCTCTTCTTCATCAGCGCGAACTGTTCGGTTCCTACCAGGCCACGGGTGGCAGGTAACAGGGGGACATGCAGGCTTATGAAGTCCGACTCTCGTAGGAGGGCCTCAAACAGCACGTACTCGAGATGCAACTCCTCTTCAAGCTGGAGTGAAGCTCGTTGTACGTCGCTGTAGAGAACGCGCATTTCGAAACCGAGCCCGCGCCGCGCGACTGATTTGCCGATGCGTCCCATGCCGACGACGCCGAGCGTTGCGTGATGGATATCGGCACCGCACAGCAGGTCGATGCGCCACTGATTCCACTCGCCAGCGCGAAGTAACTTGTCGGCCTCGACCAGTCGCCTGGCGGCTGCCATCAGCAGTGTGAACGCGAAGTCGGCGGTCGTGTCGGTCAGTACATCGGGGGTGTTTGTGACCACGATGCCGCGCTCGGTGGCCGCCGCGGGTTCGATGTTGTCGAAACCTACCGCGACGTTGGAGATGACCTTCAAACCCGGCAGGGCTGACATTACCTCGGGAGTGAACTTGTCGGTCAGTTGGCTGACTACCCCTTGCTTGTCGTTCAGTCGCTCCAGTAGAGCCTCGGCGGGGAAGAGGTCGTCGGATTCGTGGTAGTCGAGGTCCACCCGCTCGCGCAGGTAATTGATGGCTGAGGGGTACAGGCGCTTCGTAACGAGCACACTCGGTTTCATGGGTCACACATTGTCGCATAGGCTTTTGAAGTCGTACAATTGTGGACTTCGCAACGCGGGTTGAAACGCATCAAAGGAGCGACAAATGGCAAAACTCGGATTTCTCGGACTCGGACTCATGGGCGGCCCCATGGCCAAGAATCTTCTCAAGGCAGGACACGAAGTGGCGGTTTGGAGCCACACATCGTCCAAAGCCAAGACGCTGGCCGGCAAGTTCAAGAATGCTCGTTACTGCGCGAGTCCAAAGGCCGTGGGTAAGTTCGCCGACTGCGTTTTCCTGTGTGTCGGGGACTCCGCGATGTCAGAGAACGTGCTCATCGGCAAGAACGGCGTTGCCGACGGGATCAAGCCGGGAAGCGTCGTCGCGGATTGCAGCACGATCGCCCCGACCGTTGCGCGGCGTATCGCGTCGGCGTTCAAGAAGAAGAAAGTCGGCTTCCTCGACGCCCCTTGTACCGGGTCGACGCCGGGTGCGATCGGCGGCACGTTGACGTTCATGATCGGCGGCCGCAAGAAGGTCTTCGAGGGCGTGCGGGAGTACTTCCTGCCAATGGGGCAATCCCTCTTCTATTGCGGTTCGCAGGGAATGGGCCTGCACGCGAAACTCTCACAGAACCTCGTCCTCGCCAACATGATGCAGGGCTTTATCGAAGGGATGGTGCTGGCGACGAAAGCCGGGGTCAAGCCTGAGTTGATGTTGGAGGTGCTCAATGCCAGCGCGGCCAAGGCCGGGTTGATCAGCTTCAAGGCACCCTACATCTTTGGCCGCGACTTCAAAGCGGCGTTTCCGCTCAAGTGGATGCATAAGGATGTTGGCCTGATGCTCGAATCCGGCAACGAGATGAAAGTGCCTCTGCCGGCCACGGCGCTCGTCCACGAACTTTTCGGGGCCAGTATCGCCAAGGGCCATGGCGACGAGGACTTCTGCGTGGCTGTGACCCTCCTGGAGGAGTGGGCCGGCGTCGAGGTGAAGAAATAACCCCGCCGCTGCCTAATCGGGCCGGCTGGCGGATTCTCGGACACTGGGCCGGCTCGCGAGCCGGTTTCGGTTTGAGATTCCGGCTTCCGGGAGCAGACAGTGTCTATTCGGCGGGGTTGAGGCCCTACCAAGTCTGACGAATGAGCAGCGACATGGGGATGCGTAAGATACCTGTTTTCAGTGTCTTGGGATTCTGTAGCCAGCGAGGATGGGTAAGCGAACCAGCTCGATGTGTGATAAACATCCCCGGATGTGCTTTGGGATTTGGAATAACTCTTGCCAGAGCCTATGAACTTTGGTATATTTAAACCAAGCCGGGGAGGCAACCCCCACCAAAGCGAGACTAACCTCAACCAAAAGACCCCTGAAACTCACTCCTCCCCGGCCCCCTTATCTTCCACAAGATCGATTCACCGAGAGCACGCACGCAGTTTCGCGTGCTCTTTGTCTTTCCTGCTGAAACATAATGCTGTGATACCGTTGTTAGGGCGGTACCCGTCCTAAGAAGCATGGCGCGACTGGCAATGCTCGGCTCAACCGGCTCCATTGGCCGGAACACTCTCCAAGTTGTCCGCGAGATGCGGGACGAGGTCGACGTGGTTTCGCTGGCGGCGGGTCAGAACGTCGAGGAGTTGCTGCGACAGACCCTTGAGTTTCGCCCCGAACTGGTTTCGCTCGGCGACGAGGCGGCCCTGGATCGGTTCCGCACGCAATTCCGCGAACAAGCGGGTATTGCCGACTATCACCCCGAGTTGCTGTGCGGGTCGGCCGGCAACCTGGGGGCCGTGCAGTCCGTCACCTGTGATGTGGTTGTTTCGGCAGCGGTCGGCGTCGCGGGGCTGGAGGCGACCTACGAGTCGGTTCGGGCAGGGAAACGCGTTGCCTTAGCGAACAAAGAGGTGATGGTGGCGGCGGGCGATCTCGTGATGAACGAGGCCGCGCGGACCGGCGCGGAGCTGCTGCCTGTGGACAGTGAGCATAGTGGCCTCCACCAATGCCTGCGCTCCGGGCGTCGGGACGAGGTCGAGAGGGTGACTCTCACCGCCTCAGGCGGTCCATTTCGCACCACGCCGCGGTCTGAGATGGATCAGGTCACTCCCGAGGCGGCGCTCAAGCATCCCACATGGAAAATGGGCCGGCGCATCACGATCGATTCGGCGACGCTGATGAATAAGGGCTTCGAAGTGATCGAGGCTTGCCGGCTTTTCAACTTGGCGCCGAATGAAGTCGATGTCGTGGTTCACCCGCAGTCGATTGTCCATGCGATGGTCGAGTTCGTCGACGGTTCGGTGATGGCCCAACTGGCACCACCGGATATGAAACTGCCCATCCGCTACGCGCTGAGCTACCCGGCGCGGCGCGGCGGTGAACTGGACGGGCGGTTGCGGTGGGATCGTGTGAGACAATTAGACTTCGAGCCACCGGATTGGCAGAAGTTCCCCCTCTTGGGCCTTGCCTACCGGGCTCTTGAAATGGGCGGTAACGCCGGCTGCGTCCTGAATGCCGCCGACGAGATCGCCGTCGAAGCGTTTTTGGACTTCAAGATTCCGTTCCCCGCGATTCCCAGAGTGGTCGAAGGCGTTTTGGAGCAAACCCGCATTGAACAGTTGGCTTCAGTGGACGATGTTCTCGCCGCCGACCGGCAAGCACGCGAGCTGGCTCGCAGCTTGGTGCGGGACACAGCAGTGCCCGTAGGTTCTTGAGAAGAGACAGGTAACACTTGATGGGATTCTTAGGCAACGCACTCGCGTTCATCTTCGTGCTGGGTGTGATGGTACTGGTGCACGAGTTGGGACATTTCCTGGCTGCGCGGCTCTTCGATGTCAAGGTCGATGCCTTCGCCTTGGGTATGGGCCCTCGGCTTTTCGGCTTTCGAGGCAAGGAAACGGATTACAAAGTTTGCCTGCTTCCAATCGGAGGCTTCGTCAAGATGGCGGGCGAGAACCCGGGAGAACCGCCGGAGAGCGCACGCGACTTCATGGCGAAGCCCCGGTGGCAAAGGATCATCATCGCCTTTGCCGGTCCGGTCTTCAATTTTGCCCTGGCTGTGATATTGCTCGCCGGGCTTTTCATGTCGCACTACAAGAGGCCCGCCTTTCTCCAGAAACCGGCTGTCGTCGGCTACGTCGCCCCCGATACCGGCGCCGCCAAAGCAGATGTTCAGAGAGGCGATCTACTGGTCGCTATGGATGGCACACCGACTCCGGATTGGGAGACTGTGAGTTTCGCGACGGTCGCCGCGGCGAATTCTACGATTCAGGTGACGGTCAGCCGCGACGGCCGCGAGCTTCAAATGCCGGTCAGTGTGGGCGAGGACGAAGCCACCGGTGTCGGTGATCCTGGCTGGGAGCGCGAATCCCCAGTGCTGCTATTGCTGAGCGAGAGCGATAGCGGGCATCCCGCGGAGAAGGGGGGCGTCCTGAACGGCGACCGCCTCGTGGCTGTTAACAACCAACCCGTCTATGCCTCGCGACAGGTCCCCGACCTTGTCAAGGCGCTTGAGGGGGAAGAAGGTCAATTTGAGATCGAGCGCGGAACAGAGCGCCTGATGCTATCGATTGCGCCGGTCTACACCGATACCAACGGCGGAATGTGGCGGATCGGTGTCGGTCTCAGGCCTGAATTCGAGTTCATTGAGACGCAGTTACCGTTCAACAAAGCGGTGCAGGAATCGGTGAATCACAATCTCAAGAATGCGACGCTGATCTTCACGTTCTTGCGGCGCTTGGTCGTCGGGCAAATGTCGGCGGAATCGCTTGAAGGGCCGATTGGCATTGCGCGCATTTCGGGTAACGCGGCGCGGTCGAGTGTCCCTGACCTGGTGATGATCATGGCGATCATCAGTCTGAACCTCGGGATCTTCAACCTGCTGCCGATTCCCATTCTCGACGGCGGAGTCATTACGATGTTGCTGATTGAGTCGCTGATTCGGCGCGATCTGAGCCTGGCCCTCAAAGAGCGCGTGCTCCAGGTCGGCTTCTTGTTCTTGATTCTTCTCTTTGCCTATGTCATGTACAACGACATCATGAAGAGTTTCGGCCCCGGCTAGGTTTTCGGAGGCCTCCCATGCCCTTGTAAGGAAAGACACACTCCCAGTCAGGTGGTTCCGCGCTTACGGTACGTGTCAGAATAGAAGCGGTACCGCCGCGGATGGCTGGCTGCCAAGTTAGAGGAGTAGATGATTCGATGCGAATGACTCGAAAGAAATTGCTTGTTGCAACCATGGCGGTACTGGGCGCCCTTTGCCCTCCCTTTGTCGCCTCCGCTCAAACCAAGGTAGGCGCGATCGATTTTCGATTGGCGCTGCAACAGACGGCGGAGTTTAAGAAGGCCGTACAAGCTCTTGAGACGGAGTTCAAGCCGCGGCAGGACGAGTTGCAGCAGTTGAGTCGAGACCTGGCCACGATCCAGCAGCAGTTGCAGACCACCCAGCCGCAAGATGTGGCCGCGTTGCAGGCCGACGGCCAGGAGAAGCAGCGTCGAGCCCAGCGTCTCAGCGAAGACTTGCAGTCCGACTTGCAGTATGAGCAAGAGGATCTTCTGCGCGGTGCGGCGCAACGTATGCGCGACGTGATCGTGAAGCTCGCTCAGGAAAAGAGTCTTGACGTGGTCATCAGTGGGGCGGCCCTCGTTGATCCCTTCGAAGGTCGATTGATGTACCTGAGTTCGACGATCGATCTGACGGAAGCGGCCACCGCTGCTTACGATCTGGCCTATCCCGCGCAGTAGCGAGGACGGGTAGCCTTAGGCATGTCGTTCCTGAATGAATACGCGGAAAGCGACCTCCGGCGGGAACGGTTCTTCAAGACGCTGGTCGCGCTGCTCCTGATCGCTCTCGCGCTCGGGCTGATCTACTATGCGTTCTTCCGCGCCTGGGCCGAACAAGGGCAGGCGCGCGCATTTCTTTCCGCTCTTCAGGAGAGCCGCTACGAGGAAGCCTACGAGTACTGGGGTTGCTCGGTCAGCGAGCCGTGCCGCTACTATCCCTACGATGCGTTCTTGGCGGACTGGGGGCCGGAGAGCAACCTCGGACCGATCGAGAGTTTCGAACTCGGCTCCTGGTACGAGCAGAAGACCGGCGTGATCATTCAGGTCACGATCAACGGTAAGCCTCGCGTCAACTTATGGATTGAGAAGGCGACCAAGCAGGTTGGCTTCTCGCCGTATTGAAGAGCGATGCCTTCTACCTTCTAGGTGGACCCGGTCAAGGGACGCACTCGCCCTTTCACATACGCAAGCGCTTCGGTACGAACCGCATCCTCGTCGCCAAATCCCGGGAGCCAGTGAACGTCAGGCTCCCGCCGAAACCATGTCATTTGCCGCTTGGCATACCGGCGCGTCATTTTGGCGGCGGACTCGATCGCGTCTTCGAGCGTGATCCCGCCGTCCAGATAGTCGAGAGCCTGCTTGTAGCCGAGCGAGCCGAAAGGTCGCGCCGAACGTGGCGGCCCTGAGGTGAGGAGCGCCTGGGTTTCCTCGACCAGTCCCGTCTTGAACATCTGCTTTGTACGTCGATTGATCCGTGCGTATAGGGCGCTGCGGTTTGGGTTCAGACCGACGCGGGCTACCTCGTAGCCCTCCAATGGGTCTGTTCCCTCATTCCACAGCGCGGATATCGGTGCGCGGGCAAGCAGGCGCACCTCGATTGACCGCATCAGCTTCGGCGTGTCGTTAGGATGGATACGCTCCGCTGAGGCCGGGTCGAGACGCTTGAGCACGCGATGCAGATAGCCCACGGGCTTCGACTCCACCCGCTGTTCGAGCCTCTCACGCAGAGCCTCGTCGCGCTTCGGACCTTGAAACAGCCCGTTCAGCAGCGCGCGTAGGTAGAGTCCTGTTCCACCGACGAATACCGGCAAGCGGGACCGCTCGCGGATTTCGTCCACGACGACCCTGGCCCGCTCGGCATAGTGCCCGGCCGTAAACACGGCGTCCGGCGCAACGATGTCGAGAAGGTGATGCGGAATGCCGCGCCGTTCAACGAGGGGTGTCTTGGCCGTGCCGATTTCGAAACCCCGGTACACTTGGACCGAATCGAAGTTAACGATTTCTCCCGAGAAGCGCTCAGCGATGTCCAACGCCAGAGTGCTCTTGCCCGACGCGGTCGGCCCGACCACGGCGACCAGGGGATAGAGAGCTTCGTTGGTGTCCGAACTCACGATGGGGGCTACGAACCGCTGCCGCCGGTTTCGCCGCGGATCAAGTCTTCATAGCTTTCCCGCTCCCGAATGAGCTTCGCATCGCCGCCGTCGACGAGAACTTCGGCGGGGCGCGGACGAGCGTTGTAGTTCGACGCTTGCACGAACCCATAGGCGCCCGCGGTGCAGATCGCGAGCAAGTCGCCAGGGTTAGCGGCGGGCATCTCGCGATCGCGGGCGAGAAAATCGCCGGTTTCGCAAACAGGCCCGACAACATCGGCTGTGATCGTTTCAGCATCGCCGCGAACAACCGGGATGACCTCGTGATGCGACTGATAGAGCGCGGGCCGGATCAGATCGTTCATCGCCGCGTCCACAATGATGAACTCTTTCGATTCCGCCGGCTTGCGGTAGATGACCTCTGTCAACAACACGCCTGCCTGACCGACGATCGAGCGGCCGGGCTCAAGCATGAGCTGCAGGCCTTTGCCTCGTAGCCGGTCGGCCAGACCCGCGGCATACTCCCCGATCGTCGGAGCATTTTCATCATGCCGATAGGCGATTCCGAGACCGCCTCCCAAATCGAGCTGCCGGATCGACGCTCCGGCGTCGCGCAGCCTGTTCATCAGACCCATCACCTTATCGAGCGCGTCAAAGAACGCTCCGGTATCGAAAATCTGCGAGCCAATATGACAACTGATGCTCTCGAACCGCAGGTGCGGGAAGCGTTCGGCGGCGAGGTATGTGCGCTCGGCCGCATCGAAGGGGATGCCGAACTTGTGGTCCCGTAGACCGGTCGCGATGTAAGGGTGCGTCTCGGCGCTGATGTCCGGGTTGACGCGCAGCGCCACGACGGGGCGCATGTCCAGTTGTCCGGCGATTTCGTCGAGCAGCGCAACTTCGCCCTCTGACTCGCAGTTGAACGATCCGATGCCGGATCGCAGCGCGTACTTCATTTCCTCAGATGTCTTGCCGACGCCGGAGAAGACGACCTTGGCCGGATCGCCTCCGGCCTTGAGAACGCGGAACAACTCGCCTCCGGACACGATGTCAAAGCCAGCTCCCAGATTCGCCAACAGCGACAGGATGCCAAGCGAGCCGTTGGCCTTTACAGAGTAGTGGACATGATGTGGCAAGTCGCCGAGGGCCTCTCCATAGGAGCGGTAGTTCGATGCGATTGTGTTCGCCGAGTAGACGTAACAGGGCGTTCCGAAGCGCTCAGCCACATCGGCGAGCGGCACGTCTTCGCAGAAAAGCCGGCTGTCTCGGTAGTCGAATCCGGAAATCGGCATAGGTGTTCGGTTGTGCCCGCGCCTCTTAGACTGCACCTATTCAGAAATCTTGACTACGATCACGGTCCGGTCGTCGGCGGGGCTGGCGCCGCCCGAGAAGTCCTCGATGTCGTCGAAGATTGCGCGAATCAGTTCCGTGGCGGAGGCGTCTGGGTATGCCTCAATCGTTCGAATGAGACGCTTCTCATCATAGTCGGCCCCGGCCGGCGAAGTGGTTTCGGTGATGCCGTCGGACATGATGACCAGCAGATCACCGGGCTGCAAACCAATACGCGTGTCCTCATGGTTTGAGTCATCGAGTAGCCCCAGCGGGATGCCGACGACTTCCAGCACCCGCACCTTGCCGTTCTGCCTGAGAATAGGCCGCGGCTGTCCGGCGTTCGCGATTACAAGTACGCGCTCGGTGGGGCGCCATTGCGCGTAGAGCGCCGTCAGGTAGCGGGCATCGATCTTGCGTTCCATCAACGTTTGATTGATCGTGTCGAGCAGGACGGCGGGCGACTGGTCGGATTCGACCAGATTGCGGAGCAGCCCATTGGCGAGCACCCCGTAGAGCGCGGCGGCGGTGCCCTTGCCGCTCACGTCTCCGATAAGGATTCCCAACTCCAGGCCCGGCGTAGGAAAGAAGTCGTACAGGTCTCCGGTGACTTCCAGTGCCGCCTCGGTGTGAGCCGCGATCTCTACCCCCGGAAACTCCGGAGTCGCGGCGTAGAGTAGGTTCTCCTGTAGCGCGCGAGCCGCGGCCAAGTCACGCTCCATGCGGGCTTCGTTGTGCGCGACTTGCTCATAGAGGCATGCGTTCTCGATCGCCGTGGCGATCTGCGGCGCCAGCAACGACAGGGTTTGCACCGTTTGCGAGGTGAAGGCGTCGACCTGTTCGCACTCCAGATCGATCACGCCGATCACCTTGTCTTTGAGCATCAATGGGATGGCCACTTCGGATCGAATTCCATCGATGACCGCCACATAGCGATCGTCGAGGTGAGTGTCGCGTACGAGGACCGGCCGCTTCGTCTCCGTCGCTCTCCCCACAATGCCCACGCCGAGCTTCACGTTGTCCCATTGAATCCGCTCGTCGTACCGGACGCCGAAGTAGTGCTTCAGCACCGTGCCACTTTCTTCCAATAGCAGGATGCTCAGCGCATCATAGGGAATCATCGGGTGGATTAACGAAGCGATCTTGCTCAGTAGTTGGTCGAGCTTGAGAATTCGGCTGAACTCCTGAGCGATTTCCGACAGTGTCTTCAGGACACGGTTCTGGCGCATCGTCGCGCGGTAGAGACGTGCCGCCTCGATGGCGATTGAGAAGCGCGACGCGATCAGTTCAAGCAGGCTGTGCTCCTGATCACCGAATGCCCCGATCTGTGTTGACTGCAGATCGATCACTCCCACCAAGTCCCCACGCGCGATCAAAGGAACGGCCATTTCCGCGCGGATTGCCTGGGCAGCTTCGATGTAGCGGGGATCTTGCGCTACATCATTCACGACGATGGTTTGACGGCTCGCCGCCGCGGCCCCAGTAATGCCCTTGCCGAGCTTGACGCGCAGGTCGGCGGCCACATCTTCGTCGTAGCCGCGAGCGAATCTGATCTTGAGCGAATCGTCGTCCATCTTCAGCATGATGGCGACCAATTCGGCGTCGACAACCTTGCTTACGAGGCCGACAAGGCGGCCGAGCAGGTGGTCGAGGTCGAGGGTGTGGCGCGAGACGATCTCGGCGGCTTCGATGAGTAGATCGAGAGGCTCGTCGGCCTGTGGCCTGGATGGAGTCGGATCGGACATAGGGCCGCCCGTGGTGCTAGCGAGCGTCAGGTGAGGTTCGGAACTCCTCGAGGATTGCGAGGCCGGCGCCGGCCCCGATGTGAGTCGCGCCGGCTCTCATCATGTCACGGAAACGGCCGTACGTGCGGATGCCTCCCGCCGCCTTGATGCCCATCTCTCCTCCGATGACCTTGTGTATCAAGGCAACATCGGTCGGGTCGGCTCCGGATGGACCGAAGCCCGTGGAGGTCTTGACGAAATCCGCGCCGGCGAGCTTCGCGAGCACGCAGCCATTCACTTTGGCCTTGCCGTCGAGCAAGGCCATCTCAAGAATCACTTTGACTTGAGCCCCCGCCCCGTGGGCAAGATCGACGATCGAGCGAACCTCGTTGTGCACCAAATCAAGGCTGCCCTGTTTGAGCGCCCCGATGTTTACAACCATGTCGAGCTCCGTCGCACCCAGCTTCAGGGCTTGTTCGGACTCAATGAGCTTGACCGGGGTAACGTTTGCGCCGTGCGGGAAGCCGATCACGGTGCACACCGCGACACCCGATCCTCGCAGCTCTCGTTCAGCGACGGCAACCTTGTCGGGATGGACGCAAGCCGCCGCAAATTCGTGCCGGCGGGCTTCCTCGCATAACCGGACTACATCCCGCTCGGAAGCGTCAGGCTTCAAGAGTGTGTGGTCGATCAGGCCCGCGATACCGTCTGAGGGCGGAGCCCATTCGGGGCAGGGAAGTTCTTCGGCACCCGGGGTGGGGGCTGCCGAATGTGCCGCTGTCGGCTGGAGTGACTGCCGTGCGATCTCGCGGGCCAATTCTTGGATTTCGTAGCGGGTCACGTTGGATGTAATTCGGTGGTGAAGCTGGGGCGACGCCGAGACTCTTCATTCTCGCAAGCCGTGAGGATGAATTAAAGTGGGCGCTTCGGCAGTAACTCCAGTTGCGATAATACCGGGTCGGTTCAACGACCCAACGAAAGGAAACGGATGAAACCAACAACCAGAAGAAGCCTGCTCGGCGCCTTGGCCGGAGCAGGGGCCGTCACCGCGGCATCCGCACAAAGTTGTCCCGTTAAAGAGGTGCACTATCGCAAGGGACGCAAACCTAAGTCCACGCCACTTTACTCATCCGCCATCTCTCTTGGCAACCTTGTCTTCATCTCGGGCACGGGCGTCAACGAGCCTTTGAACGTTGGCGGGCAAACCGACCGCGTCCTGAAGAGTCTTGAGGAGCGCCTCATCCTGGCGGGCTCCTCGATGGAGAAGGTCGTCAAGTGCAATGTCTATCTTCAGGATTTGCGGGACTACGATGAGATGAATGAAGCCTTCCGTGGCCGCTTTGGTCCCGAGCCGCCCGTCCGCACAACGGTCTCCGTCGCGGGCATTCCGCTCAAGGACTGCCGTGTCGAGATCGAGGTCATCGGGTATCGTTAGAGGCCCGCTGCGTATTTGCGGGAGTTACTGTTAGAGCCAGAGAGTCAAGAACGAGGTAAAGGATCATGAAAAAGTTCGGGCGGTTGATGATTGTTCTCGCGGTTGCATCGCTTCTCCCCGCTTCCGCGCAAACGAAGAAGCCAAGGATTGCCGTAGGCGGCATCAGCGCCGAGTCTAACTCGCTCTACCCGAAGGCGCGGCCGATGCGCGAGCGTCCAGCGCCGTCGAGCCGACAGGCGTGGATCGACGAAAACCTCAAGGCCAGCACGACCACGAGCGGCATCGTCGCGGGCGCGCAGCAGGTCGGCATTGATGTCTTTCCGGTACTGCGAGGCGGCGCGGGCTCGCTCGGATACGTCGAGAAGGAATCCTTCAACCGCGCACTCGACAAACTGGTCCAGCAGATTAAGAACGCCAGCCCGGCCTTTGACGGCGTGATCCTCACGCTCCACGGAGCCATGGTGGTCGACGGCTACCCGCACGGCGACGCCGAGGTCACGCGACGTGTTCGCGAGGCGATGGGTGAGGACTTCCCGATCATCGTCACGCACGACTTCCATGCCAACGTGTCCAAGGACATCGTTAAGTACTCCGACGTCCTCATCACTTACAAAGAGAACCCTCACCTTGATCCAAAAGAACGCGGCATCCAGGCCGCCACGATCATGGCCGGCATGGTTCGGGGCGAGATCAAGCCGGTCCAGTATGTCGCCAAGCCGCCGATGATCGTCAACATCGTTTATCAGAACACGTATGCCGCGCCTTACAAGCCTGTCACCGACGAGAGCCGCCGGCTTGAGAAGACCAATCCGAAGATTCTCGCGGTGAGCGTACCCGGCGGCTACCAGTGGTCCGATGTTCCGGCGATGGGCCCCAGTGTCATCGTGGTCACCGACAACGACCCGGCACTTGCCGAGCGCGAAGCCACGCGCCTGAGCAACATGCTGTGGGGGATGCGCGACAAGCTTGCGTTCAAGGTGCCTGACGTAGCGACCGCGGTTAAAGACGCCATCGCGAGTGACAAGTTTCCGGTCGTTCTCATGGACACCGGCGACAATATTGGCGGCGGTTCAGCCGGTGACGCGACGTTCATCCTCGACGAGCTTCTCAAGCAGAAGGCCGAGGGCTGGGTTGTCGTCATCTCCGATCGGGAGGCGAATAAGGCGGCTTTCGAGGCAGGCATCGGTGGCGCGTTCGACCAGATGGTCGGCGGCAAGACCGACAAGATCCACGGCGACCCGGTGCGGGTCAAAGGCCGTGTCAAGGCAATGCATGACGGCCTCTATGTCGAGACGGAAGTGCGCCACGGCGGCGGCCGGTATAAGGGCATGGGGCATACGTCGGTGATCGAGGTCGAAGGCTCCACGCGCGACCTGCCTAACCTGTTGTTGCTCACGAACAGTCCGACGAGCCCGAACAGCCTGCATCAGCTCGTCAGCAACGGCGTCTACCCCGAGCGGCAACGGATTCTCGTCGCCAAAGGGACGACCGCGCCGCGCGCCGCCTACGAGCCGATCGCGGCGCGTATTGTTGAGGTCAACTCGGGCGGAGCGGCCGATGTGAACCCGAAGGGGTTCACGTTCAAGAACATCCGCCGGCCGCTGTTTGGCGTGGACGAATAGCCGGTCGCGGCGACGGATTGGGTTTGTTCGGTCAGTTGCGGTTTAGCCGGCGTGGTGTTGATACCGCTCCCTCACGGTCATGGCCCGGTTTGGTTTGATGAGCCCGTGATTGAGGTTTTTCGGATACGCTAGCCCCCGATATGAGGTGCGGAAAACCGGGTTCTCTGTCCCTCGGAGGGCTGCTCTCGGCCTTCGAACTCGCCCAACCAGTTCAGGACGACACGGATTTTGGCGTCAGAGGCCACTGCTTCCGTCTCGCACAAGATGAATCTTTGGCCGTTGGGCGCGACATCGTACGTGTTTCCAACCCGGGACGGCAGGCTGTCGTGGAAAAAGAGCTTCTTCGCGGTGCCGACCGTCAAGGAAGGAGTGGTTGTAACCGGGACCGCCATCAAGCTGTTACCTTCGACAAAGAACAGCTCCTTGCCGTCCCTTCTCCGCTGCGCCTGTGCGCCTCCGTTTGCGGATAGACGGCGAAAGCTTTTGCCGTCCTGAAAAGAGCGAACGTAGATCTCGCGTTCCCCGGTCTCATACGACCCGTAGGCAATGAATCGACCGTCGGGAGACAGCTTTGCATGCAGTTCAGCGTGCTTGGTTTGGAGGAACGGGGTTTCTTGCCAGCCGCCGCCTTCTTTGCGTTGCAGGTACCAAAGGTCGAAGTTGTTCTTGTCTGCCACATTCGCCCGCGTCACTACGAGAGTGTTTCCATCCGCTGACCAGTCGGTGACGTAATCATTGAATTCCGTCGATTCGAGGACTGGTACCGGGTCTTCCCTGCCGTCAGCGTCCACGATATGCACGCTCCGAGGCAGCCTGGCACCCGGGGCCGAAGAGAAGACGATTCGGTCTCCCTGGGGCGACCATATCGGACGGATTTTCGCGTGCGGGACTGCCCAGTAGTAGAGTCTTCATCGGGCGGTTGACCTCGTGGATCCAGAGGTCATAGTTCCTGGCTTGGACGGCGACGCGCGAGCCATCCGGCGACAGAGCGGGTGCGCCGATCTGGATTGCATGTGGCTCCCCGATCTCGCCCAGTCGTTTGCCCTCCCGATCCCGCCGGCGGCGTTGTCATAAATCACGTGGCCGCTGGAAGCATAGACTGGATTCCTTCCCACCGCCAGGGTTTCGCGCTGCCCGGAACTGCGATCGAGGGCGACGATTTGAGGTTCCGTACTCGACCGCCCTTCCACGTAAAGAAGCTTCTGCGAACCCTCGTCGGCGGAAAGGAACGCCGCGGCGTATGCGCTAAACTCTTCCTCGGGTTCGAGCCAAACCTCAGCCCTTCCTCCACGAGCGGGCACACTGTAGAGCTTGCGGCTCCATGTGAAAATGACTGACTCTCCGTCTGGTGTCCAGGCGGGCCGCCCGGCTCCGTTGTAGGGTTCCGCCAGGTTCACCACGGGCCCGCCGGAGACGGCTACTTTCTTGACTCCGCCCTGTGACCGGAAGGCAACGAAGCGGCTGTCCGGCGACCAGGATAGACGAGCACTGCTGAGAACAGCAGGCTCTGTGAGCGCACGTGGCTCATCCTGGTCCAGGTCTTGGACCCACAAGGTGCGGCTGTTCTCCAGACCGGACAGATAGGCGACATGTTGGCCGTTCGGCGAAATGAAAGGCCGGCTGGGGACTCCGTCGGTCGGCAGTGTGAAGCGCCGCATGGGTCCTACGATGCCGGGCGAAGGGGAGAACGGCGGGAAGACGGCGAAAACCAAGGCGAGAAAAACACCGAGCGCAGCCGCGGCCAGCGCAAGCGTCAGCTTACGATGCTGAGCGCGCTCGGTCTTCTCCGCCGATGATTGCGGTGAGACCCGAATGGCAACAGGCCGGTGCAACTCGGTATCTTCCGCAACGTACTTGATCGAGTCGTCTGATTCTTCGATGTCCGCGAGTACTTTGTATCGGGCAAGGGGGTCGTCAATACGGTGGTCGGCATCCAGACCACTGTGACCTGAACCGTTGAGTTGCTCCGTCTGGATGAAACGGTAACCGCGGCGGGGTAGAGTTTCCACAAAGCGGGGTCTAACGGAGGAATCGCCCAGTACGCGCCGAATCTTGCTAATCGCCTGATTGACTCCGTTGTCGAAGTCAACGAACGTGTTGTCCGCCCAGAGGCTCTCTTTGAGTTCTTTACGAGTGACAACTTTGCCGTGACGTTCCAGAAGAACACATAGCACTCGGATGGGCTGCCCCTCCAGATGAATCTTAATCCCACCCTTGCGCAGTTCTAGCGCTGCCAAGTTGACCTCGAAGTCGGCGAAACTGAAGTTGTGTTCCTGGCTGTCATCGAAAGCCATAACGGTCCCGATCATACGCTAGTCCAGAGGAAAGCGCCACGAACCCGGGATCGAAGAAGCCCAATGCGCATAGGGACACGGAGCAAGATCCAGGCTCTCCGTCGCAACGGACCCGGCACAAGAGACTTCAGGGCAAACAGGTCGCTCGAGTTCGGAGCCATCGGTCCTATGGGACGATTACCGATCAAAGCATCAACCTCTCGTGGCGGCACGCCTCACACCTGAGAACCTAGATGCGGTTTGGCCTCTTCTTCGGAGCTAGAGAAAGATCGGGATGCGTTTGATCTCTATTTCCGGCAGCAGAACGATCGGCTGCGCAAAGAGGGGATCTATCTGGAGATTGTTCGGTGGGAGAACTTTCTGGACGCCATGTCGGATACTCGGTTGCAGGACGAGTACAACGAGCCGATCCGGGACTGCGATGTCTTTGGGTCTCTGTTTCGTACGAAGACGGGTAAGTTCACGGAGGAAGAGTTTGATGTGGCTCACGGGCAGTTTCTAGAGACCTGGAAGCCTCGGATCTTTACGTTTTTTGAGAACGCGGACGTCAAGATGGGTGAATTGCCTGAGGATGACGTTAACTCGTTGTTCGCGTTTAAGAAGAAGCTGAGAGAGTTGGGGCACTTCCACACCCAGTACAACGACATCGAACACTTGAAACGCCAGTTCCGGGACCAGTTGGATCGGTTGATTGGCTAACGCTGTATCGCTCTTTCAGGGCTTGGCTCTTGATGGTTCTAGGATCCACGGCTGACGCCGTGGGCTACTATCTGTCGCCCCTCTGGGGCTTTTCCGCGGGCTGGGGCCCGCGGGCCCGCAGGTTGACAGTCGCGGCTCTGTTTCTGTTGTGGATGGTGTCGTTGTGCTTTACGCGGACCTCCCGGTTGCGCGAGAATCCTAAGCGCCATGCCTTTCGATCGACGTAGCTTCCTTGGTTCCCTGTCCGGTCTCGCCGCGGCCCCCGCCGCCGCGATGCCTCCCGCCCAGCAACGAGGTTCGCTCGAAGGCGATCTGCTCTCGGTGGTGAATGATATTCCGCTCGTCAATACGCACGAGCACATCATCCCGGAAGCCGAGCGCGTCGCGTCGCATATCGACTTCTTTACGCTCGCCGGACACTACGCGATCAGCGACGTGATCTCCGCCGGACTGAGCGGTGATGATCTGCGGCTCGTGCGCAATGAAGAGGCGTCGGCTGAAGACCGCTGGGCGGCGTTCGCGCCCCACTGGAAGAACGCGCGCTTCACCGGATACGGCGAGGCGTTGCGAATCGCGATCCGCGATGTGTACGGGGTGGAAGAAGTTTCAGGCGAGACGCTGGGTCGGATCAACGAGCGTATCCGCGCCGCGAACAAGCCGGGATTGTATGAGGACATTCTGATTCGGCGTTCGAAGATTGCGTATTCGGTGCTTGATGATTACTGGAACGCCGCGCCGGTGAAACCCGACCCGAAGTTCTTCGTCTATGCCCGTAAGTTCGATCGCTATGTGGCGCCGCAGTCGGCGGAGGCTGTGGGCGAGTTGGAAAAGCTTACTGACGTCTCGATCACCAACCTACGCGGGCTCAAGCAGGCGATGGAGCGGAGTTTCGAGCAGAGCCTCGACCTCGGGATGGTCAACGTGAAGTCGACGCTCGCCTATAACCGCGAGATCCACTATGCCGAAGTGTCCGAGGCGGCCGCCGAAGCGGATGTGCAGGTGCTGCTGAAGGACGGGCGGCGGATTCCTCACGGCCCGCACAATCGCACCGAGCGGCCTTACCGAAGCATGGAGGATCACATGTTCCATCACCTGATCCAACTGGCGAAGGAGCATAAGATTCCGGTACAGATTCACACCGGCCTGCACGCGGGAAACGGCAATTTCATCGAGAACTCGAAGCCGACTCACCTGACGAACCTCTTCTTCCTCTACCCGGATGTGAAGTTTGATCTATTCCATGTCAGCTATCCGTATCACGGCGAGCTATCGGTGCTGGCGAAGATCTTCCCGAAAGTTCACGTGGATTTCTGTTGGGCGCATATTATTTCAGGCAGCCTGTCGCGGCGGGCGCTGCACGAGATGCTGGAGACGGTCCCGGCAAATAAGATCTTTGGCTATGGCGGGGACTATCGTTATCCCGAGTTGAGCTATGCGCATGCGGTGATGGCACGGCGCAATGTGGCACGCGTGCTGACGGAGAAGGTGGAAGAGGGCGCGTTCACCGAGACCGAGGCGGCGGAATTGGCACGGATGCTGTTGCATGACAATCCGGACGCGATGTTCGGGTGGCGTCGGGGGTGAATGTGCAACAGCGCACCAAAGTAAGCCTCGCCATTGTCGAAAACCGGCTTATAATATAGTCGCTATGTGGCGAAACAGCGTATTCCTTACGTTGGCCGCCCTCCGGCCTTTTGGGTGTGGTCAACTTTCTCTTTCTGTACGGGCAACCATCCCCGCTGCGGAATCCTCCCGTCGCTCCCCAGCCCTTGGTGGCCAAGGCGCCTCCGGTCACGGTTGTGTTCGAACACACCGATAGCCGGGGCCGATTGCGCAGGGAAATCCAGGCCTACGATCACAATGGGAGTTTCGTTCAGGAAACCCATCGTGAGCCCTCGCCGGGAGCGCAGCCGGTGGTGATGCGCGTCGTCGATAACCTGCGGTCCGGCAAGCAGATGATCTACGATGAGCGCCTTGGCAACAGGTTTGCGTGGCCGCTCGGTGGTTGGCGAAAGCGCCAGTTGATGAGCCGCTACCGGGGTGAGGACGCGGAGGCTGACTGCCGTCCTGCCTGGATGGAGGACGCTCTTGGCTTTGTCGCCGACCCTGCGGTCGACCGCATTCACGGTTGCCGCGTCGTCAAGGTGCGTAGCTTCGGGGAAGCGAAAGCCAAACCCGCGATCAATCAACCCCCGACGACTTTCGGCTCCGATCGCTGGCTTGCCACCGAACTGGGTTGCGCCGTACTGCAATACCGAAGTTGGTCGATCAATGAGGTAACCGGCGAGGCGTCGGCTTTCACGATGACGGCGGCCAGCGTGGCGCAGGCGATCGATCTCGAAATGTTCCGCTTGCCGGAGCGAGGCTTCCCTCGGGATGAGACCGCTGCTGATTCGATGGGTGACTGAGGCCTACTCGACCGGTCGCATGTAGTCGGGCAGCGGTGTCGTGGCGGCCGGCGTGGTTTCGACGGGAGGCAGGCGGTAGTTGCGGATGGTGATTGCGCCCAGTCCGGCTGTAACGGCGGTGTTGGTCAGCGTGAACGCGCGGTAGTGGTTGACCTCGGGGTTCTTCTTGGCGGTCTACCACTGGAAGGCGAAGAAGCCTCCGCCGAGTGCGGCCTTGAAGAGTGACGCCTTGCCGTTGCTGAAGCGTCCGTCGCCGTTTCGCAGGAGTGGGTTTGCTTCCCGACATCCCTGTGAGGAATGGGCGTCGAGTGCGCTCACCGCCGCGAAGGCGATCCAACTCGCGATCCAAGCCTTCTTCCACTTGCGCCTGTCCGACTGCTCTCGCTCGACGGGGCGGGCGATGGAAGGCGTGGGCGACGTGTAGCTCGCCGTGGCCGGCAGAGCTCGGTCAAGCGCCGGATCGGCGGCGAGTGCCTTCCCGGCGAAAGGGGTGCTCAGACCCAGAACGAGGGTGGCAGCAGCAAGATAGTGAGTGAGGGTTTTCATGGCGGCTCCTGGGCTTTCTAATCTGTCGAGTGTCGCCCGTGGCCTAGGTGGAACACATGACAACAAAGCAACATTCGAAGGAGCAGTACTAAGCGGGGACCGTTAGTACATAACCGCTATTACCGGCAGGTCTATAGGTGAGGGATGGGGGCCGGGACGTTCTGGTAAGATGCCCTGTCCGGCCGATTGCCATGCAACCTAGAAATATTGAATCGATGGAAGAACTCACGGTCCTGGAGGGGCAGGAACTGGGCGTGAGTGATTGGATCGAGGTGACGCAAGAGCAGATCAATCAGTTCGCTGATCTGACGAGCGATCACCAGTGGATCCATGTTGACCCCGATCGCGCTGCGACGGAATCTCCCTATGGGGCAACGGTGGCGCACGGCTTCTTTACGTTGTCGCTGATCTCGTCACTTTCGAAGCAGGTGATGTCGTTGCGGGGCGAGTTCCAGCGGCTGATCAACTACGGGTTGAACAAGGTGCGGTTTCCGGCGCCGGTCCCGGCGGCGGCGCGGATTCGCGGACGCTTCACGTTGCAATCAGTACGGGAATTCGCCGGCGGTATCCAGATTGTTTGGCGTGTGACGATTGAGCGGGAAGGCGGTGGGAAGCCCTGTGTTGTCGCGGAATGGATCACGCGGGCGTACCGCTGAGGTTTCTGCTGGCTCGTAGCGCGACTATAATCAAACGTTTCGGGGAGGTCGTGTGAAAGAGAATCAAACGGGAACGCCGGCGGAAAGCGCCAGCCGCCGGAAATTCCTGAGTCTGGGGGCGGCGCTGGGTGGCGCGCTGACGGCGTGTACGGAATCGCAAGAGGTTGTTGAGGAAGGGCCGAAACGGCTCGGACGCGCACCGGACGAATACGGCGAGCGTTCGCCTTACGAGAAGGCGGAGCGGCTCGGCAGCGCTTCGAAGAATCCGGAGACGGGCTCGACCCGGTCCCCGCTGCAGGATTCCCAGGGCATCATCACCCCGTCGTCGCTTCACTTCGAACGGCATCACGCCGGCGTGCCCGATATCGATCCGGCCGAGCATCGACTGATGATTCACGGCATGGTCGAGCGGCCTCTTGTCCTGACTATGGATGAGCTCAAAACCCTGCCTTCGTTATCGCGTGTGCATTTCGTCGAATGTGCCGGGAACAGCCGCAGCGAGTGGACCGACAAGAAAGGCGCTACAGCGCAGCACAGCCACGGGATGGCGAGTTGCAGCGAGTGGACGGGGGTTCTGCTCTCGGTGTTGCTGGACGAAGTCGGTGTGAAGCCGGAAGCGACATGGCTGATTGCTGAGGGAGCGGACGCCTGCAAGATGGTGCGGAGCTTGCCGCTTGATAAGTGCCGCGACGACGTGATTGTCGCCTACGGGCAGAACGGCGAAGCGATCCGGCCCGAGCAGGGCTACCCATTGCGACTGCTTGTCCCGGGCTTTGAGGGCAACATCAACGTTAAGTGGGTACGGCGGCTGATGCTATCCGACCAGCCTGCGATGGCGCGCGACGAAACTTCGAAATACACCGATCTGCTCGCGGACGGCAAAGCACGCCAGTTCAGCTTCCCGATGGAAGCGAAGTCGGTGATCACGCGGCCCTCCGGTAGGCAAAAGCTTGCCGGCGCGGGGTTCCATGAAATCACTGGGCTTGCGTGGTCGGGGCGTGGGACGATCGAGGGTGTCGAGGTCTCAACCGACAACGGCGCGACGTGGCAGGATGCCGAACTGCAGGAGCCGCGCCATCGCATTGCGTTTACACGTTTCCGTTTGCCGTGGACTTGGGACGGTTCGGAAACGGTGATCCTGTCGCGGGCAACCGATGACACCGGGTACATCCAACCAACCGAGGAAGCGTTGATCGCGGTGCGCGGACAGAACTCGGACTATCACAACAATTGCATCAAGGCCTGGAAGATCGGCGCCGACGGGAGCGTGACCAATGTTTAGTCCTAGGAAGGTTTGCATGATGGGACGGCTCGCGCTCACCGCTGTTTGCTTCTGCGCCGTTGTGATGGCGCAGTCGCCGAAGTATAAGGTCGGTCGCGCTCCGACGGCGGAGGAGATCAAGACCTGGAGTATTTCCGCGATGCCCGATGGCACGGGCCTGCCTGAAGGCAAGGGCTCGGCGGTGGAAGGCAAGGACGTATACAGCCGCCGCTGCTCGGAGTGCCACGGCAACGAGTTGCAAGGTGGTGATACCGCGGCACTTGTGGGGGGGCAGGGCACACTTGCTACGCCGAAGCCTCTCAAGACTGTGGGCAGCTATTGGTCCCACGCAACGACGCTATTTGACTACACGAACCGCGCGATGCCATTCGATACACCGGGCATGTTGACGAACGATCAACTGTATGCGGTGGTGGCCTTCATCCTGTTCAAGAACGGGATTGTTGAAGAAACCGATGAGATGAACGCGGAGACGCTGCCGAAGGTGAAGATGCCGAACGCGGATGGGTTCGTGAAGGATATGCGTCCGGATGTTGGGCCTACGGCGAGCAAGTAGACGGGGAAGGTTTCTCGCCAAGCCGCAAAGGGCGCAAAGAAAGACCGATCCGCAATATGCGCAGATTCTTACAGATTGAGTTTCGTTAGGTTCGGAAGTGACGTAGCTCCTCGAACGTCCTCGCTTTGACCCTCTACTATGACTAGCCAGCGCAGTACCTTGACCCTTCCCGTCGTCCTGCTGATGCTCTTTGTGACGAGCTTTGGTCGCGCTACCGCGGCAGAGCCGGAGGCATTGCGGCTTCCCGGCTTAGAGGCGTCGGTTGAGATTGTGACCGATCGCTGGGGTATCAATCACATCTACGCTGAGACCGAAGCGGACTTGTTTTTCGCGCAGGGGTATGCGGCAGCACGGGACCGGCTGTTCCAGTTTGAGGTCTGGCGGCGGCAAGCGACGGGGACGGTCGCGGAGATCCTTGGCCGACGGGAGCTTGACCGGGATATCGGCGCGCGGCTTCATCGGTTTCGTGGGGATCTGAAGACAGAGCTGAAGCAGTATCACGACCGGGGTGACGAGATCATTCTGGCATTCGTGCGTGGCATCAACGCCTATATCGACCAGACTGCTCAGAACCCGGACCTGTTGCCGCTCGAGTTCAGGTTGCTTGGGATCAAGCCTCAGCACTGGACGCCGGAGGTTGTTATCTCGCGCCATCAGGGCTTGGTGAGCAACGTTCGGTCGGAGATTGGTAATGCCCAGGCCGTGGCGTTGTTAGGAGCGGAATCCGTCAAGGAACTGAACTACTACTACGGTGACCCCGATCTGACGATCGACCCGGCGATTGACGTCTCGCTGCTGAACAGCGACATCTTGAATCTCTACAGTGCGCACCGGCGGAGCGTGCGGTTTGAGCCCGAGGATATCGTTGCGGCCTACCGTGGTGATCGCGACACGTTCAAGCGGCTGGCGGCGGCAATGCCGAGCGAGATTGACTTGTCGCAGCAAGACTACGAGGCGATCGGGAGCAATAACTGGGTCGTGGCGGGTAGCCGCGCGCTGACCGGCTTTCCGATGATGGCCAATGATCCGCACCGCGTCCAGGCAGCGCCGTCGCTGCGGTATTGGGTGCATCTAGTCGGTCCTGGCTGGAACGTGATTGGCGGAGGCGAGCCGGCGCTGCCGGGTGTCTCGATTGGTCACAACGAATACGGGGCCTGGGGGTTGACGGTCTTCGGGCAGGACAACGAAGACCTTTACGTCTATGACACGAACCCAGAGAACACGAACCAGTACCGCTATCTTGGCCACTGGGAGGCGATGACCGTCGTCAAGGACACGGTGCCCGTTAAGGGCGAAGCGCCCGCCGCGGTTGAACTCAAGTACACGCGGCACGGTCCGGTGCTCTACGAGGACACGGAAAACCACAAGGCGTATGCGTTGCGGGCCGCTTGGCTCGATTACGGTTCCGCGCCGTATTTGGCAAGTCTGCGGATGGATCAGGCCAAGAGCTGGGATGAGTTTCGGGAGGCATGCAGCTATAGCCGGATTCCTTCGGAGAACATGGTCTGGGCCGACCGCGAGAAGAACATCGGTTATCAAGCTGTCGGGGTCTCGCCGATCCGGCCGAACCACAGTGGGTTGGTGCCTGTGCCCGGTGACGGGCGGTATGAGTGGGATGGGTATTTGCCGATCAAGGCACTGCCGAACGTGCTCAATCCGGAGAAGGGCTTTTTCGCTACGGCGAACAACTACTTGGTCCCGGATGAGTACCCCTATTGGGAGGCACTGCACTACACCTGGGGCGACCAGATGCGGGCGGCTCGAGTCGAAGAGGTACTGGATTCGACTCGGCACATGACGGTGGTCGGCATGATGCAGCTTCAACAGGATGAGTTGACGGTTGCGGGCCGGAATATCGTACCGCTTTTGCGTGAGATTGAGATCGATGACCCTGAGGTGGAGGAGATCCGCGACCGGCTGCTCGACTGGGGCTTTGTGCTCGACAAGAACTCCGTAGAGGCCGCGATCTACGTGTCGTTCGAGCGGCGGCTGCGAGCGAACGTCCGGGACACCGTGGTGCCCGAGAAGGCGCGCAAGGTGGTCGGTGGGATCAATACGAAGCGAATGATTGACTGGTTGGTCGCCCCGGACGGACGGTTCGGTGACGCGCCGGTTGCGGGCCGCGACGCGATCCTCGCCGATAGCCTGAAGCAGGCCCTCGCCGACTTGCGGGAGCGCTTCGGGTCGGACATGGCGACTTGGCAATATGGCCAGGAAAAGTTCAAGCACGCGCTGCTTCATCACCCGATGACGGCGGCGGTCAGCTCGGAAGTGCGGGGCAAGCTGGATGTCGGGCCGTTGCCGCGCGGGGGCTATGGCGGTACGGTCCACAATACGAGCGGAAGCGACAACCAACGGTCAGGCGGGTCGTTCATGATCGTTGCTGATACGGCGAACTGGGATAACTCGGTTGGGCTGAATACACCTGGGCAGTCGGGGGATCCCGATCATCCGCATTACCGGGATTTGTTCGAGCTGTGGGCGAAGGGGAAGTACTTTCCGATCTTCTATAGCCGGGACAAGGTGGATTCGGTGACGGAGAGTACGACGGTGCTGCGGCCTGCTGCGGCGGACTCACAGTAGCGGTGGTTGGGTTCCGGAAGCGGTCGACATTAAAGCGGTTTGGGTTGGGATCACGGTTGGGATGCGCTCGTCGAAGCGGGCTCTTTCCCTCAAAGCGCCAGTAGTCGCCTTTAGGCGGCTTTCCCACGAAGCGGTCGTAGGCCGGTCGTTTACGGCCGGTTTTGCGGGTTGTGATGGAGGAGAGGCCGTTTTAACGGCCTTTTCGGGGGATGGCTTTAGCCGTGGTGGGTGTGGCGCGGTGGTGTGAGGAAGGCTAAAGCCGGTTTGGGGTAAGCCCGTTGAAACGGGCTGTTGGGCTTTTGGGATGGGTTACCCGGCGCTAAAGCACCGGGCTACGACCCGCCTGCGGCGGGGGAAGCCGTGTGAACACAGCTGCCCCCCCCGCCGAATCGCCGTGGGCCGACCGTTTGTGACCGACAGTTGTAGGGCATCCTTTTCTGGTAGGCTTTTAGCCATTACGGTTATGGCGCGAACCATTTACGCGGAAATCAATCTGCATATCACCTGGCACACGAAGGATGGGGCGAGTCCGACCCATGGGGATGTGGAGTCGCGGCTGCATGGGTATCTGCGCAACCGCGCGGTGGCGACGGATGGCGTGCGGTTCCATGCTGTTGGGGGTATGCCGGACCATGTTCATCTGGCGGTGAGTGTTCCTCCGACGCTACAGATCAGCGAGTGGATTGGAGAATTGAAGGGGGCGAGTGCTCACCATGTGAATCATGAGGTGACGAACCGGAAGGTTTTGGAGTGGCAGACGGGATATGGCGTGGTGAGTTTTGGGCCGAAGGATCTGCCGTGGGTTGTTCGGTATGTGGAGAACCAGCGCGAGCATCATTCGGCGGGACGGATTTATTCGCGCTTGGAGAGGGCTGAAGCTGTGGCTGGGTAAGCCGCGTGAACACGGCTGATAGTGGTATTGAGCCGGTTCTCGCGAAGCCCGACGAGTACGGCTGTTCGACGTGATTGGATTGGTTGGGAGATCGATTTCGTCTGCGTCACTTGGGTGTGGGTTGTGGGCCGAGGCCTGAGCCGCCTTGAGGCGGCTTTCCCGCGAAGCGGTCGTAGGCCGGTCGTTTACGGCCGGTTTCGGGGCGCCCTGGGGAGGGAGTCCGTTTTAGCGGCCTTTTCGGGGGATGGGCTTTAGCCGTGGTGGGTGTGGCGCGGTGGTGTGAGGAAGGCTAAAGCCGAGTTGGGGTAAGCCCGTTGAAACGGGCTGTCGATGTTGGCGGCCGGTGACCCGGCGCTAAAGCACCGGGCTACGACCCGCCTGCGGCGGGGGAAGCCGTGTGAACACGGCTTGCTCCCGATGTACTTAGCTGGGGAGACGAGCGTCTCGGTTTGCTACAACAATCACGGGGAGTTTAGAGGCCATTGGATGAAACTTGTCGACTCGGTAATCGCTACCACACAGGTCGATCGCCACGGTGACCGGCTTACCAAGGGTGCTTTGGAAGACCTTGTGACCCAGATTCGGTCCGCCTACATTCCGATGATGCTGAATCACGATCCAAGGCTCCCTCCTTTTGGACGCACGGTAGATGCCAAAGTCAGGCCGCTTCCGGGAGGAGAGTTTGAACTGGTGGCCGTTTCCGAAGTTTGCGAGCCAGGGGACAATCTCGGAGAATTGACCGGCGACCGCGAGATCAGGCTTCCTTGCTTTGAAAAGGGAAAACTAACAATCGTTCGGGATCGAAGCTACGAGAACCAAGATGATGAGAGAGCCTTTGGCGAACTTGAGATCTTGCGGGATGCACACGTTGAAACCAGGGAGAAGAAAGCGGTCGAACCTCTCAGCGTCTTGCTTCTTGCAGTGAGCGGCGCAGTAGCTGCATACATGACAGGTCTTCTGAGTAAGGCCGGAAGCGACACCTGGGATTATGTCAAGCCGAGACTTGCTCAACTACTCGCACGGCGAAGTGATAGAAAGGACGTCTACCTTTCATTCTTGAGCTACAGATTGAGCGCGATACCGGGATGCTGTCGGTTGAATGTATTCTCAGTAATCCCACTCCCGAGCAGTTCGACGAATTCTGGAGAAATGGCCTGTCCTCGCTGGAAGCTGTTCTTCCCCGGTTGCTCAATGCGACGAGTGACATTCGGAAGATCGTCCTCCGTTACGAAGACGGGACCCTGCTACCGAGTTTTGCTGTTCGAAAAGACTTTGTACCGTTGGAGGTTGACTTCAACGATCCGGCCGACAATGTGACGGATGAGCTGCTGTGAATGCAGCTGCGCACAAATCGTGCCAAGCACCCTCCTGCGTTACAATTGTGCCGGTCGGTTGCGGGAAGCCGACAGTTTAAAGTCAATGGCGAGAGAGGAGTGGGGTTGGCGAACTGGCGTGACTAGGCGGGAGGCTTTGCGGGGGGTTGCTTCGTTTCTGGCGGGGTCGCCTTTGCTGTTTGGGCAGCAGGATCCGTTTCGGGATCATAGCCGGGTTCCTGGCATTGACGAGCTGATCGACGCGTTCGACTTCGAGGCGGCGGCCTACGAAAAACTGCCGCGGGCGGCTTACGATTACACCGCCTATGGAGCGGCGGGGGAGTTCACTCTGCGGCGGAATCGCGAAGTGTTCAAGTGGGTGGATTTGATCCCCAAGGGTGTGGTCGACGTCCAGTCGATTGATGCGTCGACGGAAGTGCTCGGGACGAAGATGCGGTTCCCGATCATGGTGGCGCCGACGGCGGGGCATTCGGCGCTGCATCCGTCGGCGGAATCGGGGACGCACAAAGGTTGCACGGCGGCGGCCGGAACGCCGTTCATCGTGAGCCGCGTCGCGAGCCAACCCATCGATGAAATCGCGGCGGCAGCGGACGGGCCGCTTTGGGCGCAGCTTTATCCGCTGCCGGAGATTGAGGCGAACCGCGAGCCGTTGGAGAAGGCGCAGGCGGCGGGGTGTAAGGCAATTGTGGTGACCGTCGATCAGGAGGCGGCTTATTACGAGCGGGCTTTGCACTACCGCAACTTGAGCCGTATCCCCGGGCGGCCTCGGCGGCAGCGGCGGGATCTGAACCGCTATCGCGTGCCGACAACGCGACTTTGGTACGAGTGGAATCTGTTTGACGCGCTGCGTCCGATGGTCAAGGTACCGATGCTGTCGAAGGGCATCTTGACGGCGGAAGACGCCGTGCGGTCCATCGATCACGGGTGTGACGGTGTTGTGGTTTCGAACCACGGCGGACGGGCGCTGGATTATTCGCCGTCGAGTTTGGAGGTGTTGCCTGAGATTGTGGATGCCGTGGCGGGGCGCGTGCCGGTGCTGGTGGACAGCGGGTTCCGGCGGGGCAGCGACATCTTGAAGGCGCTGGCGTTGGGGGCGTCGGCGGTGTGTTTGGGGCGGGTGCCGCGATGGGGGTTGGGGGCGTTCGGCCCGCCGGGGGTGCAGCGGGTTTTGGAGATCATGCAGGCCGAGTTGGTGATGGCGATGGCGCATACGGGGCGGCCGACGTTCGCGTCGATCGACCGTAGTTTGGTGAGGGCGAATTTACCGTGAGTGCGCGTTGGAGCCGGAGAGAGGCGTTGGTCCGCTTGGGGGCTTTTCTGGCGGCGTCGCCGTTGGCGCGTGCTCAAGAGGCGCCGAAGATTGCCGGCGAACCGCCGGGGCGGATTCCTCCGCTGGACGAGCTGATCAACACGCTTGAGTTCGAGCCGGTGGCCCAGCGCAAGCTCGCGGACGTTGAGCATCGGGCGATCGCTGGGGGAGAGCGTGCAGGGTTCGAGCGGATCGTGTTCCGGCCGCGCTTGATGGTCAACACGCAGGAACTCGATCTGACGACGGAGTTGTTCGGCGATGCGCTGTTCACGCCGATTGTGGTCGGGCCGGCGTCGCATCAGTTGCGGTTCCATCCCGAGGGCGAGTTGGCGATGGCGCGGGGGGCGTCGGCGGCGACGGCGGCGCTGGTTGTGGCCGACCGGTCGGATACGGCGATCGATGAGATTGCCGCCGTGGCTGCGAAGAATGGCGGTCCGCTTTGGTTCCAGGTGTATCCGGAGCCGGATGTGGATGAGTTGTTGGGACGGGTTGGCAAGGCGGTGGCGGCGGGTTGCAAGGCGGTATGTCTGACGGTGGGGACGCCTTACGGGCCGACGGGTGCAGGTGGCTATCCGCAAGTGGGGGCGTTGAAGGAGTTGGGGTTTCCGGGGCTCAACTGGGGGTATGTGGAGCGGGTGCGCGAGGCGGCAAAGGTACCGCTATTGTTGAAGGGGATCATGAGCGCCGAGGAGGCAGCGGCAGCGGTGGAGCGGGGAATCGATGGCTTAGTTGTTTCGAATCATGGGGGGCGGTTCGTTCGAGGAGTGGCGGAGCCGATTACGGTGCTGCCGGAGATTGTGGATGCCGTGGGCGGCCGCGCGCCGGTGCTGGTGGACGGCGGATTCCGGCGAGGCGGCGATGTGCTGAAGGCGCTGGTGTTCGGGGCGACGGCGGTGTTGGTAAGTCGTCCGGCGCTGTGGGGATTGGCGGCGTATGGGGCGGACGGTGTGAGGACGGTAGTGGAGTTGTTGCAGACGGAGTTGGCGCGGGATATGGCAATGTTGGGGGCGGCGAACGCGGGGGCGTTGAGCCGCGAGTTTGTGAAAGTGGACGGGCGGTAGTTTACATCGGCCTTCGGCCGATTTCGCGGGCTGCACCCGCGGGCACATGGCTCTATTCTTCCTATTGGTCAGCGTGTTTGCGGTGGTGAGCTTGCCACCGCTGCGGAAGGCTCCGTTTCTGCGAACGACGCGGGACCGGGCGGCGTTTGCAATGGCGGTCGGATTCTTGATGACCGGGGTGATGCACTTCACGACTACGGAGCGGTTCTTGGGGATGATGCCACCTTGGTTGCCCCGGCATCTTGAGTTGGTTTACTTGAGTGGAGTGTTCGAGATTGTGGGCGCGCTGGGATTGCTGTTTCGTTCGACGCGGAGGGTTGCGGCTTATGGTTTGGCGGCTCTGCTGATTGCGGTATCCCCTGCGAACTTGCATCTTGCAATGAGCGGCGGGCATGTTGAGGGGTTGCCCACCGGGGCCTGGTATTACTGGTTGAGGATTCCGTTTCAGGTGGTGTTCATCGCTTGGGCGTTGTGGGTTGCTCGGGACTCGGATGCGGCGTGTTGATGAAGGTTCGTCCGCTGGCTGCGCCCGCGGGCGCGCACATTTACATGCGCGCCTCCTTCCCTGTTTTGGGAGCTGGTGAGGTTTGACGGGCTACAATAGCTTGACTTCGGGAGTTTCGATGAGTTCGCTAGAGCAGGTTCAAGTTGGGGCGGCAAACGATGCTGACCCCGGGCGGGAGTTTCGTGAGAAAGGGTATGTGCGTTTGCCCGCAATGCTCTGCCCGGATGAGGTGAAAGAGGTCGAAGCGCAACTGGCGCGGTACATCGATGAAGTGGTCCCTGGTCTACCTGAGCAGGATGCTTTTTACGAGGTGAAGGGCCGTCCGGAGACGTTGAAGCAGATGCACCGGATGGTCGATAACGATTCGTGGTTCCGAGAGTTTTTACTGCAGGATCATTTCCTTGGTTTGGCGGAGCAGTTGCTGGGTACACCGGCCGTTTATAAGAACTTGGAGTACTTCGCGAAGCCGCCACGGATCGGCAATCCGACGCCGGCCCATCAAGACGGTTATTACTTCATGATCGAGCCGAATGAGGCCCTGACGATGTGGGTGGCGCTCGATGAGATTGACGAAGAGAACGGCTGCATCCGGTATGTCGAGGGATCTCACCGTGAGGGTTTGCGGCCGCACGCGAAGTCGGGGGTGCTTGGGTTTTCGCAGGGGATCACGAACTTTGGTTTGGCCGATGAGGAGCAGGCACGGCCGATGAGCGCGCGGCCGGGGGACTTGCTGGCGCATCATAGCCTGACGATTCACCGCGCTGACGCAAACCGCAGCGCGCGGCCACGGCGGGCGTTGGGACTGGTTTGCTATTCGACTTTGGCGCAGCATGATGCGGAACGATCGGCGGCGTATCAACGAGAGTTAGCCGAAGAGTTGCGAGCGGCCGGCAAGATCTAGGCAGTGAGCGATCCGTTCCGGCGGATCGAAGAGAGCGAGTAATATGGCAGATCTCACGCGACGCAGTTTTCTTGGTTCGGCGGGCGCGCTGGGTGTCGCGGCGGGGCAGGCGACGGCCGCGAATGATCGCATCAATGTCGGGATGATTGCGGTCGGTTCGCGGTCTCAAGAACTGTTGGAAGCGATCAAGAAAGTTCCCGGAACTGAGATTGTCGGCATCAGCGATGCTTATCGAGGGCGGCTGGAGCGGGCACAGGAGCGCACGGGGGGACGGGCGAAGATCTATCTGAACCACGAGGAGATGCTCGCGGACCCCAATATTGATGCGGTGACGGTAGGTTCGCCGGACCATTGGCACAAGGACCATGTGATCGCGGCGCTCGAGGCGGGGAAGGACGTTTACTGCGAGAAACCGCTGACGCGAACAATCGACGAAGGCGCGGCAATCGCGGCGGCGGTGAAGAAGAGCGGCAAGTTGCTGCAAGTGGGATCACAGGGGATTAGCAGCAACGTTCAGGCGAGGGCCCGTGAGTGGGTGAAGGCCGGGAAGTTGGGCCGCGTAACGATGATCCGCGCGAGCTACAACCGCAACACGGCGAGTGGCGCGTGGGTTTACCCGATTCCTCCTGATGCGTCGCCGCGCACGGTGGACTGGAGGATGTTCCTCGGCTCGGCCCCGGAACATCCGTTTGATTTGGAGCGTTTCTTCCGCTGGCGCTGCTATCAGGAGTACTCGGGTGGGATCGCGACGGACCTGTTTGTTCACTTGACGACGACGATTCACTACGTGATGAACGCCGCGATGCCGTCGCATGTCGTCGGGCGAGGTTCGCTGTATCGTTGGAAAGAGAGTCGCGACGTACCGGACACGTTGAATGCGATTCTTGAATATCCGGAAGGGTTTACCGTCAACTTGAGTTCGACGTTTAACAACCAGTACGATCCGGCGGGGTCGTTTGAGTTTCTCGGCACGGAAGGGACGTTGCTGTTGGGTTGGTCGAAGCTGACGTTCATCCCTGAGCGGAACTTTGAAGCAAACGGTTGGATTACGCAGGCTTGGCCCACGGAGCTTGAACAGGCTTACAACGAAAGTCCCGAGGTGAAGAGGGAATCGGAAGCGCGAGGCAAGGTCCGTGGGACGGAGCGCAAAGTCGAGGAGTACAAAGAGGTGGGCGCGAGCCCGACGGTGAAGCACATGGCAAAGTTCTTTGAGTCGGTGCGGTCGCGCAAGCCTACGGTTGAGGGTGTTGAGGCTGCGCACCGCGCGGCGGCTTGTGCGCATATGGTGAATGAGTCAGCGCGCAGCGATAAGTTGCTGAAGTGGGATTTCAAGAACGATCGACAGAAAGTTTGAACAGGTAGACAGGAAGGAACTGACGAATGTCTGAACGAGTATTGATGGAAGAGATGACGTGGCCGGAGGTGAAGGCCGCGTTGGGTGAGGGGACGAAGACGGTGATCATTCAGACGGCGTCGGTGGAGCAGCACGGACCGCATCTTCCGCTGCTGACCGACACGTTGATCGGCGGCCACGTGGCGCAGATGATCGCCCGCAAGCTCGGCAAGACTTTGGTGGCGCCGGTGGTGCGGCCGGGATTGTCCGTTCATCACATGAAGTTCCCGGGGTCGTTTACGACCGCGCCCGAGACGTTTCGGACGGTGATCGAGGAGGCCTGCATGTCGCTCGCGACGCATGGGTTCAAGAATCTCATCATCATGTCGGCGCACGGTGGCAACTTCACGTTTATTGACGGCATCGGACCCTATTTGCAGGACTCGCTGACGACCAAAGGGTATGATGTGCGCGTCATTCCGCATGTGAACATTCTTCACTATTCGCGGATTCAGCAGAACTTTCTCGGCGAGAAGTATGATGTGCCGCTGGAAGAGGCGGGCTTTCACGCGGACGTGATCGAGACGGCCTGCATGATGGTGATTCGTCCGGATCTGGTGCGGATGGACAAGGCGGAGCCGGGATTTATTGGGGACAACAAACCTTTGCTCGATAAGATCTTCGTCGAGGGGATTCAGTCAGTGACCGAGAACGGGATTGTGGGTGATCCTCGACGGGCGACGCCGGAGATGGGCGAGGCGTTGTTGGAGCACCTGACGGACGTGCTGTCGGATGAGTTGCGGGAGCGGCTGGGCTAAGGGTTTGATTGCTCATCGGCCTCTTCGCGGGTTGCGGGCACGGCATGCCGTGCCCCTACATGTTCGTGTCGTTGGGGAACCGGTGGTAACGGACTTCATCTTCGGCGTCAGAAAGCACGATATCTAACGAATTCGAATCGGGCCCGAAGTAAGGCCGTCTCGGGAGTTTCCCTGACAGGGAAACACGGAGAAGGGTAGTACGATGAGGCGGATGCCCGACCGCACAAGCTTGTTTGGCTGATTCTGCCGGCACTGGTCATCACCGGCGGCGCACAGTCCGCCGCAGCCAAGGAGGCCGTCGTCAACCGCGATGGCGCGCCGCTCATGGCGGTCTGCGGTGCGACGAGCCGGACGCTGGCGACGTTGGCGGAGGGGCAGCATGTGACATTCCGGTTCGCGCTGTCAGGGTCGTCGAGTGGGTGCTACTCGGTGTCGGCGGAGGTGGACGGGCAGGAGCATCGGGGCTACGTGGCCAAGGATGCGGTGAGCGGTTTGGAGGAGTTCGAGGAGAGCCGACGCGAGGCCTCTCATCAACGGTGGGTCGACAGCGCGATCCGCGCGATCAGCCTGGACCCCGACCAAATATTCGTGAGGAGCCTGACACGACGTCGCTCGCAGGCAAAGCGAAGCTGCTCGAGGCGGCGGCGCTGTTGCAGGAGGGGAAACCGGCCGAGGCAGAGCAAGTCATCGCGCAATCCGGACTACCGGCGGACAATCGTAATGCGGCGATTCTCCGCGCGAGGGCGCTCTTGAAACTGACTCGCCCTCGTGAAGCCTTCGCGGTGGTGGACGACGCTTTGCAGACTCATAGCAATGACGCGGACTTGCTGGCGATGGCGGGTCTGACGCGTCTTCAGTTGGATGACATCCCGGCGGCCAAATCGTTTCTGGAGAAGTCGCTCACGATTCAACCCAACCCTTCGATCCAAAGTGTGTTGCGGCGCGTGGAGCGGAAAAGCACCGGGGATGCCAGCAGTGAAAAGACCTATGGGACGCGCTTTGCTATGCGCTATGAAGGCGGTCAGCTTGACCCACGTTAGGCAGGCGAACTGACACAAGTGTTCGATCGCGAGGTGACGCGGATTTCCCAGGAATTGGGCTGCAATTCGAACGACCGGTTGGCCGTGATTATTCAGAGCCGCGAAAACTACTCTGCTACGACTGGCGCGGCGGATTGGAGCGCCGGACGCTATGAAGGCCGCATCCGAATCGCGTTGGCTCCCGGGGGGGGCCGAAACGACGCGTACGTTCTCGCACGAATACACGTACGCCTGTCTTGCCAGCCTCGGGAACTGGCCCGCCTGGTTGCACGAAGGGATTGCGCAAAGGATGGCCGGCGATACGCCACATCCCCAGCAGCTACAACTCTTGGAGCAACTCGGCCAGGCCGGGAAACTACCCAAGCTACAGAACCTGGCGGGCGGTTGGTCGAGGCTTGATGCGCGTAGTGCCAGGGTCGCCTATACGCTTGCGTTGATCGCTATCCAGAAACTGTACGGCCGCTACCGGACCTACGGTGTGCGGACGCTTCTGGCGCAGTCAACCCAGCTCCCACAGGTTGCCCGAGACCTCGCCGAGAGGCTCCAAGCCGAATATCAGTAGCTTCGTTGTAATTCAATCGGTGGAGTTGCCTGCCATTTTTGTGGAAGAGTTGATGTTTAATAATAGTTCTCACATAATTGCCTCTCATTGTAGTCTTTTGTGTGGTAGGGTCTTCCAGGGGCGACAGCGCAGCCGGTGGTCTTCGTAGAGTGCCGACGGTCCTGGGTCCCGGTACGGTCCCGCTACTCAAGGTGTTTTGGGTCGAGGCTTCTCGACGCGGGTACCGGTATTGACGTTCGAGCGCGAAGGAGGCAAGTATGTCAGGTGCCGCGGACCCCGTTAAGCTGGCCCAGCTTGTAGAGGAACTTTACACAAAGAAGCACTGGCTGGACAAAGTTATTTCCAGCCTCGAAGCAGCGGTCGATTCGCCCGACTATCGACTGATCGCGGCATTGTCCGACGCTTTCGAGAAGGGAAGTAAGAGCGTGCCTAAGGTCGATCTCCACGCGCTGCAGCAAAGCAGAATCGAACACCTAGCGGCCGCGGTCAGCCGAAGACGTAACGGCAAGGGCGAACGGCTTTCCGTGAGCGCCGATGTTGACGCACTGCCGCCGGACTAGCGGCCTGCGTGACCTTCACCAGCGGCTGCTAGGCCAGCAGTACGATCTCAAGCAAGATCGCGCCCACCAGCGTGAAGATGATATCGAAGCCGAAGAGAAGCTTCAGCCAGGCGATCGAATCCCACATTGGGTCACCGAGCAGAATGACGGTGGTGAGTTGAACGCAGGCGATCAGCACGGGTAGCGTCATCGGAAAGACTAGCAGCGGGAGCATGAGCTCACGCAGACGGTTGTTAACCGTGACGGCACTGAACAAAGTACCGATGACCGTGAAGCCCCAACTGCCGAGCACGAGGACGAGTAGCAGCATCGGGAAGTCTCGCGTCCAGTCCATGGAATAGAAGACACCGAATAGCGGCAACGACGCTAACTCCAACAACAGTAGCAACAGGAAACTTGACACCGACTTACCGATGAACAAGGCACCTCCGCTTACTGGCGATGCGACGAGCGCTTCGATACAGTCGTTGGATGATTCCCGCGCGAAACTACGATTGAGCAAGAGGACGCCCGAGAATAGGTAAGCGATCCAGAGCAAACCGCCCGAGAGATCGCGGATATCCGGGTTCGAGACAGGGTCAAAGGCAAAGCTGAAGAGCAGGATCACGACCAACGTGAACGACAAAGCAGCGCTGATGGCTTCTTTGTTGCGCAGTTCGGTACGAAGGTCCTTGGCGGCGATCGTCCAGGCTTGCTTGAGAAAGCGGTTCACGTAATTCTCTGGTAGAAGTTATGGGGCGAGTCGCGGAATTCATCGCGGTTGGGCCCTTCGAAGATGAGCTTGCCACGATCGATCACGGCGAGATGAGTAGCGATCTGAAGAGTTTCGCGCAACTGATGGGACGAGACCAGCACCGTGTGGTTTTCTTCGGTGTGAGCTCGCTGGAGCAGGCCGGACAGCAGGTCCATCGCGCGGTCATCGAGTGAGGTCCACGGCTCATCGAGAAGCAAAATAGGAGGCGCGTGGAGCAGAGCTCGGGCGATGGTCAGCCGCTGGCGCATGCCGCGGGAGAACTGATTGACGCGCGAGTCGCGGAACGTCCAGAGTTCGACCTGCTCAAGCCAGTGATTGATCTTCTCCTCGGCTGACTCGACGTCGTACAAGCTCGCAAAGAAGTTCAGATTCTCGCGCGCGGTGAGGTCTTCATAGAGCCACTGGCCGTGGCCGACCATCCCGATCGATGCGGCGTGAAGCTGTGGGTCACCGGAGACACCACCGAAGGTTATGTGCCCTCGGCTCGGCGGAAGAAGCCCGGCGATCATCCGCAGTAGGGTGGTCTTGCCCGCGCCGTTGCGGCCAAGGAGAGCGACGATTCTGCCGGTGGGGATATCGAGGGTTACGCCTCGAATCGCGGGGTACTCACCGAAGAACTTCCAGATATCGGTGATGGCAATTGCCGACTCGCTCATGACTTCCGGCGGTTTCGAACGGGCTTGCGGTGGGAAGCGGTGCTTGTTTCGGGGAGGGCGGACTCGTCGCCGGTCTTTGATGTGTAGAGGTAGATGAACCCGACGGCGAGGATGCCCCCGGTCAGAACCAGAAGCCATGTGAGTTCTGCTGCGATCGGAGCCGGCTCGACTGTCGGGGCGCCTGGGCCTCGTCCGCCTTCGTCTCCACCGGTGGATCCGGCGTCGGGCCGCCGCAATTGACCGATGCCTCGAATCGCCGCGATCTGGTATTCACGCGCTGCGGGGATCTCGAAAAGTGACGCCTGCGTGTGCTCGGCCTCGGTCCCTAGGGTTTTGAGTTCGTCGCCCTCAAGGGTAACGCCCTGTGGGGCTGCGACCATCGTCTTTAGTCCGTCGTAGAGTAGCTTGCCGGCGAAGCCATCGCCTTCGGCGTGCGGGATGCGGTAGACGACATCGAGCCGGTTTTCGCCGGGCTTGAGAGGGAAGTCGACCTTGTAGATGTTTTCAGGACCGGCGGGTTCGGCCGTACTTCGCAGCGGCATACCGGCGGGTCCTGAGGCCTGGACACCGACTTGGCCGCCCGCTTCCGGCGGCAGATGAAAGCGCAATGTGCCTTTCTCGGCATTCCGAAAAGCGCGGGGCGGTGTGGTCTCGTTGATGAACATAAACGTTTCGTTTATGACGAGCTCCGACGCGCCGGGCTCGAAGATGATGATGTGATTGTTCGGTGTAGGCTGCGTGGTTTCGTCGACACTAAAGACCTCGACGGTCACATCGCCCGTCATACCGGCCCGAATCATCGTGGTATAGGGGACTCCTTCGTGCTCGGCCCTGACCATGCCCAGCATCGGTTGTCCGCTGGATGTCGATAGTTCCTTCTCGAAGGCGAATGAGCCGTCGGCTGAACTGTAGACTTCCTCGACGGGCGACATTCCACCGACGAAAGTAATCAGCGTGAGCGCGACGCCCGAAGTGGGCTGTCCCGTGGTGCGATTGATGACCGAGCCCTTGACGGAGACTTGGGCCGAACCGACTGCCGCCGAGAGGAAGAGCAAGGAACAGAGGAGCCAGGCGAACGGCGGTCTCGCCGGTCGTGGCGTATGCGTTGGATCCGGGTTCATGCTGAGGTGGAAGCTTCGGCGCCTAAGTCGGACGACTCCAATTCTGACTCGATCTTCTCGATCTCCGCTAAGACGCCGGCGAGCTCTTTCTGAATGTCCAACTTGGTGTGTTGGTAGTCGTCGTCGGACAGCTTACCCATGTGGTACTCGCCCTGCAGGTCGCGTAGGTTCTCGTAGATGGCCGCTTTGCGGTCTTCGAGGTGCTGTGTGGGTGAAGGCAGTTCCGGCGGTGGAAGGTCGGACGGGCGGATAAACAGAGGCGCCACGAACGCGAACACCACGAGCAGAATGCCGATCACAATGACCATCGGCTAGTCCATCTCCTCAAGGTTCTTCTCGATTTGGCCGCGGAAGCGTTCGACGTCTTTGTCGCGCACCGGGGAAGTTGCCAGATGCTGCTGCTCGTGCTTCACCTTCCATCGCCACACCACAATGGGCGCGACGCCGAGGCCCAGCAGGACAGCGGCGAAGGGCATAGCCCAGCCGAAGAGGCCGAATCCGCTGGATTCGGGGGAGGTTCGCAAGGCGCTGCCGTACTTGGTGACCAACTGCTCAATGATGGCGGCGCTCGGGATTCCGGCTTCAACCAGTTCCTTGATCTCCTCCTGGACCGGCTCGCCGAAGGAGCAGTGCAACATGTTGCATTCGGTCACTGTATAGGAACACTGCGTGGGGCACTGGCACTTGATCTGTTTGCCGACCTCGCGAGATCTGAGGTAGTTCTCGCTACTCGCTTCGGAGATCGATTGCCCGGGAGCGAGAGCGAGGGACGCCAGCAACAGCAGGAAGCTATTTCGCAAAGACTTCATGACGTTTCCTTGCGGTCGCGACCACGCGCGTCCGCGGGGCGATGCGTTTGATCTTACTAGGGATGAGCGCTACGAGTGTCCCGAAAACCATGACCCACGCACCGATCCAAATCCAGTTCACCAAAGGCTTGATATAGACCTGGATGACCGGTTTCTGTGCTTCGGTGGCGAGGCCGGCGAAGACAACGTAGACGTCTTCTCTCAGCCGGGCGCGGATAGCGGGAACACCGGTACCCTGTCCGCTGGCGTGGTAGAGCCGCCGTTCGGGCTCGAGCTTCTGTAGAAACTCGCCGTCGCGGTAAAGGTCGATGACCGCTGCACCGCTGTTATAGTTCGCGTTGCTGTCCTCGGTGAGATCGGTCAACACGAACTCATAGCGACCGAGTGGAAGCTTGTCGCCGATACCCATCTCCGCTTGGGTTTCCTGGTTGAACGCCGTCCCGGCGAAGCCGATGAACATGATGACGATCGCCATGTGGACAAGATAACCGCCGTAGCGCCGCGTGTTGCGGTGAGTCAACTCGACCATCGCTCTGCCGAGCCACATCTCGTTCTTCTGCTGGATAACGCGGGCTCCCCGGAAGAACTCGACGATGATGGTGATCGCGACGAAGGCGCAGAGGATGAAGCACATCAGTGCGTAGAAATGGGTGATGCCCATTGCGAACAAGATGCCGCCGAAGACGATCGAGACGATGGCCGGCCACTGGAAATTGCGGCGCAGGCTATCGACCGACGTGCGACGCCAGGCGAACAGCGGGCCGACGCCGGTAAGGAAGAGCAGCACCAGGGCGATCGGGATGTTCACGCGGTCGAAGAACGGCGCGCCGACGCTGATCTTCTCGTTCGTAATGGCTTCGCTGATAACGGGGAACATTGTGCCCCACAGCACCGCGAAGCAACTTGCCAGCAGGATGACGTTATTGAACAGGAAACTCGACTCGCGCGAGATGACGGAATCGAGCTCGTTCTCGCTCTTGAGATAGTCAAGGCGGCTGAGAATCAAGAACACCGTCAGTGCCGTTGTGAGGGTGATGTAGACGTTGAAATACGGCCCGATCGGAGACTGCGCGAAGGCGTGTACGGAACTGACCATGCCGGTGCGCGTCAGCATCGTTCCGAAGATGCACAGCAGGAAGGTCGCCGAAATAAGGACAACATTCCAAACTTTCATCATGCCTTTCTTCTCTTGCATCATTACGGAATGCAGGAAGGCGGTGGCGGTGATCCACGGCAGTAGCGAGGCGTTCTCGACCGGGTCCCAGGCCCAGTAGCCTCCCCAGCCGAGTACGTCGTAGGACCAACGCGCGCCGAGCAGAACTCCACAGCCTTGGAAGAGCCAGGTGACCATCGTCCAGATGCGGGTGGTGTGAATCCAGCGGTCACCGGGTTGGCGCGTAATGAGCGACGCCATCGCGAAGGCGAACGGCACGGCGAAGCCGACATAGCCGAGATAGAGCATCGGCGGATGGATCGCCATGATCGGATGTTGCAGCAGCGGGTTGAGTCCGTTGCCGTCGGCCATGGGCGTGATCTGCGGCCCGGACATCAGCACCTGGAAGGGGCTCACGACGAAGGTGATGAGCAGCAGGAAGAACGCCTGGACGCTCATCATGATCGCGACAACATAAGAAATCATGTCGCGGTGGATGCGGCGGCCGGTGTAGACGGCGATGAACGAATAGGTCGCTAGGATCCAACTCCAGAAGAGCAGGGAACCTTCCTGGCCGCCCCAGAAAGCGGCAAATTTATAGAGCGCGGGAAGATCGGCATTGCTGCGCGACGCTACGTAGCTGAGCCGGAAATCGTCGGTGAAGATGGAGTAGAGCAGGATGCCAGACGCGGCGGTGACCATCACCCACATCGCGGCCACGGCGCGTTGTGCGCTGAGTTCGAGGAAGGCGTTTTCCTTCCACTTACCGACGAGCGCCGCGACGGCCGCGTAGACCGCTAAGCAGAACCCTAGCAGGACTGTGAGGTATCCGAGGTTTTCCATGGTTCTCCCGGCGTCGGGACGCCGTGTGATGCGACCGGCCTAGCTCCGCGCGCTCAGAGGGTCACGACCCCTAGAGTGACACCTTGTTTTCGGCCGGCTTGGCATCGTAAACAGGCGAGACGCCTTCACCGGGCGTTGCCTCGTACTTGGAAGCGCACTTTGCTTGAATCTGGCGCGCTTCGAAAACCTGATCATCACGCAGCCGACCGGTGCAGAGCGCCTGCGCGCCGTTACGGAACGTGTCGGGCAGTGGGTCGCGGCCCACGTAGACGACATTCAATTCGGTTTCGTCCTGGGTGATGGTAAACTCGACGCTGGTGCCCTTGCGGACGATTGAGTTCTCTTTTACGTCGCCGCCTACCCGCAACCGCCTCACGTCATTCGGGTTCTCCATGGCCTGGAGTTCTTCGACAGTGACGTAGTAGGTGGCGTCGGAGTCGATTCCGTCGACTGTCAGCCAACCCAACACACCTACGATGATGACCGTAACGAGACCAAACTTTAGACGAGGATTCATGATTGCCTTTCCTCCGGGGCAGTAGCGTTAAGTAAGCCTCAGTATAGTATGTTTCGTCGTCGGCTAACATACGGTCACCGAGGGGTCGAAGGCCGTGGGCTAGGATGTTGTACGGGTCCCAGCCGGGGCCGCGGGCACGGTGTGATGTGCTCCCAACGGGTTCTTATGCCATTTGAATCGATGAGCCGACGTGGATTTATTGGAACGACCGCTGCAGCCTCCGCGGCCCTGCCGCAATCCGGCACACCCAACGCGAAGATCGAGGGCGCCAAGCAGGCAGCGCTCGACGTTCTCAAGCCCAGCCAGAGAGATCTGGAGCACGGGCTCGAACTGCACGCGAACTCCGTGGTGGTTGACGGCTATGGCTTCGCTCCACGTGCCGCGATTGACGGCGATGTGATGCGGGAGGCGATGGAAGCCGGCGCGTCGGAACTCGAGTTGAAGGACATGCGCGAAGACATGGGCATGACGCGCGCCGCGGTTGATCCGGCGGAGCGCGCGGAGTTTCTCGACGCTTGGAAAGCCTCGGGCGTGACGTGCATCTTCCAGAACTGCGGGGAAGAGGGTAACGACCCGCTGGTTCTGATGAAGCGGCTTTCGCGGTTTACGTTTCTGACGGACTCGATCCGCGATGTGTTGCGGCGCGCTGTGTTTCCGGGCGATGTGGGGAAGGCGAAGGAAGATGGAGTGGGGTGCCTCTACTTCACCGGCAACGGCGTGCCGCTCACGCAGACCGGGGTCTCGGCGGAGGATGAGTTGCGTTATGTGCGCGTTTTCTATCAGCTCGGCATTCGCATGATGCACGTGACGTACAACCGCCGGAACAGATTGGGCGATGGTTGCGCGGAGACCGCGAACGGCGGCTTGAGCGATTTCGGGCGGATGGCGGTGGATGAGTTGAATCGCGTCGGTGTGATTGTCGATGTGGCGCACTCCGGTTGGCAGACGAGCCTGGAGGCGGCGCAGCGCTCATCGAAGCCGATGGTGGCGAGTCATTCGACTTGCGGGGCGCTTTATGCGCACATCCGTTCGAAGCCGGACAAGGTGATCCGGGCGATTGTCGACACCGGCGGGTACATCGGGATCTGCTGTATCCCTCGGTTTCTGCGGCGCACCGGCGACATCGCGGCACTGCTCGACCACATTGACCACGTTGTGAAGAAGTTTGGTCCTGATCACGTGGCACTCGGGACGGATGTCGTGTATGCATCACGCAACGGTAGGAGCGAGACGGCCAAACTGCCGCCGAGACCGAAGCGGAGGATCCGCTTCGCCGCGTTGTGGCCGCCTGACGATTTCACGACTACGGATCAGATGAATCAGTCTGTTGCGTGGACGAATTGGCCGCTGTTTACGGTGGGGATGGTTCAGCGGGGCCATTCCGACGAGGTGATCCAGAAGATCATCGGTGGGAATGTACTGCGAGTGTTGGAAGCGAATCTAGTCTGACCGCCCCTACGGAAGTCAGAGGCCGGCGCGAAGTTCATCGACGGTGAGAAACCCGTCGCCGTCAGCGTCCAGTTGATCGAAGGTTTGCTCCAGTGGCGGCGGGGCTTCTTCGCGGCTGATCTTGCCGTCTCCGTTGGCATCCGCTCGCATCATCCGGGCGGCTCTATCCCCGCCTCCTGGTCCCCCGCTGCCTGGTCCTCCGCGCGGGCCGCCCCGACGGCCACCTAGTGCCGAAATCTTCTGCTGGTCGAGGAACCCGTCGCCATTTGCGTCCATCTGTTCGAAGCGCTCCTGCATTTGCGGAGGGATCTCTTCGATGCTCAGTTTGCCGTCGCCGTCGGTATCCCGTTGCATCAGGCGACTGGGGCCGCCGCGCTGTCCGCCGCGCCCGAAACCGCGCTGCATCATCGATTCGATCTCCGACGGTTCGACGTAGCCGTCCCCGTTTTGGTCCATTCGATCGAAGCGCCGGCGCATCGGCTCGGGAAGCTCCTTGGGCGTCAAACGGTCGTCACCGTCTGTGTCGCCCGCCAGTAGACGATCGATCATCTCTTCCGGATTTCCAAACCCGCCCGGACCGAAGCCCCCGCCTCTACCGGGTCTTCCACCGAAACCTCGCGCCCGGCCTACGCTATTGAAGTCCATGCGGCGCGAGATCACCCGTCCGGCATCGCCGTTTACGTCCCAGGTAATCAGGTATTGCTGCGTCACCGGCCGGCACCATTCGTCCGTGCACGCAAAGTAGCGGAACTTGAGTGGCACCGGCTCGCGTGAGCCGTTCAGCTTCACATCGACCAGAAACTCCCGAGGGTCCGCGTCGGCGTCCTCCTCAACTTCCGGTCCCGTTAGCTTGGCGGGAGAAATCTCGACGCCCTCCGGCGAGGTCAACTCGATGTCCATCGAAGGGGCCCGATTGTTCCAGTGCACACCATGAAGCGGGTCCAGCAGAAAGACCAGATACAGCTTACCTTCGCCTGTTCGGAGTAGCTTCTGCTCGGCTTCGACGCGCAGCTTCGTATAGAACGGCTCGTCCGTTTTCTCAAGGAGAGGCTTTGCAACCAGCGTACGGTAGAAGCCTGGCTTGTCGATGCGTGGGACCACCCCGGTTGGAGCGTGTTCTGGTGCGGGTTTGATCTTCATGCCAAGATCGGAAACCTGAGTCGGATTCTCGACCGGTCCCACGTATTCCGCGAGATCGCGCCGGAGCTGATCCGGATTGCTCCACGCCCGGACGCGCAGAATCAAGCCCTCGGGGTCCAGAAGGTACTCGGAGTTGGGACGGTCGCCGATGGCGTGCTTCAGATCATTCGCCATTGTGTCGGCGATCCAGGGGATCTCCGACCCGAGCGTGCGCTTGGCTTCCTTGATGTGCATCAAGCGCTCTTCGAGCGTGACGGGGTTGACGTAGCCGTTTAACTCCGGGTGTGCCAGCGCCTTATAGAGGTAGATAAACTGGACGCCCTTCGGCTTGTAGTCTCGATAGATCGTCTCCAACCTGGGGACGTTGCGGATGAAAGGCGGTCAAGTCAAACAACCGTTGACAATGACGGTGTACTTGCCTTTGAGGCTGCGGGTGTTGAAGCTCTTGCCGGCGTCGTCGTAAACGTCGATTGCGGGGAAGGGCTCTCCGGGCGAGAGTGGCATGGGTCCGCCACGTTGGGCAAGACCGGCCGACGATAGCATCAACCCAAGGGCGAAAACAGCGGTAAGAGAGCGTGTCATCTATTCCAGAATTTCCATGTTGGCCAACCCGGCAAGGCCAGCATAGCCGAGTCGCGGCTGCGCTGCAACGGTCTTCGCACCGCTTTCAGGTTGGATCCTCCTATCTTCGCCGGTGCGGCCTTCAGATCGGGT
>Ga0315336_1001044_pt1 | contig 60307 bp, 52 predicted proteins | sample ASW5metaG_FD_204512 | JGI IMG/M metagenome (GOLD analysis project Ga0315336, IMG submission 204512) | Ammonia-oxidizing marine archaeal communities from Monterey Bay, California, United States - ASW #5 | ecosystem: Environmental > Aquatic > Marine > Intertidal zone | place: USA: California...
TCCATATGAACCACTCACAGACAAATTTCCAGTTACATCAACCCCAGTTGCTGTGACACTGAATCTCTCTGTATTATTCACAAATGTATTGACCTCATTAGATGTTCCAAAGGTAATATATTCCTGAGCAGACGCAGTACCCACCTTCGTAAGGGACGCATTTAATATAGAGGTTATTCCCGTTACATCTCCTGAAGCACCCGAAACAGTCTGCCACGAACATGTCCCATCTCCGTCCTCCCTCAGGTATTTGTTCCCCCCTGCCTCTCCTGTTGATTTTAATTCGGTTCCTTCTAAATCACAATTTATCGTAGCAGAGTAATCTCCTGAAGATGTATTGGATTCACTCGCAATCGCAATACCAGTTCCCCCTGTTAAGTCCACCCCCGTCATATCCCCTGTATTTGTCGTGTAACCATAACTCAATATTTTATCATCTATTGCTGCTGATGTCATTAAACTCGTATCATCATACGAGAAAGATCCCAATGTTCCTTGAATCGTTGTAACTCCTACACCTAATATCGTAACTGTCGAACCATCTATAGTTAAGTCTCCTCCGATTGTAACATTTCCCGAACCATCCATTGTAAAATCACTTGTATCTGCTAAAGCAGTGTCTGAATGTATTTTAAATAGATTGGCGGAACCGGTTGTTACCGAATCATCAATACCCAATGTATATGTGGTTATCCCATCTTGTTGAAATTCAATAACTATATCACCCGCATTATCTGAATTATTTAATTTATATCCAGAAGAGGTTATCACACCGGTAGTTGTATCATCCGCATCATTTTTTAAGAAGGCATCATCAATATTTAATGTATTTGTTGATAATGTACAATTTGTGCCAGCAATAAATGTAGTGTCTGCCATTGCTAAGACACCCGTAATACTAGATGCTCCCAAATCAATCGCTGCTTTATTGCTCTCAATTACAATACCCCCATTCGATTTTAAATCCAAAGACATCACCGCGGAGGAAGCACTAAGTCCATCGCCTGCAAACAAGGTTGCTACATCATCAATAGATTCATTCTTTGTCGGGGCACCAATTGTCCCCTCATCTGAAAAAGCAATAAAATCCCCACTAGCAATCGTTGCGGCTGCGAGTCCATTAATATCTAATTCAATTGTGGCAGTATAGTTTCCGGAAGTAGTATTTGACTGTGAAACTGTCATACCTGAACCAGCGGTTATATTAACACCCGTCATATCTCCACTCCCCCCTCCACTAGTCGCAACCCAACTTAAAACACCACTCCCATTTGTGGAAAGAACTTGGTCAGCATCACCATCATTACTGGGTAAAGTTAATGTATAATCAGAACCAATACTGGATGGTGCAATTATAGTTATTTTATTTGAACCATTATCGGAATCTTCATACAATTCAATAGAACCCGAACTGGTACTACCATTTTTTAAAGATAAAATACCGGTTATTTCACTACCACTAGATGTAACACTTAATCGTTCTGTATTATTTATGTTTATATTTACTTCATTTGATGTTGAAAAATCAATATTTTCTTGATCGGCTGCGGTTCCCAATTTAGTAAATGATCCATTAATTACCGATGTAATCCCTGTAATATTACCCGATGTAGATGCTGTAGCAAAAGACAATGTTCCAGAACCATCTGTTTGTAAAAATTGACCATTTGAACCATCATTACTTGGTAAAGTTAATGTATAATCAGGACTTATACTTTCGGGGACAGTTATCTTGACTTTTCCAGTATTAGAACCATCAAAAATATTTAATCCGCCTGGTTCGGATTTTATCCTATCTTCTGTGATATCTAAACCATGCATGGTTATTGTTGAATTAAAATTTAAAGAACCATCAGTATTTACCATAAAATAATCGGCAGCAAGTGATGAAGACATATTTTCCACCGTATTTCCAACAACATTACCGATGGGGATAGTTTCCGCCATTATGTACTATATTATAAGAATAGTATAATTATTTAAATCATTTATTAAAAAAAGTAATTAGAGATGAAGGGATTCCTTCTGAACAAAATATACAGAAAGGACATAGAATATAATACCCATCATTAAATGAACCTTGTGTTCAGGACATTCAATACTCATATTTAAGACTTTTGATAGTTCTGAAACAACCCGACAATGTGTTTCATGGGGGAATAATCCCCAAAATAAGGCATTTGTTACCAAGAAAGCAAGTAAAACATATTTCATTCTTTCATCCATTTTTATATATATTATATATATATTTTTTTTATTGATTTATAGTAAATTAATAATGAAAATATTATTATTCTTAATTATTGCTATATTATTTCTCACAAAAACCAATATTGAGAATTTTGCATTATCAAAAGATGATATACCGGATATGATAAAAAGAAAAATGGAATTACATAATAATGATGCTAAAACGTGTCCAATCAATCTAAAACCAAAAAAAATAGGTAAACAACCCATTTGTGAATTAAGGACTGACATTCCAAAAGAGGATACAAACAAAATGGAAAAAGAAGTAGTTATAGATAATACAATTACTAATAAGAAAATTGATAATTTATCAATACTTATTAATAAATCAAGTCAAAATGAAATAAATGAAATCAAAAAAGTAAATGATGGTATCAAAGAATTACACAAAAGACCCATTGTTCGATATCCATCAACAACAGATAATGGTAGTATGTATAAATATATAATTATATTTATGATCATTATATTTGTAGGTATAGGTATCTACTTTCTTTTTTTGACAGAAGAACCAAAAGATATACATGGTCCCGAGTATATGGAAATGTCATTTGAGGAAGCATCTAAAATTGCAAAAAAAAATCTTCTAAAAAAATATTTAGCAACGATTAAAAAACCAGAGGTGGAATAAATTACTTACTCAGGTCCGGGTTCGGGTTCCCCTTCATCAACTAGTTCAAGTTTTGTGACAGGTATGATATATGCTTTTCCACCATTATCCTTTACTTTATATAATTTTGCTCCTTTCTTACTAATGACATTCCCATATATATATCTCGCTTTATCAACAGATTCCCACCGAACACGTTGGTTGTCTTCAAACATGGGAACATTTTCTTTCTTTTTAGCTTCTTTATCTTTCTTTTTATCTTCTTTATCTTTCTTTTTATCTTCTTTATCTTTCTTTTTATCTTCTTTATCTTTCTTTTTATCTTCTTTATCTTTCTTTTTATCTTCTTTATCTTCTTTATCTTCTTTATCTTTCTTTTTATCTTCTTTATCTTTCTTTCCCTTTTTCTTTTTCTTTTTTTCACTCTCTTCTTTATATTTCTTATGATATATTTTTACTTTGGGTGGCGATGTTTCTAAATATGGATTTATATCATCAATAAGATGTTTGGCAAGTTCATATTCTTTTCTCATTTCAGTTATATATGTGATATATTCCCTTCTCATTTCTTTCTTTTTACTATCGCTTAATTCATCTTTTTTAAGACTTGATAGTATGTCTTGGGTTCGTTTTGTTTTTTTGATACGGTTATTATAAAATTCCTGTAATGCTTCTTCTTTATGTTTTAAATTAATATCATTAAATAATTCGTGTATATATTCAATCGCTTGTTTTGTATCTTTTTCTTTTTCAGTTTGTTCTTTTAATTCCTGTTTAACATCTGTAAACTTATTAATTACTTCCCAATTTATTTGATTTTCTAATTCTTTTTCTAAATCATCTAATTTAGAAGAATAATGTATATATTCAGGAAAGGTAATATGGATTTGTTTCCCACAAGATGTAGTATCATCTGAACCACATGATATCATTATTTCTTTATTTGTTTCGGCAAATACTTTATCTTCTGGACATTCATTACAATGTGTATATTTATCTTTCTTTGATAAATATTTCAGTTTTTCATTATAAAAAGATTCAAGTGTATCAAAATATTCGGTCATATATTATACATTTATATTATTTATCCCTTTATATTATTTACTTCGTGTATTTTCATTTTCAAAATTTTGAATACCCTGATTTAACATAATGATTCTGTTTTCATATGTTTCTTTATTTTTCGACTTATTTTTCATGCGGTAATACAAAAAACCGACACATATTCCCAAACATATGATACCTAATATATTTAATAAGAATCCATTACTTTGTGTATGAATCTTAGTTATTTGTTTTTGGGATAACTGATTGGTGGCTGGTTTAGAGATTGGTTTCGTGATTGGTTTCGTGATTGGTTTCATGATAGGAGCTTTTATTACAATATTTTTTACTTCCGGTATAATTACTACTTTATTTATTATATGTTCTACTAAGTTGGGTCGTAACATAATAAATAGGATATAAAAATAGATAGAAAAAAATAGATAACTATTAACTAAGCAAATGCATCTTTTTTAACACGAGTATATATATAAAATAATATTCCACCCATAAGGGTGACTAACCAAAAGGGAGCAATTGTCTTTAAGGGTCCCGTACCAAAGCATTTAAATGTGCCATCTTTATGAAACATAATATCCGGTTTTAAGTGATATAAAGCAACACATAATAAAACATAAAATAGTAAGATTGGTTGAAGATCTTTATCAATGGATAACATATATAATATATAGTATAGACTTTTTTATTGAACTATAATCCATTCATTTATATTATAATTTATTTCATTTGTATGTAACTTAATATATTTACCGTGTTTCTTTACAATGACAACCATTTCATCTGTTGTATCAATTAATTGTTCAATGTCTCCATAATTTGACCTTATAAAATTCATAAATGTTTTCTTTTTCTTATTATGTATAATTTCCATTGAACTTGTTCTATTTTGAATTAATAGTATAAGTTCTTCATATTTGATAGAATTGTCGATTTTTTCTTCTAATATTTCACGGACGACTTTAAAAACCAATTTCAGTCCTTCTTTTTTGGAAATATTCCATTTATAATTTTGATGGACCATTTTAGTTTTAATTATATTTTTATATTAAAATTATTTTGACCTTAAAATATCATAAAATTATTATATATTTATAATATTTATATTATATATATATAATAATTTATAATGCTTGATATAAAATTACCTAGTGGCATATTCTTATTTATCATATTATTTATACTGCTTGGTGGAATTGGAGTTGCATATTCTTCAACCGTAACCACAACAACTGACATATCTGATGCGGCGGAAGATAGTATGAATAAACAACTTGATGATGTAAAAAATAGGAAATGTGATAGTACAAAATGTAAAAACAATGGTTCTTGTGGTCAAAATGGTGGTTGTAATTGTGTAGCAGATTGGGAAGGTCCAACATGTGAGAAAAAAGTACAAAAATGTTCGGCCGCTGATTGTTCCAATAATGGTTCCCCAGAAAATGAATATTCACCCAAAGGTTCAAATGAAAAGACTTGTAATTGTAAATGTAATCCGGGATTTACAGGGAAAGATTGTAGTGTTTCAACATTTTTGGGTCTTAATCTTTCGAAATCAAAATGTGTAGGTGATAGAACGTGTATCAAAAATAAAGGTAAATGGGTATGTGTCAAGGGACATTATTTATTTAGAGGTGATGGAACACCTGAAACAATGGATTGCTTACAATGTCCGACGGGTAGTAAATTATTAGATAGTATTTATACCGGTGAAAATGATATCTCAGAATGTAAATGCCTTACAAATGATAAACCATCAAATTCGTATATGGATATAAAGAAGAAAGCATGTGTCTCATGTGACACGAGTTGGACAATTAATGACGGTAGGACAGGTAAAGTCAAAGTAACTCCAAAAGATGATGAAGGAAATCCAATTAAAGATTGGGTTGTAATCAATACAGATAAAGAAACACCAAGCGGTGATTTAAGTGATTGTAAATGTAATCAAGCAAAGAATTTTTATAATTCACAAAATAAAGACTATAATTGTCTCCAATGTTTCCCAGGTTCTAAACTTAAGAAATTTGATGATGTTGAATTATGTCAATGTGATTCACCTGATTGGGACATGAAATTCGCCGAGAACACGCTAACGGGTAAAAAAGAACCCACATGTGTTCAAAATGATACATGTATTAATACTGTATTTTTGGATGACAAGACCGGGACGAAGACCGGCTCGAACGATTACTGCGCGAATAAAAGTTATTTTGGAAGTGATTTTACACAAGAAGATCGGACGCCTGATTTAAATTTGAAGACTTCGATTAATTATACTGATTTTGCTCATCCCGATACAGGACAAGTAAAATGTAGTTTATTAGAAACACCCGAACAGAAAAAAGCAAGGTTAGCCAAAGAAAAAAAGCAAATAGGTATTATGGGGGATACTGCTAAACGGTATTTAGAATTGGGTGAAAAAAATAAAGTAGTAAATACAATGATTGAGGAGGTAAAAGAACATATTAAAAATAAAGAATATAATAAAGCAGAAATAATCCTTACGGAAGCAAATATGATGGCAAAAGGATATAATGCATTAAAGGATACAGAAAAATTTATGTGGAAACCATATAAATTTAAGAGCACAGGTAGAACCGAAACACGGGTCCCCCAAAGTGGTAAATGGCAAAGTATTAAAGCATCAGAATTAAAGAAACATACGATAGGTCGTATTATTTTTACAGATGATGATGTTACAATTGGTCAATTAATCCCAGGGGCATCATTAGAATTAAAAACAGTATGTGGAACAAATCTCAAGAAGAAAATTATTAAAATAGATAAGGTAAGGAAAGCACCTAATCCAGGGGTTATACCTATTTTAGGAGATGATTTAGATGCCGTTGAGAAAAAAGATATTAAAGGGGATCATTGTACATTCCAAAGAGTATTAAATCCAAAATATGAAACAGCACCCATGGATGAATTAAGTGATCAAACGGATGAAATAAAACTATTATTACTAGATGTAAAAAATAGTATGCTACAAGGTCAGGAATCAGAGAGACTGAAACAACAGGAAGCATTAGAGGCAAAACAAGCCGCATTAATCAAAGTTGATAGAAAAACGGGATGTATTGATACAAAAGAAGGAATCGTTATTGAAGATAATGACGAAACAAAGTGTGCAAATATAGAAGCAGGAGGTAAATGTAATACTGATTTTGGAATTACAAATTGTCGTAAAACATGTGAGCATAATACAACAACATGTGTAGATGAAGGATTTGTAAATTCATGGGAAACGTTCTGAAATATAAATGATTCATCATTTCCACATATTTTTAATATTTTTTTTTGTATGGTTTATTTTATATTTAGTATATATATATATACTATTGATGAATAAAGGTGAAAAAAAAGTATTAATGTATTCCATATTACTAATTATAGTAACATGGATTGTATATAAGATTTTTGGTAAGGGTACGATTGAAGGTAATACACCTGCCCCAAAGCCGGCGTTTGATTGGAATGCAGAAGATCTAGAAACGCACTCAACAGATGATGAATGGAAAGCGGTCCTTAAAAGTTTATATGGTGATAAGGGGGAACATTATAGAGGGAATATAAATAAAACAATTGATGGTATTGATTGTTTAGATTGGAATGATAATAAGCGGAGGAGAGGAAAACCGGGAAAGGACAGTAATTATTTACCATTCCTTAAGGACGAAAAAAGCCGGTTAACCCATTTAGGTGAAAAAAATGGAGAAACGAATAGTTGTCGTAATCCGACAAATGATTCAAATGTCAATTTGTGGTGTTTGGTACGTCCGGGATTAGGGTCCAATAATAAGAAGACAAAAGATGATTGTGTTTCAGGGGGTATTGATAAGGGTGGGTGGCCCTACAAATGGGATACAGGTGCGGGGCAAAGACTAAAAGATGATGCTGTCACTGCTGCTGGTGGTGCCTGTTTACGAGATACTCAATTATGTGTAAATTGGGACACACAGAATGATTGGAAACAATTAAAGAATGAACTTATTCAAAGTTTAGAAGGACTTGGTGATTGTTTAATGATTGGTAAAAAATATACAACCGGGGAATTGGGAGGAGGATCGATTTATAAAGGTTCCTTAATAGGGAAGCCTGACCGTGGTGTATCTGTCGAAGCAACCGCTAATGATTGCCAAGATCGTTGTTCTCAACAAGGGGAATGTAAGTTTTTCTCGTGGGAAGCCAAAGGTGGTAAATGTAAAATATTTGATGAAAAAGCAAAAGATCCTAAAACAATACAAGATGTTGTTTATACAAATCTTACTATTTCGGGGGCAGATGATTGTTCAAATGTGGGTTCAGGTATTAATCCTAATATAGTTGATGGAGAAAAAACTGCAATGGAACCTTTGCCCATAACGAACCCCGCGGCTGTAAAAGCATTAAGCTCTTATAATAAACTCTTAAAAAATAACATTAAAAAATACATGAAATCTAAGATGGAACATGTTACTAACAAAAGGTCATGTGCTTGTGATGGAGATCCAAATAAGGACGATAATTTTAATGAAAATTGTTCGGATTGTAAAATAGGTTATAGTCTTAATAAAAATTCACTTACAAATAAGTTTGAATGTACTCTTGATAAATGTTTCCTAAAAAATGATACGTTATTGGAAGATCAAATGATGGTCCCTGGTTTAGGATGTATCACTAATAATGATATTCAAGATAATATTAATTGGAAATATTTCAGACGAACGGGTGGAAAGTATTATAAAGGGACAACGAATCCATGGAACTACAATATAGATGCTATTAATATCGCTGATAATGATGGTAACGCATTATGTAAAACAGGTAGTAATGCTAACTTAGTATATACAAAGACGAATAAAGCTGATATAAAAAATTGTACTGGTAAAATTGTTGGGGTTGGCGGAGAAGACAAGGATAAAAAAGTTCATTTGGATAAATTATGTGTAAAATTAAATGTTAGAGGCTTTACATTTAAGAACCTTGAATATACAACCAAAGAAGGATATATCTATACTTTCGAAGTTGATATTGACAAAAATCTGTCTGTTAATAGCAAAGAATTATTGAATAAATTACCAGAGATTAAAGATAATGATATTGGGAAAGTAAGATTTATAGTAAGTAAAAAGCGGCAACAATTACGAGGTACCATGAAATTTGGAGGTAACGAAGCAACCCTAACACAACATTCACCACAAACACATGCTCTAATTAACTTATTTGAATATGCTTCCTATGGCGTTAAGGAAGATTTTGAAGGAAAGAACGATTATACACATGATGCAGTTCATACAATCAAGAAAATCACGGGTGATAAATTAGAAATAAAAATAAAAGGTCTTAAAAATATTAATTTCTTTAATATTAAGGGGTGTCAAATTAATGATTCAAACCCTAATCCAGAAGGATGGAGGGGACATGCAAATGTATCCAGTGAAATATCAGCAATTCCGGGTACTATTAATGCTTTCCGTCAAGAAGATGATGGAGAACCATGGAGGGATGATACAGTAGAAAGTAATAAAGATTTCGGGGAAAAGAAAACATGTAAAAGAATATTATTTGAGGAGAAACGTAAGACAAATAAAAGTTCAGATTATTTGAAAGATAAAGATTCAGATAAAACACAGATTAAGGATGTTACACCCGAAGAAATGGTATTAATACAACCAAATACGGAATTTCCCTTATTTGATAATGATACTCCTGAAAACTATATAACTATCATGTTTAATATTGAAAAGGAAACTACTGGAACAAAGTATAAATTAAATAACAACGATACAAAATGTACGAATCAATTAGCTTTACAAACTTCATTTGAGGTTAAGGGTAATTGGGATTTTACAAAGACGCCACTTGCGGACGATAAAAAACCCAGGAGATTAGGATATACGGGTATATATGACTTTTGTGATAATGGTTCGTGTAATCTTACATCTAAGTTTAATACCGCATATACTGTTTCATCCGGAGATATGTGTCCCAAATTAAATAGATATAAGAAAGGTACCCTAAATTACTGGGGTGCCATACCAGGAACGAATGTTTGTAATTGCGCCATTGAGGGTGATGACAGAGATGTTAAATATACTACACAAAAAGAATATGAAAGAAGAGATAGTTCTGGATCAAACTCGGATCCATTTAGAATTTGTTATGCAACATTGGGTGAGTGTGATGCTATTTCTAAAGGTAAAAAAGTAAATGACAAATGTGCTGTCGGGAAATATGGTCCGTCACCTGGATTAGATAGACATACAAACAAAACATGTACATCAGAACCTTTCGGGATATGCACATGTAAGCCTGGTTTTGAACATGAAACAAATGAAGATAGTCCTGAATATGGTTTATGTAATAAAAGGGCTACTGGAACATGCATAAATAATGGAGCCGTAAAAAATAATAGTTTCCAATTAGATGAATCTAAATTATGGCATACGGGGAGTATCGATGGCATTAAAGCATGGGCCCAAATTAAGGGAGGTATTAAAAATGGAATAGTTGATAAAAAATATTGGCTCGAGGTAACCAACAATAATATTGACCTTGTTATAAAACCTACGAATGGTATGCTAGATCAAGAAAAAACATTCTACATGTGGTTGAAAGATAATCATTTTGGATATTACAGAAATCCTCGTGATCATCCTGATATTCAAATCGTTCAAACATATCTTAGGGATCCAAAAGATAAATACCGCATTCGTCTTGATATTGCAAATGGTATTGAATGGATCTTAGATAAATTAAATCAAATACGTGGATTTAGAAATAAAGAAACAGGTGTGGATAAGAAAGATAATCCATACAATCAGAAGAAACCTCTTAAGAAAAAATTATTTTTATATGGTAGTTTGAATAAAAAAAAGAATGGTCTTAATTTCACAGGGGATTTTATAATATCTGAAGTCCCGGATAGAAAATTAAAAACACCCAATGAATTATGGGATGAATCATCTCCTTACTCTCAACCATATAAATCTTATAAAAAAAATGGTGTTTGGGTTCATGAATGTTCATGTGGTAAGAACGGCGTCGCCGAAGGGGGTACTAAAAATTCAGCCTTATTAAATCCATTTACAAATTGTGCGTGTCCATATGGAACAACATTAATACATACACGGGTTGATACAAATGAAGTTAAGCCTGCCAAGGATGAAAAAGGAAATCTAACATTCGATGCTAATGGAAATACAATCTATGAAGCTTCGACTAACAAAGTGAAAATGGAAATACCAACATGTGCAATTATGGAAAAGGGGTGTTCTAATTATGGTTATGGATATGGCGAAAATGAAGATTCAAAAAATTCATGGAGGGGTATAGGACGTCAAACAAGAAGACAAATAGATGGTGGTAAAAACCAAAAAACGATGTCCAAATTGAATGATAGTGAAAGAGATCTTAAAAATATGGGGAGAACAATTGGTCATTTCTTTGATTACGAAAAGAAAGAATGTAATTTCTGGAATATTCGTGAAAATAAAGATGCCCGCACATTAATAAAAACTAGTAATCTGAATGAGAAAAAAGATATAGTAGATCATAAAGTTGTAGGTGTTCCTTTTAGTAAAGAATGGGCAGATACATGTTGTACAAGTTGTAAGGATAAAGGTGAAACGGATTCATGGACAACTGTCATGTATCCAACCAGGACTAAACAACAAAAAGCATATCCACATGCGTTAATAGATACTGCAAATCATTACACAATTAATCGCAGAGGTCTAGCGAATAGTTTAATTGATGCATCAGATTCAGGGGCAACAGCGGTTGCTACAGATATTTTAGACCGAACAATCGGTCTTGAACCTTTGAAAATTAGTTTAGTTAAAGATGGTTGGGATCCCATTACAAATCAACGGAAATTTATGGGTTATGGATATAATTCCAGGAAAGTAGATGAATCTGAACATAATGATAGAAAATTAATCGCTTTATCGTGTGATTCAGGTGATCCTAACTCTATTCCAAATCAAGATATTAAAGTATTAGATCGTAAGTGTAATGTGGAAATATTAACAGAGGAAACCGTATTAGCAGATGGTTCTAAAAAAGACGTCGAATATAAATATATTGATCAAACAAGTTGTACGGGTATTCTTGAAAATGTTAAAGGGGATGATGATATAAATACAAACAAAGCGATATGTAAGGTCCCTATTGAAAAATTACACCGGAAATTACATTATTGTCAGAAAACAGATTTTCCTCCTATTAATCAAAACAAGGTTAAATATGAACATAAATTATCCGAACATGGACAAGACCCAATTGACCGTGTAACTTCTTATTCTGAGGGAACACCTGTTGAAAAATGCGATCGATCACTGATTGATTTCAATACGAAATGGGATGGGCAGAGTAATGAAGGATTCGATAAATTAGGTAAAGGAACATATTTATATGATGATTGTATTAAAGCGCAATCAACCGATGAAAAGGAAGGGAAATTACCGAATCCACGAGATTATAAATCTATTATTCAAACAACATGTCACGGAGACAAATGTATCGATCAAAAGAAACTTGGTCCATACAAAGATAGTGGAGGGCATGGTGGAGAAAAATGGAGTGCTCGCAAAGATATCTCGAATGCACTACAAAATGATAGAGGATACACAAATGATCCATTATTAGGGGATACACACGAAGGAAAACATCACTATTTTGAACCAAGGTTGCGGTATAATAAAGGTCCTCTCGTTTGGAGGAAAGAAGGAGATGTATGGCCGGGTCTTATCGGTGAGGATTGGGAACCCGGCCCTCATGCTAAACCTGGAACAAAAGATGAAGATTGTCGAGTAGGAATCGTTTCAAATAAAGAATTATTAGAAAGGGGGTGTATTCCATCTATGAGTTCGTGGGGATTAGTTGGTATTTCCCCAGGTCAGCCGCCAGGTGTGGATACTGCAGCACAAAGAAAAAAAGGGGAAACCGGAGGAGGTAATATGAGGATCCCCGAAAAGACAACAGGTCTTCCTATCCAAAATTGGGAACACGGACCTTACGCAGGCTGGGTGGACAATCATGGAGGGAATAATACGCCGTTCAACTGTACCACGAATTGGCAGCAATATACCAGTGGTAACTGGAATGATGGGAAGAAAGGCGCGCCTTGGAAGGTGGACAGTGGCGCCTGGTATAGAGCGGGACAGAATTTCGGGTATGGGGCAACAGGATGCGAGCAGGGCGGCTACGGTGGCTGGGGAAGTCCTAATACAGGATGGCGTGAACTCAAAGGGGGAATGAGTAATTGGCAGGGATATAAAAGTATGGCAAATGGAGGACTTTCTGCGTGGAATTTCTGGACTGGTATGGGAGCACACCGCCCTCTTGGATGGCCTGGTAAAGGACATAACAAAAATAATGATAAGGCACTGTCATCTAATTTCCAAAATTGGTGGAGAAAATTACATCAATCTTATTTTAATGTTCTCCACAGTAAATCAAGTGGAAAAGCGAGTGAGATTGATAAAGCAGGCATTAAACACGCAAGATTACAAGGATCACAGGATATGGATGATACAGGTTGCGCCACAGGGGATTTTATACCTGATTCTGATACGGGTGATCAATTTGATACATTTGCAGCAGAACCTGTTAATCAAACCCCTGGAATGAAAGATCCAAGTGACGCGTCATCTGAGATGCTATGGTTGGGTCATGAAGACGTAGATAAAGGTACAAATGTCGCTACAGATGATAAGACACATTTTTCAGGTAGTTATGGTGGTTATGGTCAAGTAAGGCATAAGCAAAGACACCCCCGTTATACAGTTCCCACAGCACCACCTCTCTTATCAGGTGTTGGTGGTGGAGAAGCTGGCTTTGATTGGGGGAACTATGGATTTAGAACCATACGAGGTGCCAATAATAGTGATTATGGACATATTATGAAAATGAATAATTTTAATCATATGTGTGTGAAATCGGCCCTTAGAACCGTTGGACCCGGACGCGATAAAAGTTGTCAATTATATTTAACGAAGGGTGCTTGTCGTCCGGGAAGGGAAGGGAAGGGTATGAAAAGCGGCGATGGTGGAACCGGTTCGGATAAACATGTTAGTTATGTTCAAACTAATTGCAACACCGGGACGTGGTGTGGCGATCGCGGTAAAGGTGTTAATAATCCTACCAAAGGCATAAATTGCGGTTCCGATTGCACTCCTGGGGCCAGCAGTTTGTTTTCGGGTGTTCGTGCGGGACCAGACGGTGGTGACAGTACTAAAGGTGGAACTCACACAGGTCTCGGTATAGATTGTGGGACACCTGCCGCTGCCGCGAGATGTATGAATCCTTCCGGTATTGATAGATATACACGCTTAGATAAATTAAAAGCCGCATGGTCATCCGTTTCAATCGGTGGTACCAGTCCAGATTCAAATAGAGATGTTATATCGATTGATAAAAGTACAAGTGTATCTAAACAGCATTATAAACAACCGAATATTGATAAGATGAAACCCAAAGTAAAAGATTGGGACGAATTTAAAGATAAATGGAATGAGAATGAAGCTGGTCCCACTTTACAAGATGTAGTTAACATGCCCTTCTCGTTATCAGAAGAATCCCCTAGTCCATCAAAATTACATACAAGACATTCAACACCGCCAGGTGGTCCTTCTTGGGGTGTATTAAAACTTGGAACAAAAGATGCTACTACGGCGGTGGATGATAAAGCATCGAATGATATGTATGATGTTGAACCAACTATGAAAACAACTGTTCTAAGAAGGGGACAAAAATCTTCCAAGTGGCTAACAAAAAAATTAGGCGAAGATGCTTTAAGGAACCGTTATGAAGGACCTCCTGCAACTGGGAGATCAGATGACCAACATTATAATTGGGGTGGAGGACCATTACATTGCGGTCAAGCACGATTGAATCCAGGATGTGCTTGGGGAAAATGTTCAGGAGATGCTTATAATATCCCTCATAATTTAAAGAAAGGTTCGGATTCTCCTACAAATTATGATCCAAATACACATGAAGGCAAAGGAATTCAAGGTGTTCAACCCTTAGATGCTATCAACCAATCGTGGGGGGCATGTGGATGGTCACCAGGGTACTTAGGTCTTAAACCCCTAGTTACGTCCCAATTAAAAGGGAATAAGATAAATAAAGCGCTTAATGATGATCTTGATCTGAACAGAACATGTGAAGGTAACGCGTGTGATTTAACTGTTAATTCTATTGTAGATCAGGAAACAAGTGGTGGAACTGTGAATGATGTTTCCTGGATACATAAAAATATGAAATTTAAGGGTAGGGATGGTGGTTGGGTGTTTGATCGATCAATTGATAAACCATGGCGGGGATCAGGTGGGAAATCGGGCAAAATATGGGAGAATGATAGATACGATGGACCCCGCGGAGAATTAAGAACACTTGATCATTTTTCAAAAATATCAGGGAAAGTTGGCGATGATCATGTTCATGGTTACCACGATGTAAAAGATCAATTATTAGACCATACGGAAGATAGAATCATGAATAAAGAAGGATTAGTTATTAATACGATTGACCGAGGTCTTGCGGATGGAAATCAATGTACCGTCTCAGGTAGAGAATCCGCTGCATGCCCTCGAGGTATGGGTAGTTGTAGGGTATTTGGTGGTGGGAGTCTCAGCAAAAAGTCGGAGGCGGGAAATATGGAACCCAGTACAGGTGAAGACTCTTGGGGAGACGGAATCAAATTTAATAATCAATGGAAGCAAGGGACAGATATGAATGCCCTCTATGATATGAATGACCGTTCTAGATGTCCTTCTGACCCTCAAAAACCATTAGGTCCTGTAAAAAATAGAGATAGACACGCGGGCAAAAAGTTGATCAATGATGACAGGATGTCTGGTTTTTATTGGTGGGGGATCCCTTATGAAAAAGATGGAACTAAATGTGTAGGCACCACATGCACCAGCGGCGGCAGCAGCGGTGCTTCGGGTTTATTCGCTTTTAAAGAAGCATTTACAAATGATACAATTGAGGGGTTTCGAAGTTCTGAGATATTAAAAAATATAAACGGGGACGTGAAAGACCAGGAAAAAATTAAGGGTGAATCAAAACTATCATTTGACAAATTAGTAGCGGATACGAACTCTTCTCAACGTATTAAACAAATATATATAAACTCGGGTGCTAAAGACAAAAAGGACAAGAAAGGTGTCTTTGCAGACGTTGTTAGTCCGAATAAGGTCAGACTCGTGGAGGACGGTGGAGGTAATAACAACTTACATGATAGTAACGACTTATTAACGAAGCGTGATGTAATGAAGCGTCCTAGATATTCAATGAGGGATGCTTTTGTACAAACCCAAAAAGATGAAAAAGAATATAATACGGATTTAAACTTTACCGTCGCATCGGAGTACGACGATTATGGTAATGAAATAAAGCGAGAGCCCGTATCTTGTAAAATAGGACCCCTAACTCCAACTAGACATGTATGTAAATCTATGCAACCCTTCAAATGGATTCCCGACCCTCTTCAAGATATGGATAATCGAGCACAATTCTTTGAAAAATCAAGAAAAGTTCATAAATGTATCAATGTAAGTATGGATGGAACACAAGGTGAAAATTATGAACAAAAGTGTGCTCAGGCGGGTATATTTACAAGACCAAGTGATAATGACCTCCATTTAAGAGAAGCATATTGGGATAAAACGTATACTGATCCTAGAAGAAACTATAATAAAAAAGATGATTTTTCTACTGAGAAAGGACATAAATCAAAAATTGATTCAAATAAAATAAACAAATTCGACCAAATATTTATTGAAAATTCCCTGGACCCTGTTAGAAATGAGAAAACATATAAAAAACAAAGGAATCTTAAAGCACAAATGGTGTATGAAGACGAAGTTAGAAGTTATTATCAAAGTTAAATACTGAATGATTATATATACATATGTTCGGGTGCTTTCATTGTATCATTATCTATTTTTAATAATTCATTAATAATATCCTTCGTAATCATCAACGGTAACTTAAAATCTTTAATCTTAAACGTTAATGGAATATCATCCTCGGTACCTTTATTATTTGTTAAGTTATGTATATTCGTTTTTGAGATGATTGTTTCTAAACATCTATTAAGATTTCTCACACCTTCTTCTTTATTTGTATATTTTTCAATAATATATAACATTATGTCTTCGCTAAATATTATTTCATCTTCACGAAACATGAACGTTGATAATATATCGGGTAATAGATAATGTTTACATATCTCAATCTTTTCTTTCGGCTTAAACCCCTTCGTTTGTATAACATACATCCTATCTTTCAGAATACGATCAATCTTACTCTCATCATTAAATGAAAAGATAAATAATACTTTTGATAAATCCAAATTAATACCTGGGAAGTAATTATCTTGAAAGAGAGTATTTTGTGAAGGGTCTGTTAAGTGTGTTAATAGATGTATAATTTCTTGTCCTTTGGGTGTATCACTAACCTTATCTAACTCATCAAAATAGATGATAGGGTTCATATACTGGGCATCCATTAAAATTTGAATAATTCTCCCCCAACTTGAACCTTCATATGTATATGCATGCCCATCAAAATATGCAGAGTCAGATGCACCACCCAATGCAATAAATGCAAATGGACGGTCAATTGCTTTTGCAATACCTTCCTTAACTAACGTTGTTTTTCCATTCCCCATGGGTCCTTGAATAGCGAGAGCATTCCCCTGAGATTCTGGATTCTTTATCCATTTCCCAATAACCTGAAGTATATGCATTTTTGCTTCTTGATGACCATAAATTGCCTTATTCAGTATCTTATGTGTATTTACTAGATACTCTCTTTTTTCTTCAATTGTATTTTCATTATTAACCGGTAATGTTTTATATTTATTAAATGGTGTCTTAATTAACCCTTGAATCCATTTATCTAATTTACAATATTCACCCGTAGATACATCCATTTCATTTAACTTATTAATATTTGATATAGCAATTGATTTCGTTTTTAAATCCATATTCGCATTTAATACCTTAAACCTCATCGGGGTATTTTTTTCAGTTAACTTATTGATCTCCTTTAACTCATTCAAATGAGTTTGTTTTAATTCCTCATTCAAGTTATGAAAATAATTAAATTCTTTATCTTCTTCATCTTCCTCCGTATCTCTCATTTCTACAAATTCATCATCAAATTCATCCAGTTCTAATTCTTCTTCTTCTTCTTCTTCTTCATCATATTCTTCTTCTTCTTCATCATCATATTCTTCTTCTTCGTCATATTCTTCTTCTTCGTCTTCTTCTTCTTCATCATCGTCGTCTTCTTCTTCTTCCTCTTCTTCTTCTTCTTCTTCATCGTCGCCTTCTTCTTCCTCTTCAAGGTCTTCAGAACATTCCTCACCTTCATTTATCTCTTGAATATCCATACTAATATTTGGTTTCTTTATCATTGATAATATATCATCTACACCGGACCCCCCCTTCTTTCTACTTTTCTTGGGACTTTTAGTCATCTGTGTAATTAAGTTCATCATAATATAGGATGTTAATAAATCCGCAAGGTTATTTGAGTTTCGCTTTTTTAATTTTCGCTTTTTTTGTATTTTTAGTTTCGAAATAGGTGTTTTCCCACCTTGTAATTTCTTAATTTCTTTATCTAGAATATCTTTATCAATTTCTTCATTACATTCATAATCTATTAACCCCTTTATGTTTCCATGATCATCTATATCATCACCTGTGTCAATCTCATTACTTAATGTAGGTTGTAGAGGTCCTCCGTTATTTGCTCTTTTTGAACGAGTAATCATCAAATGTTCTGCCATTATTATAATATTTCTAATATTATTTTAAATAATTATTTTTTCAAATTTGAAAAGATTTAAAATTAAAAATAGTAGATAAATATATATATATACACTAATGGATAAAAGATGTATTGAACCCGAAACAAGTAATGTGGTAGGTGTGCAATTTGGTATAATGGGTCCGGATGAAATCCGTAAACGATCGGTCGTTGAAATAACAAAACATGATACATATGATAAAGATACACCTGTAATTAAGGGATTATTTGATATCCGTATGGGTACAACTGATATGGAACGTATTTGTGGTACTTGTAATCAAGATAATATTAATTGTCCCGGACATTTTGGTCACGTCGAACTTGCCAGACCTATATATCATTATCAATTTATTAATACTATTCAAAAAATACTTAAGTGTGTATGTATTGAATGTTCATCCTTACTTGTTAATAAACAATCTCCTCAAATTAAAAATCTACTTAAGAAGTCAAATAAATTTAGATGGTCCGAAATTTATACCCTTTCCCAGAAAATAACCCGTTGTGGTCAAGAAAGTGATGATGGTTGTGGTGCGAAACAACCTGATAAATTTAAACTAGAAGGTATGGACGGTATATTTGCTACCTGGAGCAAACTTAATACTGACAATGATGCTGTCAAAACACAACACTTCAATGTTGAACGTGTTCAAAGTATATTACAAAAAATATTAAACGAAGATATTAATATTCTTGGATTTTCTGAAGACTGGTGTCGTCCCGAATGGTTAATATGTTCCATATTACCTATCCCGCCACCAGCTGTAAGACCATCTGTCAAACAAGATGACTCACAAAGAATGGATGATGATTTAACTCATAAGTTATGTGATATCGTAAAACATAATAATACACTTCAGTCAAAAATAGCATCTAATAGTCGCATTGAAGTTATAAATGACTGGACAAAAGTTGTTCAATATCATTGTGCAACTTTGGTTGATAATGAACTACCTGGAATTGCTCAATCTGTCCATCGTTCGGGAAGACCTCTGAAGGCAATTCGTCAAAGGTTAAAAGGAAAGGAAGGACGTATCCGAAATAATCTTATGGGTAAACGTGTTGATTTCTCGGCACGAAGCGTGATTACACCTGATCCTAATATTGAATTAGATGAATTAGGTGTCCCTATAAGGGTAGCAAAAACATTAACATATCCTGAAATAATAAATCAATATAATAAAGGGAAATTACAAAGGTTATTAGATAATGGTGTGGATGTTTATCCATCCATTGTTCGTATATGTAAAAAAGATACAACTATTATAACTATCACAACATATAATAAAAACGATATTGACCTTGAGGATGGTGATGTAGTTCATCGTCAATTAATGGATGGAGATTATGTATTATTTAATAGGCAACCTTCTCTACATAGAATGAGTATGATGGGTCACCGTATAAAGGTTATGAAAGGGGATACATTCCGCCTTAACATTAGCGTGACACCACCATATAATGCTGATTTTGATGGTGATGAAATGAATTTACATGCCCCTCAAAGTATTGCGGCGGTTACTGAATTAATGAATATTGCGTCTGTCATTCATCAAATCATTTCACCTCGATCAAATAAACCGATAATTACAGTTGTTCAAGATACATTACTTGGTATTAATAAACTTACAAAAGGTGAAACAATCACATATAATTCAGGATTTAAGTATCATTTCTCAAATAATACAAACATTTACCCCGTAAATAATTCTAAAACAACCGATACTGTTGAATCATCTTATTTTACAAAAAATCAAGTCATGAATTTAATATGTTCTCTAAGTACATTTGATGGGGAATTACCAACCCATTCTATCATAATTAAATTAAATGATATAGATACCCCCATGTGGTCCGGGAAATCTATATTATCATACATTATCCCACATACAATTAATTTAACAATGGAAAACATGTCGTATGATAATCATAAGGATGATTTCCTTAATAAAGTTATCATCCAAAATGGAAATATTATTTCAGGTGCTTTTGATAAAGATACATTTACAAAAACCTCAAAAGGTTTAATTCATACAATCTTCAATGATTTGGGACCCGAAAGAACTAAAGATTTTATTGATGATTTACAACAAATTGTATCTTACTTCCTACTTATTGAGGGATTTAGTGTGGGAATCGGAGATATGATTGCGGATGAGAATACAAATGATAAGATTCAAACAATTATTAAGGAAAATAAACAAAATATTGAGAAAATTATGCAAGAACTCCATCTAAATATCTTTGAAAATTATTCAGGGCAAACAAATACAGATTACTTTGAAAACAAGGTAAATAGTTTATTAAATGATACTCTCAAACAAACAGGAAATATTGGTCTTGAGAATCTGGATGAAAAAAACAGAGTTACGAATATGGTTAATTGTGGATCAAAGGGTAAATCAACCAATGTTGCTCAGATTCTGGCGTGTCTAGGTCAACAAAATGTAGATGGAAAGAGAATACCCTATGGATTTACTGATAGAACATTGCCACATTATAATAAATATGATGATTCTTCGGAAGCAAGAGGTTTTGTTGAAAATTCATTTATCTCGGGTCAAACACCCCAAGAGTACTTCTTTCATGCTATGGGTGGTCGCGAAGGACTTATTGATACAGCTGTAAAAACATCTGAAACAGGTTACCTTCAACGGAAATTAATGAAATCAATGGAAGATTTACGAGTTGAATATGATTTCTCTGTAAGGAATAGTTCTGGTTGTATCATCCAATTCATCTATGGAGATGATGCTATGGATTCCTGTAAAGTTGAAAGTCAATCACTCGTAATTATGAATATGGAAACAGAACACATATTAGATACATTCTTATTTAAGGTTGATTATCCTTGGGATAAGACCTTAACGAAAGAGACAATATCCTTAATGAAAAAAGATAAACACTATCAAGATAAACTTGTTTCAAGTGTGAATGAACTATTAAAACATAAACATTATATTTATGAACATTTGACAAATAAGATTCCATCATCTATTATTAGTAATACAAATGTTCAGAACAATATCAATTTCCCAATTCATATAAAACGTATTGTGGATAATACATGTTCGAAAGATAATACATTATCTGATATGAGCCCTCTTGAAATTCTGAAAAATAATGACATCTTAAAGGGTAAATTAAGGATTAATCACACGATTAAAGAAAATAAAATTATCCAAATACTGATTGATATTCATTTACATCCCTCGGTACTTCTAAACACATATAAAATTAAAAAGGAAGAATATAATACCATCATTATAACTATTGAACATACATTTGAAACATCACTTATATCACCTGGTGAAATGGTTGGTGCTATTGCAGCACAGAGTATTGGAGAACCGGCAACTCAAATGACACTAAATACATTCCACTATGCGGGTGTTAGTTCAAAATCAAACGTTACAAGGGGTATTCCACGTCTTAAGGAACTTCTAGGGGCTACCAAAAATGTAAAATCACCTTCCACCGTCATTAATCTAAAGAGTGAATTTGCATATAATCAAAATAAATCACAATATGCGAAAAATAAATTAGAATATACGGTACTAAGGGATATTGTTACGAAGAGTCAAGTATACTATGATCCAAAGAATACATTATATGAAACAGATATCCAAGAAGATTCCGGTATGCTTGAAATTTATAAAGAGTTCCTTCTCTTAGAAAATGGGGACGATTATGATTATGAAACAACCTCTCCATGGATTATTAGATTCACATTCAATAAAGAATATATGATGGAAAGTGGTATTGTAATGGAAGATATTTATCTCGCGATTATGAATTATGAAAATGATCTTATTAATTTCGTATTCTCGGATGATAATTCAAAAGAGTTAATCGGGCGTATCTCTATAAATGCATCTTTGAAAGGCGATGAAGATGCATTAATGAATGGATTACTTGATCAATCTGATATATTATCCAGATTTAAAAATATTCAAGAAGATCTCTTGACGAATATCATAATCAAAGGTGTTCCAAATATTACGAATATTGCCATGGGAGAAGCACCTATCTGTAAAAAGGTTGGTGGTGAAATTACTTCAGAAAAAATATGGGTTCTTGAAACAGATGGTGTGAATTTACTTGAAATATTTAATTCTCCTTATGTAAATTATATTAATACATATTCAAATGATGTCATAGAAATATATAATGTCCTCGGAATTGAAGCGGCACGCAATTTACTCATTGAACAAATTACAGATGTTATTGATGAATATATTAATGAGAGACATATTGAAATATTATGTGATGTTATGACAAATAAAGGGGTCCTTACACCAATTAATAGACAAGGTATCAATCGAGGGGATGTTGGTCCACTTGCCAAATGTTCATTTGAAGATACAACCGATCAATTAATGCAGGCGGCTCTCTTTGGAGAAAAAGATAAATTACAAGGTGTATCAAGTAATATTATGATGGGTCAGGTAATTAAATCGGGCACGGGTATGTGCGATATATTACTCGATGAAGAAAAACTTATTTCAGAAATGAAATCAATAGATTTAACAAAAGATGATTTTATAGAAATGGATGAACAAAATATAGGTTCATTACTGGAAGACTCAGACTCAGATGAATATTGCACGGATGAAAGCTTCGGTTTTTCAATTGATAATTAAATAGTATAAAACATTCGTATATCTTTTTTTTTAACACCCCTTATTTTTTTCAAGAGATTTTAGATCTTCAATGCTTACTAAATTCGCTGTATTAATTCTTTGACTTATATCTTTACATGTTTCGGTGATACCAAATTTACCAACACCCGTTAATGGTTTTTCGTCCTCATCTTCTTCTTTTTCACTTTCCTCTTTCTTAACTTCGACTTCCTCAAATGCTGAATTAACAACATCACCGCCTTCGTCTGATGATTCTTCATCGGATGATTCTTCCCCACTGGATGATTCTTCCCCACTGGATGATTCTTCCCCACTGGATGATTCTTCACCAGATGAAGAATCATCCGATTCATCCTCAGTCACAGGTTCGGCGGATGTTACAGATTCATCAGTCACCGGTTCCGCGACAGGTTCCGTAGGTTCAGCAGGTTCCGTAGGTTCAGCAGGTTCCGTAGGTTCATCGGTAGGTTCGGCGGATGTTACAGATTCATCAGTCAGCGGTTCCGCGACAGGTTCAGCAACAGGTTCATAGGTAGGTTCGGCGGATGTTACAGATTCATCAGTCAGCGGTTCCGCGAAAGGTTCAGCAACAGGTTCGGCGGATGTTACAGATTCATCAGTCACCGGTTCCGCGACAGGTTCAGCAGCAGGTTCATCTTCCGCAGCAAGTTCAGCAGCAGGTTCCGCAGCAAGTTCAGCAGTAGGTTCAGCTGTAATAGCTTCTTCAGCGAAGGCTTCCACACCACCACCACTCTGTTCTTTTTCTTCAATCGCTTGTAATGCTTCTTGTTGTTCGGGTGTTAATTCACTTACAGATGTTTCATCTGAACTATCTTCTGGTTCTTCAGGTTCTTTCTTTTCTATTTCTTCTGAAGCGTCGTCGATTGCTTGAATTGCTTCGACACTCTTTTCCTCAGATTCTTTTAATGCGTCCATTTCATTTTTTTGTGCTTCGGCAGCTTCTTCGGCTGCTTTTGTAGCATTTTCTTCATCGTTTGCTTTTTTCTCGCTTGCTTCATCAACTTTTTCCGCCGCAATTTCCGCTTCATTAACAGCTTTATCTTGTAATTCCTTTTTGTATTTCTCAAAACCATTGTTTTCAGAACGTAACACATTATCCAACGTTTTACGGAATGAATCATTACTTGTTAATCTTTCATTTTCTAAAATAATATATTTAGATAATTCACTGATTCTTGCATCTACATATATTAATGATAATATCTTATCTAATTTAGATAATTTTATATCTTTAGAATTTATAAATCCTTTATATTCATCATATATATTTAAGACAGCACCCGTTTCAATATTTTTTTGAATACAACCTTCAGAATTCTCAAAATTAGTTTTCCTCAAAAATGGCATAATTTTATATAAAAATTTATCAGGTTGAAACGAACAATATGATAAACGTAGACGCACCATCCGTTTGAATGCGTGTGAATCCTTTGATGTTATCTCTTTCAAGTTGGTAATCATTTCATCCATATTATTGAGTATTAATCCTGTATTTTTTATAGTATTTTCAACGGTTGATTCATATATATCATCATACTTATCATAACCACAACATATATTAAACCAATCTACATTACCGACTACATTTTGATAACTATTATCAACTTCTCCCTTGGGTGCTCCACCTGATTGTGTAAATGATTTAACCATATTAAATTCCATAATATAATCTGTTATTTCATCTACCACTTTTCTTTTAATACCCGTAAACCGCCCTTTAAATTCTTCTATATTTGATAAATCAGCATCATATAATGCTTTGATAATAGTAGATCCTTCATATGCCGGATTATTATCTACAATCGTTTTAAATCTCTGAAATCCAACCATATCTTTGTATCGTTTTAATTTATCAGGGATATATACATTATTTTTCTTGATAAACGTTAATGATGATGGTAAATACTGTATTATTTGATCACACAATACAGTCCGTTCTATATCCCCTCCCATCTGGATAACTTTACGCGGTAATTTTCCAAGAGGTTCCTTTCTCAAAGATCTTCTTTTTCTTAACGATTTATTTTTTCGGTGCTTTCTTTTACTATGATTATTCCTTCTATTATTCGTACGTCTTCGCGACCTTCTATTCACTTGTATGATTCCTTTTTTAGAAGACTTATTTCTATGAATACTTCTTCTATTTCTTCTTGAAAGATTATTATTACGTCTTGATAACCTTTGTTTCATAAGTATTATATTATACTATAATATAATAAATATTATTGAAAATATAATAAACAAACTATGTTTTATAAACTTCCCTATCTGCTTCATAAATCGTCAATCCCTGGTATATTATATTTTTATATAATTCTAATATTTGGTGGCGTGTATAATCTGTATCCTTCATATTGATTATATATCCCCTAATTCGTCCATTACCTATGAAATTAATTTCTGTCTGATTCTTGTATCCAACGTCCATTCCCACACCTGAAGACATTAATCTTCCTAATCGGGCATATTTTATTGTATTATCTTCTGCTTGAAAATTATTTAATTCTGGAAGTTCCAATTCAACAGCATTTACAGCCTGTACACTGCCAACACTCCCCCCAGTTATAAATTGAGGTGTTATTTGTGAATTCGTTTCTGAACTAAATTTGTCATTAAATTCATCACCAATTAATTCTCCTCCCGTATCAATCCCACGGTCCTCCCACGACGGTGTTTCAGTTGCTTCAAATACCGTAAAAAATAAGTTTTTCCGTCCATCCTCACCGGATCTGAGGGTAAATTGACCATAATTGTGTATTAATAATTGTTCTAATTTATTAACATCAAGGTCTAAATCATATAAACTAAATCCATGGATTCCATGGGTATTTCGTCCTTGACGACCATAGTTTCCAAAAAGGTAATCAGCAACAACATCTCGACGTCTTTTACTTTTATGGATATCAACGAGCCCCCCCCCATCTTCTTTTTCTGTACTCATAGGGTAATATGTGGGGTATGCATCAACCAATAATACTCCTGTACCCCCCATAGCTATTCCAATTTTCACAGGTGGAGCTGATTGGTAATCGTCTGCGCTCTGAATCGAAACATTATCTTCATCATTTAAAAATCGCCCCATTATAAAAATATTTTTCCTCTTTTCAATTTCTTCATGTTCTTGCAGAGGTTCATGTTCTTGCAGAGTATATAATATTTCAAGGGGATGCCTCAAATATTGTGTAGAATTATCACTTTTAACGTTCGAACGAGTAACGCTACTCTTTCCAATTTTTCTCTTTCCAATTTTTCTCTTTCCAATTTTTCTCTTTCCAACTTTACTCTTTCTAACCTTACTCTTTCTATTATCACTCCTAGACTTAGTTTCTTTAATACCTCCACCACATTTTTTACCTCGTCTACTTCGCACTCTTCGTTCCTTTCTTATATTTCTATTTGTCTTTCTATTTGTCTTTCTATTTGTCTTTCTATTTGTCTTTTGTTTATTCGGCATATAATATAATAAATATAATAAATATAATAATATGATATTATTATTACCTTGTCATCCGTCTATGAATACGTCTATGTCTCATATGACTCCTTCGAATACCAGTCCTTCTCCTTTTTATATTTGATCTCCGACTATTCCTCCTCTTCATACGCCGATTTACATGGCGTATAACACTTTTTCTCCGGTCATTCCTACGGACCGTCCCTCTCCTAGACCTTTGTTTTCGCGGAGACCTTCTCTTCGAATATTTTCGTTTGGATCTTCTACGCGAGGGTTTTCGTTGGGATCTTCTACGTGTTGATCTTCGCCTTGAACCACCTGTCTGCGGATAACCGGCATCAAGTCCAGCATGCTGACCCCCTACCATACTAGATAAATCTAATGAATATGATGTTGCAGGTTGACATGTTTCCATTATGTATATTATACTATTATATAACATTATTTTTTCAGTTGATATGTATATTCGGGGGTATTTTCTTCATTTAAAAATTCAATCGTTAATGTTTGCGGGGTTGCTTTACAATATGCATATCCCAAATTATCTGAATAATACTCTAAATCATGAATATTATCCAAATTGTCTAAATTATTTTCATCATCATATATTTTACCCCCCGCTCCACATACAATCATAGTTATTGGAATATTATTTACGTCCTTTGATATCAATTGCTTATTATGATCATGTCCGCATGTATAAATATCAAAGGGTGCTTCCGTTAATAAGTTAGTCAAAAACGTTTCCAAACGCGGTTCGGCATTTCCGTGACCCGCAATACTTCTCCAAGTATGGTGACCCATAACTACTTTCCATGGTTTCTTTGATTTGTTTATATGTTGTTTCATTATATTAAATTGTTCTTGAATGTCGTCTTCATCCATTTCTTCAAAATTAGTATCTAATACAAAAAAATCAATATTCGGTTTTTGAAAATTATAATACCTTGATGGCATAACCCATTTCCCATTCCGTTTGTTTGATATATTTGAATAATCAATTTGACTTTGATGGTTTGTATGATAATCATGATTCCCTAATAACATATAAAATTTCACCTTATCAGATATATCCTTATAAGGTTCTTCAAATTTTTCAATAAATTGCTTATCTCCGCAATCTTCGCAACCATCCGGATACATATTATCCCCTAATCCACAGACAAATCTATTTTTTGAATCCCCTATATGGTTATGTAGTGCTTCAGATACTTTAAATTGTTCTTTATACCCGCTACCCATATCACCTAATAGATAAAATTGAGACATAAATATAATATATATGTAATATTATAAAATGTTACTTTCTCATGATTTAGTTTATATAACTCATATCCTTTTTGTTGCACCATTGTTAATATATGCCGGTTATATAGGTCATAAATGTTGTAATAAAACACATGATAAACAATTATTCAAAGCATTGGGTGGTATTGGTGTGATTGTTTTAGTATATCATCTATATCTATTAGTTAAGTTTAAAGGATATCTTGGAAAATAAATAATTTATCATTTTTAAAATAAGTATCATATATTATATGTTTTCATACATTTCGTCTATCTTTTCACAAAATGAATATGATATTATCATCGTGGGTGGTGGAATATCCGGATTATTTATGGCATATAAACTAGCAGATACAGATTTATCTATCTTACTAATTGAATCAAATACAGAATGTGGTGGAAGAATTAAAACAATCAAAAAAGATACATGTATTTTGGAGGCCGGGGCCGCTCGATTTCACTCATCACATACAAAATTATTATCATTAATTACTGAATTAGGGTTAAAGAAAAAAATAATACCTCTTCCCGAAGGTATGGACCATATATTAAGATCCAAACACAAGGATTTTCCATATTATTCAAAACATAATCTTGACCTTACTAATTTACTGAATGAATCACTTGTTAAAAAAAAACAATTTAAAAAAGAAGAATTAATGAATATAACCTATTTTCAATATCTTGTAAACATATTTGATTTTGAAACAGCGTCCTTCATAAAAGATTCCTTTGGTTATGACTCCGAGTTTAATCATCTAAATGCATTTACGGCGATTCAAATGTTTGAACATGATTTCTTATCTGATGATGATTACTATATATTATATGGTGGTTTATCACAAATAATAAATATGTTAGATAGTAATTTAAAATCAAGGTCAAATGTAACTATTCTTAAAAATAAACACGTAACTGATATTAAAGGTGATACAGTACTTACAAATGATGAAAAAGAATATACTTATAAGCATCTTATTTGTTCGATACCTAAATCTGCTCTACAATTACTACCCTATTTTAAACAAACACCATTATTAGATTCCGTAAAAGAAATACCTTTACTACGTATTTATGCAACATATCCGATCAAAGATTTATGGTTTAAGAATATTAAAAGAACAACTACCGATAATTATATTCGTCAAATTATTCCAATTGATTATGAAAAAGGACTTATTATGATATCATATACAGATGATTTATATGCAAATATGTGGTCCCAAACAAGTGGTAACGGTGAAACGTTTTTAATTGAAGCACTGCATAATGAAATAGAACAATTATTTTCAATTCGTCCACCAAAACCATTATTTATCTCTCAACATTATTGGAAGGGGGGTGTCCACTTATGGAAACCTAATTATAATGTAGTCGATATTTATTCAAAGATATTACAACCCGATAAAGAAAAGAATATATTTATATGTGGAGAAGCATACTCTCATAAGCAAGGGTGGATTGAAGGTGCTTTATCTTCCTGTTATGATGTCCTCCATACATTAAATATCCCCGATTTAAATATTCAAATCAATGAAACAACCATTCAACAAATAGATACAAGTGATGATGATGAAGGAACAAGTGATGATGATGAAGGAATAAGTGATGATGATGAAGGAACAAGTGATGATGATGAAGGAACAAGTGATGATGATGAAGGAACAAGTGATGATGATGAAGGAACAAGTGATGATGATGAAGGAACAAGTGATGATGATGAAGGAACAAGTGATGACGAAAATAAAAAAACGAGAACATTTACGATTGATAAGGTATTACAAAAGAAAAAATGGATTATTTTAGAAATAGATGGGAAAAAGAAAATATATGATATTAAACATTGGATTCAACATCACCCAGGTGGTAAAGCTATTTTAGAAGGGGTTAAGGCAAATAAATATTATAAAGATAACAATGGGGATAAACCCATTACATTATTTAAAAGCATTCATAATGGTAATGTCAAATCATATATTGAAAAACACAAAGAATATATTAAAGAAATAGGTGTTCTAAATAAATAATAATAATCTATGAGTTATATAATATATAATGGAAGAACAATGGGATATAATGGATTTTAAAACATTATTATATAAAATAAAAAATGGAGACATATCTATTCAGGACCCAATACATATTAATAATCAAACACATGACATACAACATAATATTTCATTTCTTGATTATTTGTTAAAATATAAAAATATTCACAAACAAAATTTATATTTAACATTGTCAAATATTTATGGACTATTTTGTGCTCATCTGGATGAAATATCTGAAAATGAAACGATTCAACAAATGAAATCGCGTATTTTTAAAGAATGGTATCGTGAAGAAGATAACACATTATTTGACAATATTCAACAATATGGAGGTGATATGCGACAAACAGACTTATTAGTTAATCAGGCGCATAAATCATTTGATAATGTAAGTCATCTAAGTCGCATCGAGGAAAATTTACCGATTAATATTAATCTTACAAGTAATTTTCCATTAAAAACGGAGTTTACAGAAACAATTCAATTCTGTAAAAAAACAACAACCCATCTGCGTAAAAAGGTGTCAGATATTGAAAACATCCTTGACATGTTTCAAAACTTCCATATTGAAGTATTTATTGACCTTTCTATAAAACATAAATCATTATATCTGCGATTAAATTCAAATGAAACGGGAATACCTGAAAACATCCATATAATATACTCTAATTTTGTATATATACATAATTTATTACATAAACATACTATTCACCAACTTAAAATACTACAAAAAATGGAAACAGACCTTACAAAAAAATGCTCCAAAATCAACGAATTACAAAATAATATGCTTGTCGTCGCACATATGGGTGATGAAGGTGTTCTCGAAGATGGTCCCAAAGATATTAATAGTACATCTTTTTATTAAAATACATTAATGCTTGATAAATATTCGGGAACGCATAATCAATTATATCCATATAATTTTTATACTGGGCATAATTTGGTGAAATCCAAACTGTTTTCCAACCTACTTTTTTTGATGATTTTAGATTTTCAATTAAATCATCAAAAAAATAATATTCATTCATTAATTGATGATTTTCTTTAATGATTTCATTATGTACATACTGAAATGATTCTAATAATGGTTTCATATGGGGGACCGTATCTCTAGCAAATATTTTCTTAATTGTATGTTTTAAATTTAACGCCTTCATTACAGAATCTCCATGTTCATATGTTCCATTTGTATATGCATAATTTGCTTCCGAATCAAGTGTGTTTATTAATTCTAATAATGTCTTATTGTTTTTATCGGGTGTATAATAATCATTATATTCGGGTGTATGTATGATAATTGTATCATCAATATCAAATATAAATATCTTTCCCATTAATGATAATATAGTATATTTTTTTTATAAACATTTAACCTCCTTTAATTTTATTATATATGAATGTCTTTTTATTTAAACATCTAAGTATCATTATCTCCCCACGTATATATGGATTCATTTAATTCATCCCAATGTATTCCTTCGTCATTATATCCGTCTATATCATATCCGTCTTTATTGTTTCCTTCTTCATTATATCCATCTATATCATATCCGTCTCTATTGTATCCATCTTCATTATATCCATCTATATTGTATCCGTCTCTATTGTATCCATCTTCATTATATCCGTCTCTATTGTATCCTTCTTCATTAAATCCACCTATATCATATCCTTCTTTATTGTATCCTTCTTCATTAAATCCACCTATATCATATCCTTCTTTATTGTATCCATACATATTGAAACCACCTTCATCATATCCTGACACGTCCCTCCCCACACCATCAAAATCACTATCATACCAACGGTTACCTGTTTTATCATTCCCATGTTTATCCATACCAATTTTATTAAATCCATATATATCAAATCCATATTCATCATATCCATCTTCATAAAACCCCGAGGCATCTTTGTCACCTTTAATTCTATCCTTATACACATGGTGAAACGCGTTGTAGTCGTGGAAGTCATCTGGGTGCTTCGCGATTCCGTTATGGTGTCGTGGGACATCCCCAGTAATCCACAAGTCTGCTCCCACCCCCTCCGTATCCATTTTTCCTCGATCAGACCATTCCTCCTCCACCTCCTGCTGGTTGTGGTGCCGATTCCAGTCTGTGGGCATACGGACGTGTGAATATGGTCCTTGTATATTTCGGAGCAAGAATCGCACATAGTCATTTTCGGGATACTCGACACTTTCGTCTGGGGATTTATAAGCCGGTGACGTAAATTGGTTATCGGATAACAATTGCATAACCTTCGTCATTGCATCATAATCTAATGTTGTATCATAATCGGATTTTTTATCATGTTGTAACATTTTTATAAAAGCTAACTTTTGCTTTGCTCGTAATAATGAAGCAGGGGGTTTAGACCTTTCCATACCCCCTCTCATCCGTGCCTTTAAAGTTCTTTTTCTTAAATGCGTCCGTCTCCTCCCCGTATCTTTCCGTCTCCTTGTATCTTTCCGTCTCCTTGTCCGTGTAGTATCTTTCCGTCTCCTTGTATCTTGACGTCTCCTTGTATCTTTCCGTCTCCTTGTCCGTGTAGTATCTTTCCGTCTCCTTGTATCTTTCCGTCTCCTTGTCCTTGTAGTATCTTGACGTCTCCTTGTCCTTGTAGTATCTTGACGTCTCTTTATGGGTTTTTGAATATGAATATGTTTCCCTAGTTTCCCGGAAGGGTTGTCATACTCTTTTTTATCAATTATGGTCGCTTTATTCTTGGGATATAATATTTCAAAATGATGTAGTCCAGCTGATTTTTGTTTTTTTAGATTATGATATAAATATATAGTAGCATCCATATTACTTCCATCATATATACATGATAATCCCCCACCATATGTTTTATATTTGGATTGACCACTATCCACGTATGTTATAATATTCCTTTGTAAGACTTCGGACAACGCATATATTTCAGGTTGCCCAGCATATTCACCACTTTTCATCATTTTCTTTAAATATTCAGGAATATTTTTATACTTATCATTATTATTATTATCATCAATCGCATCTTGTATAGCCGTTTGAATATCTTCGGCACCTCCGGTTGCAATTGTATCTAAATGTGTTTTCATCCATTGAACGCACGTTTTACGCAGATTTAATGATCGCTTTGCCCATTCTTTATATCCAATGTCTCTTAATTTATATGTATAATATGTATCCCCTATTTTTTTCCGTTGTTTGTCGAAATGTAATGACCCTACAATAGCATGAAAAAAACAATCTCCGTCAGCTGGCACAGGTATATGATTATAATTTTTTTTGTGTATTCGTTCGTTCGACATATAATATATAAACAATATAATATATATAAACAATATAATATATATAAACAATATAATATATATAAACAATATAATATATATATATATATACTATTACATGAATGATGATAATGACCCTCCTATTTTAATTCCTACATCACCCAATATAGACACATTACATAACGATATATCGGAAGTTAAAAAGATACTTCCTAAAAATATGGATCAAGTTATGGACAATATTGATATGGTTGATAACCTTGAACGTACAACAGATGAATTAACAGAAAGTAGTACACAATTTGCGAGTTCTTCCAAACAAGTAAAATGTAAGATGTATAAAGAATGTATATATAATATATTACGTTGTACAACCACTATATCCTTCTTATATATAATTTATAAGTTTTTGTAAGAATGTATTCTTATATTCTTTTTGAACAAGGGGATGTATCTGATATTGTCTGTGAGACAAACACAATCTAGGGAATAAATTATCATTAGGTATTGGATGATATACGCTCTATTAATTATTCAATTAATTCGGAGAAGTTAAACCCATATATGTTTGTAAGTGATAGTTCAAAATTCTTATGTTTCCATATACTTAATAATTCCAAGGTTGTTTGAAGTAATGTATTCGCATATAAGATTATATCATATCCTTTTTCCTTTCTATTTAGAAATTTAAAGTAGAATCGTTTGATAATATCAATTCGTTTTTTTATTTGATCCCCCGAATTATGCACATCTTCTACAACTGTATTTTGAATGATGTTGCATAATTGTAATAGATGTTCATATATATTATCCTGTAATGTTTGATTAAATATAATGACCTCTTTCTCTAATGCTCCCAGGAGTGATTTCCTTCCAACATATTCTAAATAAGGTTGTTCATGTATATTGACCAATATGTTTATTATATCTATGATACCATTTGTAGGATGCGTAGTATGAGAACATATTTTTCGTATATACAATAATGTAAACGTATTACATAAATTAATGGCGTCCTTTCTTCCGGATATTCCTCTATTTTTACTTTGTACTTTTTGTAGTCCTATTTGTAATTTAGATAATTTATCTACATCAACGATATTATTTACCTCATGGTGTGTATAATATTGTATTCTTTGATCCAGACTTGGGAGGAATACTTTTAATTGTAAATCTAATTCATTTTGTTTCCCACCACCTTCTCCATGACCGTGAGGTTCAATACGGTAAGCATGTAATGTATTTGTATTGTTATCTTTACATATAATAATATAATTTGAATGTCCTTCGTGTCCTTCAGAAATTGTGATTGATATTGTCATAAACATACATTCATTACTTATAAGTTTATCACAACATTCAGATATATTTCGTGTAAGTGTTTCTGTAAAATATAGATACATGTCAATTGGATTCCATGTTATATGGATATTCTTATACGCTGATATATTAAATGCCCCCCCACTTGTATAACGGATTTTTTTACGGACATGTTTTAATTGCCCTTCCTTAAACCACCATGTTTCAGTTGAATCCAACACCTTGACTAAATAGGGTTCTTCATCCTCGTCTTCATCCTCGTCTTCATCCTCGTCTTCAACTTCCATAATTTCCCCTATCATTCCCTCTTTTAGAGGGCATATGTGTTCTTCGCCTTTTATACGGAGATTGATTATTCCTATATCACTAAGCATTACCTGATTACCAACATCCAATGTATCATATTCTATGTATGGACCATGTAGTTGTTCCTCAATATCATCTGAAAAAGATAGAGGAGAACAACATATGTTTCCATATCCTGTATTATTTATAATTGATAATATGGTTAATAACCCGGTATAATTAAAGAACGTTGTTCCCGCAGATATATTTTTATCTTCATTAATAGTATCCATTATATTTATACTATTTATTTAATATTACAGTAAGTATTTAAGAAAAATATAATATAAATATATAATATAAATGAGCGAAATACTATTATCGGAAGAGAATAAACGCTATGTTATTTTCCCGATTCAACATGATAATATCTGGAAAATGTACAAACAAGCAGAAGCTAATTTTTGGACAACAGAAGAATTAGATCTTTCCAAAGATATGAAAGATTTTCTTTCTCTAAAAGAAAATGAACGTTTTTTTATTAAGAATGTCCTCGCGTTTTTTGCAGCTAGTGATGGTATTGTAAATGAAAATTTAGTTGAAAGATTTTGTAATGATGTGAAAGTTCTTGAAGCAAAATTCTTTTATGGATTTCAAATTGCTATGGAAAATATACACTCAGAAACATATTCCCTCTTAATTGATACATATGTTAAGGATGTTGAAGAAAAACATAAATTATTTAACGCGATTGATACGATTCCAAGTGTAAAAAAGAAAGCGGACTGGTCTATGAAATGGATAAATGATAAAGATACCGATTTTGGGACAAGGGTAATCGCGTTTGCCGCGGTAGAAGGAATATTTTTCTCAGGTTCATTCTGTTCTATTTTCTGGTTAAAGAAGAGAGGGCTTATGCCTGGATTATGTCATAGTAATGAATTAATTAGTCGTGATGAAGGATTACATACTGAATTTGCCGTATTAATGTATTCCATGTTACAAGATAAACCATCCAAAGAAACAATTATTAATATTATTAAAGAAGCGGTTGATTTAGAAATCGAGTTTATAACTGAATCATTACCATGTAATTTAATTGGTATGAATATGGAATTAATGAAGCAATATGTCGAATATGTTGCTGACAGACTATTACTTATGTTAGGTATCGAAAAAATATATTCCGTTACGAATCCATTTGATTGGATGGAATTAATATCCATTCAAGGGAAAACAAACTTTTTTGAAAAACGTGTTGGAGAATACTCAAATGTTGCAAATTCAGAGACAACTGACAATGTATTTGAATTGGATAGTGAGTTTTAACTCACTTACGAATGAATCTTTCAATATTTGACTTTGATTTACCACTTGTTTTTGCTGGTTTTATTTCGGGTAATTTTAATATATATCCAGAATCATCCTTATAGTCTAATACTTTTATGGATTCAATTCGACCCTCTTCTATATTATAATTAATATCACTTAATCTGTTTAATCGATTATTCTTACATGCAGATATAAGTAATTGTTTTAATTCTTCTTTTTGTACGTTTTTTAATGATCTTGTTTGTCCTTCCCTTTGAACAAAATCCTTTAATCTATTTATTTTCAATCCCTTATCTAATTTATTCCAACTTTGATTATATACCAATTTTTTTTCATTTTGTATTAATTCATTAATACATTTATCATTTTCTGTTACTTTTTCGGTCCTATTATTCGCACTTCTATTCTCAATATCTCTTAATTGTACTGGTTTCTTATGTACATTAATATCTTTTTTTTCTGCGTCTTTTTTTGAGGGTATTTTGTCTTCGGGTTCATGTAATATATTTCGAAGATCCATATTTTATAATATATTATATGGAAATACCCTTAAATAAACATATCTCTTTTAATCTTTTTTTTAAATATTATGTATATAATATATATACATCATATTTAATGGATGAACAAATAGACGATCAAATAATATTACAATCGGTTCAAGGAATAAATAAAATACGTCCACCGACACTTGATTTCATAAAGTTAAAGGATACAAAAGATTATACAGAATATTCAATTATTACTAAAAAAATAAATAAAGGTAAAAAAGATGACGCAAACCCTCTTACAAATTATTTAAATTCATTTATTTTCTGTAATGAAACATTGAATATTAAAATGCCCAAAAAAAAGTTTATGATAAAAAATAATAAGAAACGTTTCGCATATGTTGTCGGTATGTTTCCGAATCCTAAAAATAAAAAACCAGCCTATCTGGATGGATGTATTCTTGCCGCATTAGGTTTGAAAAGACAAAAAACAAATGCGGATATAATTTGTATGATTACACATGATATTGATAAAGATACTAAACAAAAATTAGAAGTTGTGTTTGATAAAGTTATGTATGTTCCATATATATCACCATATGATATGGGTGGGAAAGGAAAACTAAAAACGATTATGATGGACCCGGACCTTTTTAAGAATTGTCCTAATTATACAAAAGATCACCCATATGTCCATGTTTTCTTTAAACTTCATATATTTAACCCTACATTATTCCCATATGAAAAGGTATGTTTTGTAGACTCTGATTTAGTACCTCTTAATTATTATGATTCTTTATTTATGTTAGATTGTCCTGCCGGTTTTGTAGAATATCGAAAGAAATGGCCGTATCTTGAATCTTATAACTGGGATAGATGTGATTATTTAGAACATGGTAAACCTATCCCCAAAGAAATAACGGATGTAGATAAAAAAACAGGATCGGATGTAAATGCAGGGTTATTACTCGTTGAACCCAATCAAAAAGAATATGATGAAATGATACATGAATTGACCCTCCCTACAGAACAATGGATGGGTCCTGATAAATATCACAAAGGATTCTGGAGCTTTGACTTTGATGCCCCAACAGGTATCGCATTTGTAGATAGTTCGTATTGTTACCCTGAACAAAATTATCTGACAAAAAGATATTCAGGTTCCTGGAAATTTATCGAGTTTGCTTTCCAAAGTTGGACCCTTGATCCATGTAATTCATTTGGTATTCATATGGCCGCATTTAATCCGAAACCATGGTTTAAACAACCTATTGGTGTTACGATAAAATTAAACCACAAATTCTTACCATATATCGAACAATGGAGAAAGAAAGATGTAAAGATACCCGTAACCCTTAAAGAAAATTCAAAAGAAAATTATGATAATATATCCTATTCGTATGAAATATTTAATGAAGTTATTTTATGGGGACTTATTAACTTTAAAAAATTACAAGATTTCTTTATTCATGATACTCAAATTCATGGAACCAAAATATCATTTGATAAAGATGATTTTAAAAAACTTTCTACAAAAGAAAACATGCAATATAAATTACTAAAGAATTTTAAGAAAGACACCCCATTATATGATAAACTTAGTTTATCTCAACAATATATATGTAATTTACTAAAGAATGATAAAGAAACAGAAACGGAATTAAAAGATAAATATTTACAAATATGTAGTTCAAAGAAAATAGGAAATGCAACACCCAGCGATTATAATATGAAAATTATTGAATATCCAAACCATATTGTAAGGTATCAACACAATCAAAAACTATTAATGAAAGAAGGTCAAATACCTCTTGGTAAATATAAAGGGAAACAATTGAAAGGTCTTAAAAAGAAAGATATTGAAGATATTAAAGATTCAGATGAATATGCTAGGAATAAAGTCTTTCGTAATTTTATCAATAGACAAAAAGGTGGTAGAAGACGTACAAATAAAAAAACAAACAAAGTATTACGAAGGAATAAATTATCAAAAAGACGATTGTCTCGTGCGAAGAGAATCAATAAATTAAAACATAATACAACATTATATTATTTCTCCATGAAAGGATGTTTCTATTGTAATGAATTTAACCCACTATGGAATCAACTCGTGAAAAAATATAAAGGAACACTTACTATGAAAAAAATAGTAAGGGATACAAACCCCCGAGTAACTAAAACATTTAATGTAACTATGTTTCCCACAATTATACTCGTGAAAGGTAATACACAACATATCTTTCAAGAAGATAGGACCTTACAAACTATAGTTACATTCTTACAAAAACATAGAGTTATATAACATGTACACCAACCGGGAATTGAACCCGGACCACTTGCTTGGAAGGCAAGTATCCTAACCATTGGACTATTGGTGTATAATTTGATTTATTTTTATTCTTTATTTTAAACTAATAGATTATGATTACTCGTTCAAAGGCAACTAAGACATATTCCATTGCGGAACTTTATAAATGTATGAATGATGATAAAGGTAATTATCATATATATATGAAACTACTTACTCAAAAAAAACAAGACATTATTCAACAGAAATTATCTGTAAATAAATCTAAATTATCCATTAAAAATGATTCCCTGTAAACTTTGTTAATTTATGATCAAATGAATTATGATGAAATGTTTTACAAACACTACATTTTATTCCCATATTATAAAATGTTTGTGTTCCTCCATACTGTTTTGGAACCTTATAATCTAAATTATAATGGTGTAAGTCTTTTTGTAATATAGGGTTACTACAATTCATACATCGCCAATTTTGCTTAGTTGCAAGTAAATATTTAAGATTCATAGGGTCAACGGTGATTTGTTTTTTTTGTGAATGTCCATAATCTCGCACAGATAAATCCTGAATATCATATTTAGAAAATCTATCTGTATGTTTTACATTTGTTAACAATTTATATACAAATTGTTTTTGATAACTTAATAAATAATAAACCAGTATATATCCCCCAACAAAAATACCGAAATATACATTCTCACGTAATGTAAATTCATGATACCCCTTCTTATAAATAAATATATATCCCCCAATTAATAAAGCGAGGAACATTAATGCTTTCATTATATACTATTTATTATTTAAAAAACACGGACGACATACTGCTATATATTTATCCTTTGCTCCTATCGAGGTTTGTTCCTTATCTTCTATAATTCGTTTTGAAAATATTGCGGCGGTTCCATCATTACATTCTAAACATAATGCTTTTAATTTTGTTATAGAATCGCATAATGGATATAATTTATGTATTTGACCAAAGTTATTCCTATAGGAATCTCCATCAAGTCCAATTACGGTTACATGTTTCTTATCATCATCCACTGCTTTTAACACAAATGGTTCTAAATCAGGGAAAAATTGGGCTTCTTCTATAATTATATGAGTTGCTTCTATATATGCTTTCTCCCCTAGTAAGGATACGAGGTTTTCTTTTACAATACATGTATGTTCCACTTTATCATGTGTACTTACTTTATTTTCTGAATATCTTATATCCATTGTAGGTTTTATAACTATATATTTTTCAGAAATAGTTTCAAGTCTCCTCGCAATACGAATTAATTCGGAACTCTTTCCCGAAAACATACATCCGACCACTAGATGTAATGACATGTATGTAATATATATATATTTATTACGTAATTATCTTTTATATAATAAATGTATATATATCTTATAAAATGCCTCCATATGATTTTCAAGATTTTGAAATAAAACATCATTACGTAATTAAAGATAAACAAGTATTTTTAAGAGCCGTTATGGTTTCAACTTCTTTATGGATTGGTTACCTTTATTATTTATGGAGATGATGGGGGTGTTATTGGAATACTATTATCTTGTATCCATATCTTTCCACGTAATTCTATATCTTCCCACCAAAATGGAGTATAACAAGTGATACATATATAGGAAGGTATATCTGTACCTTCATGTAACATTATTTCGTTATCCATATTATGATTATACCCTGTCCCATTACAATGATAACATATTACATACATTATTTTTATTTAAGATTGTTATGATATCTTTATAAAAGTTTAAATGTATGTAGTATATATTTTACAATCCCATAATTGTTCTTATATTGGAATGACAAATGATTTTTTCCGTCGTTGGCAACAACATAATGGTATCTTACAAGGTGGAGCAAAATATACGAAAAAATATAATGATTGGTTACCTATATGTATTGTAGACGGATTTGAAACAAAACGGGAAGCGATGCAATGTGAATGGAGGTTGAAACGTGTCAAAGGATATCTACAAAGAATAAAGTATTTATCAAATATTTTACATAATGAATTACAATGGACTACCAAAAGTCCTTTTATTAAACAACAAAATTTAACAATATATATTCATAATGATTTTCAAACAATTTTAAATTATCCCTCGAAAGAATTATTCTGGTAATAATTAGGAAAAATAATATAAGTTATAGTATATTACTATAATGTCGGTAGGGTATTCTCAAGAAGTTACAAGAATAAAGGAAGCTATACTAAATGTTACAAGAGATTTAATTATCGCAAAAGCCAGTGAGACCAAGACATTTTTAGTGACACAGTCTGATTATGAGAAAGGGTACATAGATTGGAAGCAAATCAGGAATTATAAATTATCCCCTATGGAGTTAGCTAATGAAATTATTAAAGATAAATCGTCCTTGGTATCCGCAGACGTTTACAAGGCTCGTCAAGAAATTGATGAAGAGAGACGAAAGGCGAAAGTCACGAGTGGCATGGAAAGTACAGAAAAAACAGCCCACCAAATAGAAATAGAAGAGGCGAAGCACGCATCCGAGCTTGATGCGATTCGTACAGGAAGTAAGGATAAATACAAGCAAGAGCTCCATCGACTGGAAATTTGGAAGGATGGTGCTAAGGAAGGTGCTGCCATGGCGATGAGGAGCAACATCCAACGTGATAATCCACTGCGGTGGGGGCAATCAGGGGGGGCTCAGGCTGCTCCGGCTGATGGCCCTCTATTTTATATCAACAAGGACGACATCTATCCCGGATATACAATTACAGTTACCAGATATATGTTTAATCCGCTGAAAGCTGAAGATGTAGGACAGGTTACAATATATCTTGAGATTAATGCCACGGATAATCTAAAAGAACTGGATTATGAACAACAATTCAAGGGAGAATATTTTAATATTGTGGCTGATAAAAAATATACCGAATATTCATATTATCTAAAAGAAGAAGATATTAAACGTGGATCATTTAATATTTCACATGAAGAAACATATGATTATGATACAAGTATCTACGGGGAAAATATTATATTTATGAAGAAGAATTTGGAAAAATTACAGATCCCGAGTCTGACCAAGCGCAACCTCTTCACATCCATGAACCAAAACGTGGGAGATATAATTAAGTATGCATATATTAGATGGGATAATGAGATGATACAACAGAAGGAGGAGCGGAGGATTATTAAATTAGCCAAGTGGTCAAAGGACAGGCCTGGCAGTGTGGGTGCAGCCGCCGCCGCCGCCACCACCGCCGCCGTCGCCGGCGTGGTGACGGCGGGCGCTGTGGTTGCTGGTGCGGCGGCGGTGGCGGCGGCTTTCAAAAAAAGCCCAGAAAAAAAGAATATCACCACCAAAAATAACGAAAAAATTAAAATTGATATACAGTCTAGATTTCAAAGCTGGCCGGATCCTCTACCAGTGGAAACATCCGCGTGGACAATTACCCGAATAGTTGAATCACCATTAAAAAAATTAAAAAATAAAAAACAGAAATTAAAAGAAAGGAAAGACAAAGAAGACAAAGAAAGGAAAGACAAAGAAGACAAAGAAAGGAAAGACAAAGAAAGGAAAGACAAAGAAGAAAAGGAAACGAGTGTGTTAGGGACACCCCAACCAGCTACCTCCGTACAATCTGGTCAGCCCGAACAATCCAGTTCGTCTGAACAATCTAGTCCGTCCGAACAATCCAGTTCGTCTGAACAATCTAGTCAACCCGAACAATCAAGTTCGTCTGAACAATCTAGTCCGTCCGAACAATCCAGTTCGTCTGAACAATCTAGTCAGCCCGAACAATCCAGTTCGTCTGAACAATCTAGTCAGCCCGAACAATCCAGTTCGTCTGAACAATCTAGTCCTCTTGAACAATCAGGTGAACCGGAACAATCAGCCACCCCCGAACAACCTGATTCAACTAAAAAACGAGAAAGACCTCCAAAACCAGATATAGACGTTGGCGAAATAAAACCCCGTGAAATAAAACCAACAGAACAGGTTACAAGGGAGGAATTACAAATTGAAGGGGAACCAAAGAGGGATATACAAAAAGTAACCTCCATAGATATTAAGGTTGATGATGATGATATATCTAAAAATGGATTTAATATCGGGGAAGAACTTAATATATTAAAAGGTAAAGATCTTGTAAAAGAAGGCGACAAACCTTTTGTAAAGGCTGAATTAGAAACATTAAATAAACAAATACCATCTGAACAAAAAGAAAATATAATCCAAAAATTGGAAAAAATAAAACAATATCCGGAAATACCCGAAGAAAATAAAGTATATGTTCAAAAATTAATAGATGGTTTGAAGAGTAATATTATTAAAATGTATGAAAAAGATAAAGACTATATAAATAAGGAACTTAATAACTTACGACAGAATGAAGATATTACGGAATCATTTAAGAAATATATCGATAATGGTGGTATTCGTAAAGATAAAAATGATCTTGATTTCCAACGAAGTTATCAGGAAGGAACAAATGTCCGCGTTGCTAAAGTTCATATTCCACCTGTAAAACCTACAAATAATGTGTTGAGGATAGAAGATCAAGATGCACATATTGTGGATATTAATTTAGATGATATAGATGATATAAAGTATGGTTCTGATATATGGGTTGCTTTAACAGATCATAAACCTATTCTGAAAACTAAAGTTAATAAGAAGGTAGTAACAAACGATGGTAAAGTTATATCTGTTGAAAGATTAAAACAAATTAATGATATGGTTCAACAAAGAAGAAAGGAACCCATTCTCAAGAAAAAAGATGCTGTGGTTATTAAAGAATATGATGTGGAAGAATCAGAAGAATATAAATCATTTGCAGAAAAACTCATGGATGATGATGAACTTCCAATTGAATTAATCCAAGAAATATTTAATGTTCAAAAAAGCGAATATAATAAGAAACTACGGGAACAGAAGAAAGATGATATTATTGAAAATTTACTCTTAACTAAAAAATTGCATCAAAAATGTAAAAAGAGAACAAAAAAACATATTCCTAAAAAGTCACGGGTGTTTGATGTCATGAAAAAGAAATCACAAAAAAAACAATACTGTCAACGAAGAATCTCATTAAGAAAAGATCGTCATAAAGTCGATAGACGGACAAAAGAAAAACCAAGGAAAATAAGATTATCAAAAGGTAAACGAGATGTTTAAAATGTATGTTTGTTTTATATATATTCTTTTTTTGTTTAGATAAGTAAATGAAAACTTACTCTAAATCAAATGTATCCAATGATCCATCCAGATTTTTATGGTCAAATAATCATTCAAATACAGACAAGGTTAACCATAATAATACTGTGTTAGAAAGGGATATATTTTTGAAAGACTCTATATCTAATAGTAATAATAACGTTCAATATAATCGAAGGTATCCACCTGTATTTGTTAAACCACAGATAAATACATTATTTCCAAAGAATGATTTATCATATGAACCACGGGAACCCTCTAAACCAATGATTACACCCGAACAATTTAATGATGCTTCCAATTTCTTACATAAAAAACCGATTGATAGTATTACATCCTCCTCAAATGATCGCCAACGGTATCAAACGATGATAAATGAAGTCATGGTAAAAGATAAAGAAATACAAAAGTTCAAAGTATTAAATGAACAACTAAAAGGACAAATCGCAAATCTTGAAAAAGAACGAATTAATTTTCAAAGTAATGAAAATGAACTGGAAATACTACAGAGAAAATTATCCAAAGAAATTGAAATCAATAAAGAAATGACAGATGTTAAATTAAAATATAATAAATTATTATCAGGCCTTCAGGAACAAGAAGAAACAATTAAATCATTAAAACAAATTATTCATAAATATAATACAATGGTCACCGAAAAAACAGTTACCTCTTATACAAATAAACAACTTCAAGAAACATTACCCAAATTTTATGAAGGAATGCCCAAAGAAGCAATTGAACATATACTCCAACAATTCAAAATAACAGAAGACACAGATATTACCGAAGAATTACTACGTTCAATTGATACGTACATCAATGAATCGATGATAGAGAAATAAAATATAGGTTATATTATAATGTCTACGCAATATGATATAGAGGAAACGATTGATTATATTTACTCTTGGCTTCGTATATATATATCTCCAAACTATGATAATTTACAATCATGGTTTAACCAACTTAAACAATTATTTAATAATAATAAGATTTCTGGATTTAATATTAAGAAATATATAACTATGTATCAACAACAATTTAGAGATGATACATTTCCATTGCATAAATTAGCATCTGCGTTAATGATATTTTGTGATGATAATGGTTTTTTAACAGATGCCTGTATATCGCGTATGGAAGAATTACTTATGAATGTCCGTTATATGGACCAACTTGAAAACTTACCAAACGTCAATAGTTATCCTATGGAATATCAGGGTATCATAAATTCGCAAAAATTGAATGAACGGTTCTCAAATATTCAAAAATCATTTCTTCTTGAACAATTAGAAGGGTTAAATGTATCTGATACATATAATCATGATTCAGATTGGAATCGATATGATGTAGATAATATGATAGTGTATATGGATGGTACAAATTTCACACAGGTTCCCCCTATAAATGGTATAAAGCGTTCGATACAATTAAATGATAATGGTTCATTAACTCAAACATATGATGGAACTAATTATATAACATATACCGGTCCTAATTATATAAGCGATAATGAAAGATTACGTAAAGAGATTCTAAACGCCATATCAAATACCAAACCAATTGATAGCGGAGATATTAAAAAACGGATGGATAACTTGGTAAGTCAAAATATTGAACATGTTCCTTTATCTCAACAATCTGTCCAGTGGCCTGATATTCCATCATTTTCTCCAACACCGAATAATGGTTTTGAATCTAAACATAACCCGCAGACGATCCTTTCTTCGTTTCTTAATGAAGACGACAATACCCTTCTTCGTCTATCATCTGCAAAAAGGACACCCCCAAAGACTCGTCGGAAAAAACGGAATACGAGGTCGCAGAAATCACAATCCAAGGCGAGGTCGCAGAAATCACAATCCAAGGCGAGGTCGCAGAAATCACAATCCAAGGCGAGGTCAAAGGGTCATTCAAAACATAATTTCCCATCCTATAAAGACATACCCTCGCCTCAACCAGAACCAGACATACCATCTCCTGGAAAAGGAAAGACGACTAAATATGCTCCATATGATCCTAAAAAGGTAAATTCTAACTGGTAAACATTTAGACATAGTATGATGACAACATATTATAGTAATTTACATATACCACCCTTTCCAATACACATTTCCTTAAATTCATTCCACGATGTAGGATGTTTATCTTTAAAATATATATCCATCGGGTTTAACGGTTCTTTCCTCCATTTATATCTCCCTATCATCCATAAACTGTGTATATATAAAAATACTACAATTAATAAGTTTGTTTTCCCCATATTGTTTTTGAAATTGTTATTCACCAAATAATATGATATTATAAATGGAGCAATATGTATTGTTACTTCATATAATAAATAGGATGTTTCATATGTATAATTTCGTATTATTTTATTATATAAATATATGGTTACATAACCAATGATTAATAATATATTTGTATAATATGGATTCACAGTATCTGTAATGTATTTCACTCTAAATAAAAATCCGAATAACCATATTAAAAATAATAATATAAACCAATAAGATATAAATTTTGTCATTTAATAATATTATATAACATTATAATATATATATTAATGAAAGATTGGGTTTCACCTATACCAAAGAAGGTTCACTTAATATGGATTGGTAAACTAGACCCACCTGATTATTTTACAAAATATTTTTTACCTAGTTTTCATAAACATCTCCCCGAGTTTGAAATTAAGGTATGGGGAAATAAAGATATAACTAAGAAGAACTTTCCCAAAACATTTGAATATATTAAAGAAGCAAAAAAACGTCAAGGGAAACCTATCAAAGATGAAAAAGGATATATTATGTATAGTGATCCTGCATTAAAAAAACCATTAACCTATTCAAAATGGGCCCAAATTACGGATCTAATGCGCCTTGAAATAGTTTATAATCATGGTGGATTCTACTTTGATACGACCTTTGAAATATTAAAACCTCTTTATAATTTATTTAATAAAAAATACAAATTTATAGGTTCAAATGAAATCCCTCGTTTTAAAGACGTTGGTTCCCTGTCAAATTCATTTTTCGGTGCGGTCAAAGGTAGTATTATTCTTAAACGATTATTATCCAAAAAATGGTTGGATGATATAGATTTCGATTCAACGCACGTTGATTCTGAAACAGGTCCAGATTTCCTAAGAAGCGCCATCTATGAAAAAGATAATTATAAAATATTACCTACCTATTATTTTTATCCTTTCATAGAACCGTATGATCCACCTCATATTATAGATCCACCCTACCGAAAAGTTAGTAAAAATAAATGTCACCGAGAAAAAAGAAAAAAGACAAATAGACAACGGAACACAAAGCAAACATTTAAACGACTTCAATCTAAAAAAGGATATATCTTATATCCATGTAAAAATTACCCGAAATCATATGCTATTAAGCATTGGCAACTCGGAAAGTCATGGATGAGTAGTTCTAAAGGATATTATACCGATAATGATGATTATTAAGAAGATAATTCTGTTCCTACTAATTTCATAATACCATTTATATTTGCTTCATTACATACAGGAACAACCTGCTTAGGTATTCCTTTCTTTACAAGGACATGAATATCTTTAAATTGGGTAATTTCATAGTCATTATCACCAGCATTTAAAGAGTTTTGTATTGTGGCGATACATTTAGAGCAACATACAGATACTACATACCCTGTATTTGACTTAGGATCTTGAATACAAACTGACATCTTTGTTTTCGTATTCATCATAGGACATTGTCCATGAGTATTTGTAAGTAATACCTTATATACCTTAGATGCTTCGGATTCACGGATGGCCCACTCTTTTAAATCCTTATCCTTTGAGGGGGATTCAGGTATGGGTGGAACCTTTTCAACCATCTTATTCCATTCTTCGTATTCTTTTTCATCAAATTCTGGTTCTACCGGTTGTTCGGGACCTTTTGAGGGTTCAACAGGTACCTCTTTTGTATCATTATTTTCATCCTCATCTGTGTCCGTGTCCGTATCTGTGTCCGTATCTGTGTCCGTATCATCGCCACCTTTCTTTAATTTAATAAAACATTTCTTGATATCCTTATAAAAGAATAAAATTAATACAAAAATAATTATTAATGCCATTGCAATAATATTAATAGGGTCCATCTTATTAATTTTTTTTTGAACATCTTCTAAATAATCACATACTTCTTTCATTTTATAATAATATATATATTAATATTCTCAAAGATAAACTAAAAAAATACTATTCAAATCTAAATCATTTATCATATATAATTTTCTCCCATTCATAGATTCTTTTAATTTTTCCCAGGATTCTTTTTGTAATTGTTGTAATAATGATGCTTCATTCATAAAGAAAACATCCATTTTATTTTCTATTTCACTACACTTTAACCCTAAACATCCGATACCATTATTTTCTTGTAGTCCCGTATCATAAATTTCATCTAATTTGGTTTTATTATTTTGTAAAAAACGTTCAATATAAGATGGAGTCGAACTTATTGTCTTAATATTCATTTATAATACACTTTGATATATTATCCAATAATTAAATATTAAAATAAACTTATGAATCTTCAAAAGATTCCATCAATACCCTTTGTAAATCTTCCTCATATTTTTGTTCAAATATATTATCCATCATTTCATCTAATAAAGGTTGTACTTGTCCCCCAATATTATCTATCATTTCATCTAATAAAGGTGGCCCAAGTCCCGCAGTCAAGCCAATATTATCTGAATGTATTCCCATCGGTATATTTATCACAAAATCATGTTGTTGTTCTTCACCTTCATCCTCATCCTCCGCCTCATCCTCATCCTCATCCTCAGCATCATTCTCATCTTCTTTCTTAATTATTTCTTTTCCAGGAAATTCTGTTCTACATATAGGACACTTATTATTTACTTCTAACCATGGCATAATTCCAGCACATTTTTCAGGAACATCTCCTTTATGAAAATAATGTTCTTGACCTTCACAAGGTAACTTAATAAATGTGTCCCCTTTTATAAATGGTTCTTGACAAATTGCACACGATAAGTCTCCATCAATTATACATTCATCCTGACTCATTTCTTTACCCTCCAATGTTTCTTTAAAATCATCGCTAACGGGTGTATTCACAGGTATATCTTCCTGAAAGGATTGCTCAAGTATATTCATAGGATTTGGACCCCTCATAAAAAATATACGTATTTGTGGATTAGGTATAATTCCTTCCATTATATTAGAACCATATTTTAATATATATTATATTCCATATTTCTCATTCAGAATCTCTAATAATACTTGAATCATCTTTTCTTTTTCGCGGTTATATATCTCCTCAAATGATGTCAGTGTTTCTTTCGAAATGTGTGATACTTCAAATTGTACATCATCCATATTTGTTTTAATATAACTTATCTTACTTATGTTTCAAATTTTGTTTATATATATCCATTTTAAATATATATCCATTTTAAATATATATCCATTTTTAAATATATATAAAATATATAATGAGTTATACTGCTAATATTCGTATGGATGCTGTATGTAATTATTTAAATCTCGAAACAAGGAATGCAACCGATATGTCAATACCATGTATTAATCAAGCACGAGATGTTGCTATACATGATTTTAAAAAAATTCAATCAAATAAAGTCCCTAAAAGACCCGAAAAAAAGAAACAAGGTACAGATGAACCTCCTTCCAAATTAATGGAAGGATTTTCATCTGATATGGGTTCCATGGGTGTCACCTATCCTCCTGAAAATAAAGAACCTGATTATAATGAAGGAACCCTTGATAAAATATGTAGAAGTAGTTTTAATTGTGATTTAACAGGTGCCCGCCCTATTTATGAAAAACCATATGATGTTTGTGGTGACAATCAAGAATTTGTAGGTATTAATTTAGATGGTAAAGTTATCTGTAAAGATACAAGTCCGCAAAATATGACCTATGCGGCAGATGCTGAAATGAAAGAAAGTTCTCCCTTAGATGACATCGCTTAAAGAAAACTTTTCCATGCTTGTTCTAATTGTTTCCACTTTGATTTATTATTTTTTAAAAATATATTTTCATTATATACTTTATACTTATTTATCTTATAATTATATCGCCGTTCATAATGAGAACAAAAACCAGATAAGTTATTCCTATCATTATCATTATATCCAGTACAATGTAACGATAATATAAAATATAACCAATGATTAAGTTGTCTCGATGTATAACCACGGTAGTTTTCTTTATATGATTCCATTAAATAACTGTATCTTGGATAATCAATATGTAATATACATTGATCACAATGACAATGTTCCACATGTGTATCATTTATAAAAGGCAATATAGGTACCACAATATCACCATTATATACATGCTTTAATTTAAAATGTTGAGAATATTTTTGTTTCCAATATCTTTCATAATAATTTATCATGTATCTTGATAAATCACTATATAAATATTGTTTAATACGGTGGTATTCATCGTTCCTCTGTATTAACATATGAATAATATTATCTGTTAAATGACTATGTTCATAAATTAATTGTATAATATCATCGGATAAAAAAGCATGTAGTGTATTTGCAAGGAGTAATCTCCGTTTACATATTTGTAAAGTGAGCATTATACAATCAAGGATTACTATTTTAAAGTTTATTAATTTTAAATGATTTTGACTTATTTATGCGCACCCACCCTGTATCTAAGATAGTCCTCAACTTATCACCATTAGAGCTACCTTTAATTTTAAAATCTATAGAAATTTTCTTAGTCGGCAATATTCTGACATATATTCTAGGTTCCTGGACACTACTTCCTTCCAGAAGGATGTCAGCATTATTACTACATGTTAAAGTCACAGCTTTGTCCCCCCCCGATGGAGCTGTTTTTTTTGAAAGTCCCAACCTTAAATTATCAACATTGACATCCTTTGATAAGTTACATGTCCCATCATCACATTTAATTTGTGCTGTCCCATGGTCCCCGCCTCCCTTGGAACCCACGTTGTCATATCCTCCAAATATGTACAATAGACCACTTACGCCTCCCTGCCAACCGTGGCTTGCTTCAGAATATACCATATCTCCATGATCACCACCATCATAACCAAAAAAATTACATATTTGCGTGGCTTCCTTTTCCCCAAATCCATTTGGATGAATAGTCTTCCATTTATGAAGTGTATGACCAGATTGATAATCTTCCATATATGAATCTCCACCACTTGACCACAATTTCATATTTGCTTTACTTGTTTCCTCCGCGGGCTTCTCCACTTTAAACTTTAAAAAATTGCTTCTGCTATCAATTTTTGCTCCAAAATCAGAAACCGTTCTTTTATTGGTACCATGACCACCGTATACTAAATTATTTTCGTTATCACGTAATCCCCACTTTGATATCTCGCCTTTGTCAGTCAGAGTCTTAGTTGTCCAATTCCCTTTATCTGTCAAAGTATATGTTTTATCCACATCCTTAAAAGATATGAATTGTATTCTCTTATAGTTATTTGTCAATTTAACGTATATAAATGCTTGTATCACATTTTCGCCATCCCTACTTTTATTCAATAATGTTATATCTTTTTGTAATTCGGGTTCTGTAATATTTAAAATAATTTTATCATTAATCATACTGTTGTATAGGCTACTTCGGAGCAATCCTTCTTTTACCCCCGACAACCTGGCGGCGGTGGCTTTGGCGTTGGATTCTTCGTCATGCTTCAGCTTCGTCGAGGCGGAAGCTTTATTGTAGTCAACCTGTGCCTCTTCCGCAGCATCCTTAAAATCATCCCTTATGTTTTTCTCTCGCTCGTCTATTTTAGCCTTTATACCACGTTCTTCTTCATCTGATAAATTTAATTGAACGGTATCACATTCCCATGGATAATCATCCCCCATCAAATTCCAGGGGGACGGAATTCCACACCCTTTAACCCATGCCATTAAATAATATATATAAATATACCCGATACATATAGCAACCACATATTTATTACCACTATTGTGAAAATATGTTTGATTTCCAACTAATGCTCCAACGAGTATCATAGTAAGAATAATTAAACCAATCCATTTAAGGAAATTGGGACCATCACTATCAACCATACCGTGTCTCCCCGTCCATACAACGACTAAATCAGTTATAATAAATAAACTCCCAGCCCCATATATTATCGCCATTTTCTTTTTACTCTGAGGATTAACACTTAATAGGAGTGTTAATAAAACTACAACTATAACGGATCTAATCACAATAGGGAATAATTCTATTGTAAATGGGTGGGGAAACCAGCCCCACCATAAGGGTGTTTTATCAGGTTCTAATAGATCATGGATTTCTTCCAACAACACCGCCTTCCCCGCTTCCTCATCGTGTTCAGATCCTAATCTAATTTTTGTATCAATCGTGGTTCTTAACTCCCCGCTAATACTGTGGTGGCCTTTATTCTTTTCCCATAAATTTTTAAATGTATCCCATGGCGTCCCCCCCCCCTCATCGGGGGCTACAATTCCGCCTAATAAATCGGTTATTGGTGTTTCTGCTGCGGCTGGTTCTGGCATATAATATAATATAATATAATATAAAAAATAGGAATATATTACAACGATATACACTATACACTATACACTATCTATACATTATTCACTATCATTACACGGATCTTCAAGAATACTATCATCCATAGTTGATTCAAAGCGTGGTGAGTCATGATTATATTCTTCAATATTTCCTTGATGTGTTGACCCATTAACCATTGCGAGGGAAACAAGGACATAGTCTTTTGAAATATTAAAGGAAGCATCCCTATCAGACGAGTTCATCTGAACCGTGATAAGGACTTTATCACTAACTTCATTATCTTGGGGAAGATATTCGAACCGCATATTCTTCATTCGAAAGAGTGCATCCTCTTTAATAAAGATCTTCACATCTCCGGTACAATTCTCATCATCATTCTTAATCTTATCCCGGAGTTGATTGATATTCCATCCACCACGTCCGATAAACTTGGACACCTTATGGTGTTCCATACTTACCTTAAATACAAACTTAGTATTGAACTGAAATGTTTTTTGCTTTTTCACGAAAGTCTTTTCATACTTTCGAAGGTTTTTCTTGAGTTCTTGAAGACCCTTACTATCTCCACCACTGATGGTTGCTTGAACAACACCATCATCTACATTAATCTTACACGAAAGTTTCTTAACGGAGTCATTCTCACCACCCAGGTTCTTTTTGGTTGTGGATAGGAGTTTCTTCATCCCTACCCCCTTCTGACCAATGAATTTCCCCACGAGACCTGCCTCAATATTAAGTGAAACCGTTTCGGTAATGACCTCCTCTGTAACATGGGCTACCTTTTCTTTATCACCACCTTCTAAATTATCATGAGTTTCTTCATCCGAACCACCTCGGAGACGCAAGACAAGGTGAAGGGTAGATTCTTTCTGGATATTGTAGTCCGCAAGTGTGCGACCATCCTCAAGTTGTTTCCCGGCAAAGATAAGGCGTTGCTGATCCGGTGGAATCCCTTCCTTATCCTGAATCTTCGCCTTCACATTCTCAATGCTATCAGAACCTTCCACTTCAAGTGTAATCGTCTTTCCGGTGAGTGTCTTAACGAAAATCTGCATTGTTATAAGTTTCTTTTAGTTTCTTTCTGTTCCTACTCTTGTTAATTTATATTATTAATTACTTTATAAGTAATTTTCAAATTTGGATAAATTTATTGTGTGAACTTTAATTTATTTCTGTGAGGTATATATTTATATTTTTCACAAGTCTCTTTTGTGAAATGAGTCGTCTTTGATCTATTATCATGACTATATAATGGGTCAAAGACACGTATGAAACTTATTATATCATAATTTTCGTCTATATAATAATTATATAATTGGTTCCAATAATTTAAATCGTAGGGGTCATTTATTGCATTGGTACATTTAACATTATGTAAAAAATGCAAGGATGATTCTTTATACTTTTCATATTCATCTTCTTTACAAATGTCTTCTCTTTTACAATATTCACATTGACATCCTATGATCCAATATTTATTTTCAGGCAACGTATTAAAATCAAGATGTAAAAAATGAATATTATTTAGAATTGTGTTTCCAATCTCTTTCGTAACGTAATCCATGTGTTTTTGATATATAGGTATTTTTCCAAAATCAGACATATACGTTTTATAAAACCCTTTCATTGTATAAATATAAATTTTTGTCTGAATACCAGGTGGTAATCCTTTTATTTTCTTGGTTATTTGTTTTCTACTAGATACTTCATGAATGAGTTCTTCTTTGAATGTCCGATTTGTTTCATTTAATTCAAACTTTGAGATGTCCATCTGATATTTATATTTACTACCATAGTTTGATGAAAAATATATATTATCTTTCATAAACATATCCATATATTATGTTTGAGTATGTTTTCTTAAATATTATTTTTTACATTTTTTCTTAAATAAGCTACACATATTATATTTCCTTACGTGTCCTTTTTCCTTGATGTCTCCTTCATGAATCTTTGATTTAATAAAATCAAGGACCACTTTTTTCATCGCCGGGTCACGTTCATACTTTACGAGCAATGATTGTAGAAAGATAGTCGTGGGGTTCATAATTCATATGTTTTTAGTATATGAATTATATATATTTCAAATTTAAAAAGTATTTAAAAGAATAATTATTATATAAAGTAGTTCCCATATAGTCTAGATGGTTAGGATAGCTGGTTTTCACCCAGCCGACCCGGGTTCGAATCCCGGTGTGGGAATTAGGTCCTATAGCTCAGTTGGTTAGAGCGTTCGGCTGTTAACCGAAAGGTCGCAGGTTCGATCCCTGCTGGGACCGTATATTTTCCCGCCACTATAGCTCAGTTGGTTAGAGCGTCGCACTTGTAATGCGAAGGTCGTGAGTTCAACTCTCACTGGTGGCTGGGGTCTTGTAGTGTAATTGGTTATCACAGTGGACTTTGAATCCACTAATCCGGGTTCAATTCCCGGCAAGACCTTTTTTTTATCATATTTTCTTTGGAATTAGCTTAATCCCCTTTCCCTCGATTCTAAGGGCATGTTTGCCGCCCTTGGAATCGAGGGCGGCAAACATGGCCTTAGCCACCATCGTCGCTGTTTGTTGATCGCTCTGCGTTGGCACTACTGGTTGTGTTTGACTTTTGAACGGCTCCTTGAAGACTACTGGTTGTACTGGTGGTGGACTTTCGGACGGCTCCTTGACGACTACTGGTTGTACTGGTTGGTGGTTGGTGGTTGGTGGTGTGTCATCATTTATTGTAATATGTTGAGCATCTCCACCCCATACCATTACAATTGCGTTTCCTTCATCACCTAAAGAATATACCTTTTCACCCTCAAAATTCAATGTTTTTTTACCACCTAACTTTGTCTCAAGAAAGTGACCGGATCCAAACATACTATCATCAAACTTATATAGTCCCTCCCATGGGGGCTTATTTTGTTTGATGAATTTTATACTTGTTTTTCTTGGGAAAAGAATATGTCGGTATTCTTCTTCATTACGTTCCGCAAAATCATTAATACGTTCCGCAAAATCATTAATACATTCTGTCACGCCTTTGCAACGCGGCTCGGGTTGTTTCATTCCTTCGTTTGAAACTGGTTGTGGTGATTGCTGCTGCTGCTGCTGCTGGTTCTGCTGCGGCTGGTTCTGCTGCGGCTGGTTCTGCTGCTGTTGCTGCTGTTGCTGCTGTTGCTGCTGTTGCTGCTGCTGCGGTGGGGTCTGCTGCTGCTGCTGCTGCTGCTGCTGCTGCTGGTTCTGCTGCGGCTGGTTCTGCGGTGATTGCCCATTACCGAATGCTCCATTGCGAGCGTCATCAAGCATTTTCATTGCTTGATTTTCAGGGATCAGGCCGCGCCGCTTTGCTAAATTCACTACTTTGTCTAGTAATCCTTGCTTCTGCTGCTGCTTCTGCTTCTGCTTATTTGATCTACGTGGACCACTTGATATATCTGATGATTTATCTGAACTACCTGATTTAGCTTGCTGGCTGCCCGAGTTATGTTTGTTCTCGGCCTGCTGCTTCTGCCGCAGCTTCTGCAGCTTCTGCTTCAGCAGCTTCTGCTGCTTCTGCTTCAGCAGCTTCTGCTGCTTCTGCTGCTTCTGCCGCAGCAGCGGCTGCTTCTGCTTCTGCTTCAGCAGCTTCTGCTGCTTTGGTCTACGTGGACTACCTGATTTACCTCCTTCCCCCCCCACCATATTCCTTCGTGTATATCTTTTTGTATTCCTTCGTGTATATCTTTTTGTATTCCTTCGTGTATTCCTTCGTGTATATCTTTTTGTATTCCTTCGTGTATTCCTTCGTGTATTCCTTCGTGTATTCCTTCGTGTATTCCTTCGTGTATATCTTTTTGTACGGTTGCGTCCCAGTGTTTTTCTATTTGAACGCATTATTGAACGTATATATTAAACCATTATTTTTTTTGTAGATCACCTTGTTTTATCTTTTTAGATAATATTTTTTCATCATAGGTTGTCAATGGGATACCATTACGAATTTGTTCCCTCCATTTTGTCTTATGAAATATAATATTATTTTTTTGTCCCCAGGTTGAAATACGTAATAATAGACATTCTTTATAAATTCCATCATCTAATAAATCACTACGAACAGTTATATTATTTTGTTGTATTTCAAGATGTAATTCATTGATTCTTTTTTTAATATGTGTTAGTTCTTTTTGAAAATCATCTTTATCTTTTTCGTTTGTTTTTATTTTATTTGTAATCGATAATTCATTATTTTTTAATGTTTCTAAATACATTTCATAAATATTTGAAGGATTACATAATTCTTCTTTAACATCGTTTTCTGTTTCATTTACATGACGACGGTAAATTTCTTCAATACACGATGAAATTCGTGCTTTTTTCTCATCAACCGTGGATGTATCTTCTAATCCGTAATAAATTACTTTATTATTCTCTTTATATTGAGGACATAGTGCCTTACAAATACTCGGAATTTGTGGTGTTCTAAAAGAAAAGAATAATGCATTATCAATTTTATTTTCTTCAAAATCTTTCATATAATGTCTTTGAAAATCTACAATATCATCTTTTTGTATGGACCCTTTATTTTTTACTTCAATTAATAGTCTAAAACCATTTGAGAATATTATTAAACGGTCACCTGAACCTCCAATATTACTTGTATCTTCTATGGAAGCTTTATCATCATAGGGTAAACCTTTATTTACAATTTCATCAAACATTTTCTCTACATAATCTCCCTGCGCGGTTGAATGGGAAAAGCTTTTCTTCTCTAAAAACTTTTCTTCGATCATATTTTGCAGATTTATCTCCTTTCTCAGACTATCCATTTCTCTATTTTTGGATTCCTCTTTTATGGTAAATAATTCCTGTAATTTTTCTTTTTCATTTTGAATAATTGTTTCATTCTCTTCATATAATTTATTGATTTTATTCTGTAAAATATTTATAGTTTCTTGGGATGTATCTATTTGTATTTGAAGTCTTTTTTCATTTGATAAAAAAAACTTCTTTTCATTATCAAATGATGCTTGTAAGATATCTTGTATGTTTGAATTATCATTATATTTAGAGAATTCTTGTTTAATGTCTTCATCACTTAATATATCAAACCGTAATTTTTTAAACATAATCGTACCAAAACATATAATAATGTTTTGAATATCTTTATTACTATTATTAAATATAGTATTCATACGCATACTATATTAGTTAATTATTTCTTTAATTAATAATGTTTCATAGTTCATATACGTATCCTCTTTTAGTCTTCGTGAGATTGTTATATATGACAATGATGTTCCAAGTAAGTGTTTTATTTTTTCTTCTATATCTCGAATATTATTTACAAAATATATTTCTTTTAATAAAGTATTGTATATAATATACTTTTGTAATATATTGTCTTCAAATCTATGAACTGTTAAATTCATAAACTCAATCATACCTTCTTCACGTAATCTTCTAGATATACTGTTATGGGATATCTTATCATCGTACAATGAGTTAATATGTTTCATTACATTACGACATGTATTCATAATTAAGATAACATTATTATGTATTATTATATATTTCATTTAATATAATACTCTTAAAAAAATTTTAAATAAAAGTTAATTAAAAACATTTTAAACAATCTGCAACTTTTCCTAAATCATCGAGACCACCACATTCCTCAACTGTACCGTCATTTTCAGTAAATTCATTACATTTATCATTTATTTGACCTTCATATAAATTATCACATCTTTTATTATGTAATTTATAAAAGACATATAACCCTGCTAATAGTAGCAGAATATTAAGTGTAGATTTCTTAACCATATTATAGTATATACATTATTTTATTTCTTCTTTTTTCCAATGTTCTTGTATTTCTTTAAAAACATATAAATCATTGTAGGAATTTATTGGATAGTATTCATATGTATTATATTTATCTAGGACTTGAAACAGGTGAAACTGGTTCTGCATTATCAGATATATATATTTGACCTCGTAAGACTAAATTTTCTATCCCTTCTATAATATAATATTTACAAATAAGACATTCTTCGTTATCAATATACCCTTCTCCATTACATTTATAACATATTTCCCACCATGCCATTATAAAATTAATATATATATTAATTGAAGTAAATAATATATTAGTATGTTAACCATAAATGTAGTTAACTAGGCTTTAATTCTTTATTTCTTTATTTCTTACATGTTTTACATGCTCGCCGTAATTTCTTTATAGGTCCCGACTTACCTTTAATTTCCTTACAATCTTGGATATCTGAGAATGGTTTACACGTATCATCTCCCTCCGCTTGTCCTTCATCATCATTTTCATTACCTTGTCCTTCATCATCATTTTCATTATCTTGTCCTTCATCATCATTTTCATTATCTTGTCCTTCATATAGGTCTGCAAAACCCTCATATTTTGCGTAGGCTTCTACCGAATTACCATAACCTTCATCTAAATCTTCATCGGGATCTTCATCTAAATCTTCATCGGGATCTTCATCTAAATCTTCATCTAAACCTTCATCTTTATCATCAAAATCTTCTTCATCTTCACCTCCACCTTCATCAAAATCTTCTTCATCTTCACCACCACCTTCATCTAAATCTTCTTCATCTTCACCTTCATCTTCAAAATCTTCATCTTCATCCTCTAAATCTTCATCTTCATCCTCAAAATCTTCATCGGGACCTTCATCGGGACCTTCATCTGGATCTTGTCCTTCTAATATAACCTTATCATGTGTATGATTTACTAATTTCCAAACAACCCATAGTGCTAAAACAGCAAGCACTATATTTAAAAGTTTTTGTTGGTCTTTATCTTTCATTTTATAATATACATTAGATTTTTTTTGAATATTTTTTATTAAATTAAATAATTAATATATTGTATTAGTATATAAATATGCAGATTTTTGTGAAAACTCTAACGGGAAAAACAATAACACTCGAGGTTGAAGGATCTGATACAATTGAAAATATTAAAGCAAAAATACAGGATAAGGAAGGTATTCCTCCTGATCAACAGAGACTCATATTTGCAGGGAAACAATTAGAAGACGGACGCTCTCTTTCAGATTATAATATTCAAAAGGAATCAACCATACATTTAGTACTTCGATTACGTTAATATGTTATTTATCATACAATTTTAAAATATGTGTAATAAAAAAATAACTAACATGTTTATCTGTATGGATCGGATAGTAGGTTAAAAATAAAAAGCGTACCATGTATAAATATAATATAAAGTATATATTTGTGTAGTAATTGTGTAATGAAACATAAATATATGATATGGCAATATGTTATAGGAATTGTGAGATAATGATTTT
>Ga0315336_1001045_pt1 | contig 60300 bp, 60 predicted proteins | sample ASW5metaG_FD_204512 | JGI IMG/M metagenome (GOLD analysis project Ga0315336, IMG submission 204512) | Ammonia-oxidizing marine archaeal communities from Monterey Bay, California, United States - ASW #5 | ecosystem: Environmental > Aquatic > Marine > Intertidal zone | place: USA: California...
CACGACCGAAAGCCTCGGCGGATTCGATCACCGCGCGATAGCCCGCAAGGTTGGCCTGCGACGACAGCACGTCCATCACCTGCGCGCGGGTGATGCGCGGCATCAGCTCCATCGCGAAAGCAGAGACGCCGGCATCGGCCAGCGCCTTCAGCGCGGCTTCGTTGCCGTAAGGGTCCATGATCGCGATGACCAGCGCGCCCTTCTTGTATTTTGCAGCTTCCGAGACGTCCGGGCGCTTCACCTTGATCACGATGTCGGCGTCCTTCACCGCATCGGCACTGACCACAGCACCGGCGGTTTCATAATCCGCGTCCAGCAGACCGGACTTGACGCCCGCTCCCGGCTCGATCGCGACATCGATCCCCAGCGCCTTGAACTTCTTCACCGTGTCAGGCGTCGCCGCAACACGCGGCTCCGCAGAATCCAATTCCTTGGCTATCGCAATTTTCATGACGCCTCCCGCAGCCGTACGGCCGCGCATGACTTAATCACCGGCCACACCGCCGGGACAACCGAATTCGATCAGGTGAGAAAGATCGCCATCAAGGCGACGATGGCGATGACGGAAATCGTCCCGTACTTCGTCATCACGAGAAACCCTTCGTAGGTCTGCTCATGAGCCGGATAGTCGTTTCCGTCCGCCGTGGTGTAAGCAACTTCGTTATGGTCAGCCATCGATCCCCTCCAGCGCCACTCAAAATGTTGACGCGAATTAGCCCAATTGCGGGGCAAGGGCAACGGCTGCCTCCGCTTCGGACAGCCGATTAGAACCACCCGCATGCATGCCATGCAATGGTTCTTGCGGAATTTTCCGCGATGCGGAACAGGCCTCCCAATTCCTCCGGCAATTGCCTCTCAAAATGGCTGCTTTTGCCTAGCCCATCGCTTCCAGTTCGGCGATCAGGCTCTCGATCACCGACAGCCCGCCGTCCCAGAATTTGGGGTCTTTGGCGTCCAGCCCAAACGGCTGGAGCAACTCGGAATAATGCTTGGTGCCGCCGGCCGAAAGCATCGCGAGATAGCGGTCGGCGAAGCCCTCCGAGGCATTCTCGTAGACCGCGTAAAGCGAATTCACGAGACAGTCCCCGAAAGCATAGGCATAGACATAGAACGGCGAGTGGATGAAGTGCGGGATGTACATCCAGTACGTCTCATAGCCGGGCTTGATTTCGATAGCCGGGCCGAGGCTTTCGCCTTGCACGCTCAGCCAGATTTCGCCGATCCGCTGCGCGGTCAGTTCACCGTTGCGGCGTTCGGTGTGGATCGCGCGCTCGAACGAGTAGAACGCGATCTGGCGCACCACCGTGTTGATCATGTCCTCGACCTTGCCCGCGAGCAGTGCCTGGCGCTCCTTGGTATTTTTGGTCTGGGCCAGCAGCCGCTTGAAGGTCAGCATCTCGCCGAACACGCTGGCGGTTTCCGCCAGCGTCAGCGGCGTCGGCGCCATCAGCGCGCCGTTCTTCGCGGCCAGCACCTGATGCACGCCATGACCGAGTTCATGCGCGAGCGTCATCACATCGCGCGGCTTGCCCTGATAATTCATCAGCACGTAAGGATGCGCCGACGGCGTGGTCGGATGCGAGAACGCACCCGGCGCCTTGCCGGGCCGCACCGGGGCATCGATCCAGCGGTCGGTGAAGAATCGCTCCGCGATATTCGCCATCTGCGGCGAGAAATCGCCGTAGGCTTTCAGGATCGTGCCCTTCGCGTCGTTCCAGCCGATCTGGCCGGTGGTCGCGAACGGCAACGGCGCGTTGCGGTCCCAGAACGGCAGCGTCTTCTTTTTGAACCAGCGCGCCTTCATCTTGTAATAGCGGTGAGACAACCGCGGATAGGCCGCGCGCACCGACGCCACCAGCGCATCGACCACCTCGCGTTCAACACGGTTGGCAAGATGGCGCGCATCGGCGATGTCCTGAAAGCCGCGCCAGCGGTCAGAAATTTCCTTGTCCTTGGCGAGCGTGTTGGTGATCAGCGCGAAGGTGCGCTCGTTGGCCTTGAAGGTTTTCGCCAGCGCCTGCGCCGCCGCCTTGCGCTTGGCGGGCGCGCGATCCTGCAACAGAGTTAGCGTCGGCTCGATGGCGAGTTCTTTTCCGCCGACCTTGAAGCGGAGCGCCGAGATAGTCTGGTCGAACTGCCTGTTCCATGCGGCATAGCCGCTGACGGATTTTTCGTGGAACAGTTGCTCGACACGATCCTCGAGCTGGTAAGGCTTGTCCTTGCGCAGATCCTCGATCCACGGCCGATAGTGGTCGAGTGACGGTGCCGCCATCGCGCGTTCGATCGCGTCGTCATCGACGCGGTTGAGTTCGAGCGCAAAAAACAAAAGATGGGTCGAGGCCGCAGTAATGCGCTCGGACACGTCGCCGTAAAATTTCGAGATCGCGGCATCGACGGTATTGCCCGCATGCGCAAGTCCCGCAAACGACGCCAGCCGTCCGGCCAGATCGTCGATCGCCTCATAGCTCCTGATCGCCTCGGCCAGCCATTCGCCGCCGGCGGGCGTCGCCACCTGTTCCGCGATCCTGCCCTTGTAGGCGGTCTCGAACGCGACGCAATCGGCATCAAGCTTGTCGAGATCGCGCGACACCTCCGGCGCATCGATCGCCGGATAAAGGTCGGTCAAATTCCACTCCGGCAGCTTTCCGGCCTTTGCCGGCGCGCGCGGGGTCTTTGACGTCTTTTTGGCGGCGGCTTTCGCCTTGCGCACCGACTTGGGTGCGGTTTTCGATTTTGCCGAAGATTTGCGGAGAGCCGATGTGCGCGAAGCCATATTTCAATCCGTGATGTTCAAGATCGTTCAGGACGATTGCAGCACTCGCCGAAGAAGCCAACTCTTAAGAGGTCGTTAATCGGCTTCGGCCAGAGTGCCCCGATTCGAGACATGTTGTTGAGATAGTCCAGAGTTGCGGGGAATGCCATGGTTGCGACCATTCTGATTGCCGACGACGATGCCGTACAGCGGCGCCTCGTCGAAAACATGGTGCAACGGTGCGGTTACGACGCCGTGACAGTCGATAGCGGCGATGCCGCCCTCGCCCATCTGATCAATCCCGATACCAAACCCGTCGATGCCCTGGTGCTCGACCTTGTGATGCCCGGTCTCGACGGTATGGGCGTGCTGGCCAAAATCCGCGACGCCGGCCTCGATGTTCCTGTGATCGTGCAGACCGCCCATGGCGGGATCGACAATGTGGTGTCCGCGATGCGAGCGGGCGCGCACGACTTCGTGGTGAAACCGGTCGGAATCGAGCGGCTTCAGGTTTCGCTGCGCAATGCCCTCAACGCTAGCGCGCTGAAAGGCGAACTTCAGCGCATCCGCCACCGCCGCGAGGGCAAGCTCACTTTCGCCGACATCGTCACCCGCTCCGAAACGATGAACCACGTCATTTCGATGGGCCGAAAGGCTGCAGCCTCCACCATCCCGGTGCTGATCGAAGGCGAATCCGGCGTCGGCAAGGAGCTGATCGCCCGCGCCATCCACGGCTCCTCCGAGCGCAGCGCCAAGCCGTTCATCACCGTCAACTGCGGCGCGATCCCGGACAATCTGGTGGAGTCGCTGCTGTTCGGCCATGAGAAGGGCGCGTTCACCGGCGCGACCGAGCGGCACGCGGGTAAGTTCGTCGAAGCCAACGGCGGCACGCTGTTCCTGGACGAGATCAGTGAACTGCCGCTGGCGGCGCAAGTGAAACTGCTGCGCGCCCTGCAGCAGGGCGAGGTCGAAGCGGTCGGCGGACGCAAGCCCGTCAAGGTCGATGTGCGCATCGTGTCGGCGACCAACCGCAACCTGCTCAATCAGGTGAAGGCCGGCGCATTCCGTGAAGACCTGTTTTACCGGTTGCACGTGCTGCCGCTGACAATTCCGCCGCTTCGCGCACGCCGGGAGGATGTCCCGCATCTGGTGCGGCACTTCATGACGCGCATCGCCGCCGAGGAAAACCGGCCCGTGACCAGTGTCAGTGGTGAAGCCATGGCGATGTTGGGACAACTGGCGTGGCCCGGCAATGTACGCCAGCTTGAAAACGCTGTGTATCGGGCAGTCGTGATGAGCGATGGCGGCCAGCTCGGACCGGATGATTTTCCGCAAGCGGGGGGAATGCCCTCGCTTTCGGCTTCCGAAACGGAGCCGATGATCATGGACAGTCCGCCCTCCTCTCCTGCCGAAACGATAGCAGGTGCCGAAATACCGATCGCTCCGTCACCCGCACCGGCCCGGTTCATGTCCGCTTACGGCACCCTGTCCATGCTCGGCGAGGACGGCGAAATGCGCGCGCTGGACGACATGGAAGCGGAGACCATCCGCTTCGCCATCACCCACTACCGCGGTCAGATGTCTGAGGTTGCGCGGAGATTGAAGATCGGCCGCTCGACACTTTATCGGAAACTGGATGAGGCCGCAGCCGCCGGCGCGGACCCTGACGACCCGTCGCGCTGAAACGCGAATCACGTCCGCATGGAACACCCGCACGGCTTTTTCGTTACCCATATTCGAACCGTTGCGGCACGGTGACAGACCCAGGAAAAGCGCGCGGCAATGCGCGCAAGCCGTTGCAAGACATGCCGAATTGGAGTCACTTCCTGTGAGATGACTTCGAGTTGATCTGGCGGCGGCTGGCCGCCTCAAGCTGGCGCGTGTAGCGTTTCGCGCGTGTACGTTTCGCAGTGTTTTCAATGCGGGACTGCATAGCAAACTCCGATCTGACCGGCGCTTTTGCATCAGGCAGTAACGGAAACCATCATGAGCTGTTCCATGCCGGAGCAGTTTCACCCGGTAAGGGTGCGAGAATTGGGGTGCGAGAATGCGTGACTTTTCGACGGGCCACCGCAAGAGCCCGATTGGTTTCAACCCGATTGGCTTCAACCCGACTGGCTTCAACCGAATGGGCTATGACCGGGTTCTAATGGTCGTGGCCGCAGCATTCCTTTCGGCCGCCACGACTGCCGCATATGCGCAGTCCGGCCCTACGAAAAGCCCCGCAGAGCTCGCCATCGATGCCGCGATCCCGCTTCCCGAACCCGCCAATGTGCCGCCGCCGACGGTAAAAGACTTCAAGCCCGATGCCGTGGCCGCCGCGCCCGCAATCGCGACGCCAGCAAAGAAGGAAGAGGCTGCCGCGCCCGCCGCGGCACCAGCCACCACGGCCACCGTTTCTCCGGCTGCTTCTCCAGTTGCAGCGACACCAACAGCGACGCCGCCAGCCGCAACAGCAGCAGCGCCGGCCGTCGTATCTCCTCAGACCGAACCTGCGAATGCCGCGCCGTCCGTGGCTGCCGCCGACCAGCCGGTTGCCGATAAGCTGCGCGATCTGATCGCCGCCAAAGGCGCCCGCTACTTCGACCGCAAGAACGAGCGCATTGCCGTCGATAATTTCTACCAGGACCGCAGCTACGCTCCGCTCTGGAGCGAAGCCGGTGTCGCGACTGCCCGCGCCAAGAGCGTGATCGCGCGGCTCAAGGACGCGAGCAGCGAAGGCCTCAATCCATCCGATTATCCCATCCCCGAATTCTCGGCCGCTTCCGGACCGGACGCGCTGGCCGACGCCGAACTCAAGCTGACCGAAAGCGTGATGGATTATGCGCGCCACGCCCAGAGCGGCCGCATGCACTGGTCGCGCGTGAGCGCGGACATCTCCTATCCCGAGCATCCGGTCGATCCGGTCGAGGTTCTGATCAACGTCTCGACCGCGAAGGACGCCTCGGCTGCACTCGACAGCTACAATCCGCAGCACAAGGGCTACAAGGGCCTGAGGGCGAAACTCGCCGAACTGCGCGGCGTGACCGAGGACACTTCGAAGCACATCGCCGAAGGCGACGTATTGAAATTCATCAAGCCGACCAAGAAGAGGCCGAACCCCGCCGTCGCGGAAGACGAGCGCGTTCCGGCACTGCGCGCCAAGCTTCACATCACCGAGAACGCTGACGACACGCGCTACGATGCGAAGGTCGCCGGCGCGGTTCGCAAGTTCCAGTCGGGCAACGGCCTGAAGGCGACCGGCGTGCTGGACAATGCCACGGTACGCGCGCTCAACGGCCCCAAGAACGACCGCAAGATCGACATCGTGCGCGCCAACATGGAGCGCTGGCGCTGGCTGCCGCGCGAACTCGGCGCAGCGGCGCTAGGCGACGCCTATGTGATCCTCAACATTCCCGACTATTCGCTGAAACTGATGCAAGGCGACAAGCAGATCTGGACCACCCGCGTCGTCGTCGGCAAGCCCGGCAAGCACGCGACCCCGGAACTGACCGAGACGATGAAGTTCATCACCGTCAATCCGACCTGGAACGTGCCGCCGTCGATCATTTACAACGAGTACCTGCCAGCGCTGGCGCAGGACCCGACCGTGCTCGACCGGATGGGCCTCAAGCTCGCACGCGCCGCTGACGGCAGCATCCGCATTTCACAGCCGCCGGGCGAAGCCAATGCGCTCGGCCGCATCCGCTTCAACTTCCCGAACAAGTTCCTTGTCTATCAGCACGACACGCCGGACAAGCACCTGTTCGCCAAGGAAGAGCGTGCCTTCAGTCACGGCTGCATGCGTGTGCAGAACCCCGACCAGTACGCCGCGAACCTGCTCAGCATCGCTCTGCCGAAGGAAAATTACACACCGGAGCGGATCAAGGGCATGTACGGCCGCAACGAGGTCAACATCAATTTCCCGACCCCGATCCCGGTGAACATCACTTATCAGACCGCGTTCGTGGACAGCGCCGGCAAACTTGAATTCCGCAAGGATATCTACAGCCGCGACTCCCGGGTGATCGCGTTGCTCAAGGGCGGCGAAGGCCGGGACATGGAGACAGCTGTGTCCCACGCCCAGCCGAACTACGTTCGCCCGACCAACGTGCGGGTTCCCGGCGACAGCTTCGCCAGCAACAGCGGCCTCGGCTTCTTTGAGCGGCTGTTCGGGCCTCCGACCCCGCCGCCAGCCCCGGTGCGCGGCCAGCGCCGGGTGGTTCGCTAAAAACTCCGGAAAACCGGCCCACGACGCCGATTTTCCCCGATTTCCACAGTTCGAAGGGCTCCGCCGCTGGCGGGGCCCTTTTTCATTAACCATCGCCTTCAAAGCATTCCTCAACGGATCGGCCCGGCGGCCCTTTTTTGCCATACTCCGGGGGGCATACTCTGGTCTTCACGGGCCTGTGAGACTTGGGACAGGCTTGGGACCGGTAAAGACTTGGGTTTGCTGGTGACTTGGGTTTGCTGAAGACTTGGGTTCAATACAGACTTGGGAAGACTGACGAGCGTGGCTTGGCTAACCAGGCTTGGGGATTGGTAAATATCGATTAACCCCCGTGCCTTAAGACGATGTTCATCCTCTCCCGTTGCGTGGGGTAGCGGGGGATCACCTCAACAGACTGACGGCTGACGGGATTCTGAGTGGCGGGCGGTTTTCCACGCAGCATTGGCTTTGAATGGCTTTCGCGCACGTCGGTGCGCGTCGGCCTCGCCTCGCTGCTGCTGATCGCGACCAACGCCCGCTCCGTCCACAACGCCACCGCCGACGGCGACACCCGTACCCTCTCCTTCCATCACACCCATTCCGGCGAAGACCTCACCGTCACCTTCAAGCGCTACGGCCGTTATGACGAAGCCGCGCTGAAGAAACTCAATCACTTTCTGCGCGACTGGCGCAGCCAGGATTCCACCACGATGGATCGCCGGCTGTTCGACATCGTCTGGGAAGTCTATCGCGACGTCGACGCCAAACAGCCGATCCAGATCATTTCCGCCTATCGCTCGCCCGCCACCAACGCCATGCTCCGCCGCCGCTCGTCGGGCGTCGCCCGCCACAGTCAGCACATGCAGGGCCACGCGATGGATTTCTTCATCCCGGGCGTGCCGCTCGAACAGATCCGTTTCGCCGGACTGCGGCTGCAGCGCGGCGGCGTCGGTTTCTACCCCACCTCCGGATCGCCCTTCGTGCATCTCGACGTCGGCAGCATCCGTCACTGGCCGCGCATGACCCACGACCAGCTCGCGCGCGTTTTCCCGGACGGCCGCACCGTGCACGTGCCATCCGACGGCAAGCCGCTGAAGAATTATGAACTTGCGCTGGCCGACATCGAACGCCGCGGCAATGGCGAGGACGTCGCCGCACCGTCGAAGTCGCGCACCTTCCTGGCCTCCTTGTTCGGCCGCAAGCAGGCGGATGACGAGGAAGAAGCCGGCAACGACGCGGCGCGCAGCAAGGTTGTTCCTGTGGCACTTGCTGCCGCCGACAAGGCGAAAACCACTGTCACCGCCGCCGCTGAAAAGCTGCTTGAGCGCGTGCCGCTGCCGCGCGCGAAGCCCGCAGGCGCTGCGTCCTATCAGGTCGCCTCGGCTGACACCAAGACCGTTCCGCTGCCCAAGCCGCAACCCGCGCTCAAGCCGGTCCCGGCCGACGAATATGCCCCGCAGTCGCCGGTCGACATCATCAATGCCCGCGGCTTCTGGGATAACGAACCGGCGCCGAAGCCAGCGGCGCAGGCGCAGATTGCCGCCCTCAAGGCCCGCGGCGCGGTAGTCGCGGCCGATCCGCAGTTCACCGCAAGCCTGCCGCAGAACGTTTCGCAGGCGCTGGCCTACGCGCCGTCGGATGCCCTGCTCGATCACACCAGGATCGTCGCCGCCAGTACGCCGGTCCCACGCAGCCCGCGCGTTGCATCGCTCGCGCCGACCCCGATGTCCGGCGCGGACATCAACCTCAATGCGGCGTCCGCCAGGACAGCGCAGGGCAGGATCACGACCGCGACCCGGATCAAGCAGCTCTCCCGCACAAACGACATCTGGCTGCGCGCGATGATCCTTGCGCCAAGCGCCAGCAGGTCGATGGTTGCCTCGGTTCTGGGCGATCAGGACATGACGGTGATGCGCACGCATTTCGTCAAGCCGAACGCGGCGGTGGCGATGACGTTCTCGGACGATCCGCAGATGGGCATCGTCTGCGAGAAATTCACCGGCTCGGCGACTGCGACGCTGTCGACGACAGCGTTCGCCATGCGCACCGCAGCTCTGCGATAACACACCGCGCATTTCGACACCGCATAGCTCGGGCAATTGCACTCGGCAGCGCGATGGCTCAACCTCTCCCAAAACACAGGGAGAAACAAACGTGTCCTTTGCCGAGATCGACTACAGGGTCAACGACCGCATCGCCATCGTCACCCTCAACCGGCCCGAGCAGCTGAACGCCTGGACTTCTGTGACGGGTCAGGAAGTCCGCACGGCGATGGAGCAAGCCAAAGCCGACGACGACGTCCGCGTTATCGTGCTGACCGGCGCGGGCCGCGGCTTCTGCGCCGGAGCCGACATGAAACGACTATCCAGCATCAGCGCGGCCGGTAGCCTGACCGAAGTCGCCGATATCCCCATCGATGCGAATTCCCGTCCCGACTTCCAGCGCAAGAACACTTACTTCCCTGCCATTCCGAAGCCGATCATCGCAGCGGTCAACGGACCTTGCGCCGGCCTCGGCATGTGTTTCGCGCTGTTCTGCGACATGCGTTTCGCCGCGCAGGAGGCCGTGTTCACCACGGCGTTCGCACGGCGCGGCCTGATCGCGGAGCATGGCATGAGCTGGACCTTGCCGCGGCTGATCGGCCTGTCGGCCGCCACCGACCTGCTGATGTCAGGCCGCAAGGTGAACGCCGATGAAGCGTTGCGGCTCGGGCTGGTCGACCGCGTCTATCCAGCGGCTGACCTGATGCCGTCGGTGATGGCCTATGCCAAGGACCTCGCCGAGCTGTCGTCTCCACGGTCACTGCGCGTCATCAAGAAGCAGCTGTGGGAAACACCGATGCAGACGCTCGACGAGGCGATGGACGTCGCCGATCACGAAATGGCGCTCAGCCTCAAGAGTGACGACTTCAAGGAAGGTGTAAAACACTTCATCGAGAAGCGTCCGCCCGCTTTCACGGGCCAATAGGCGCTCCTCGCCCTTGTAGAGAGGTCTGCCCCCGGATCAGCCGGGAAATCCCGTCAGGGCGCCTGCGTCCATTGCCGGACGTGCGCCTCACAGCATGCCGAGTGCCTGCATGTAGGTTTCCAGGATGGTTTCCTGCTCCTGGCGCTCGTCGGCGTCCTGCTTGCGCATCCGGATGATGGTGCGCAGCGCCTTGACGTCAAAGCCGTTGCCCTTGGCTTCGCCATAGACATCCTTGATGTCGTCGCTGATGGTTTTCTTTTCTTCCTCAAGCCGCTCGATGCGCTCGATGATGGCCTTGAGCTGCCCTTTGGCGAAGCTATGCGCGGTGTCGTCGTTTTCTTTCTCGGCAGGCATAGCCATCGGAGATACTCCTGAACTGTGATGAGGCTTGATCAATGAATTGATCGCTGGCGTGCGCGGCACGTCATTCAAATTTTACACTCAAGAGTGTAGCGAGCCCCGTCAAGGCGGTGTCACGGTCATCCACAGTGACCCACAGGCGAAAGAAAAGCCGGTGCCGATCGGGCCGATTTCACTTGCGTGTTTCAGTGGCCGGTGTGGCTTTTTTTCATCGCCGCGACCTGATCTGTCGTCGCCTCGGTCTGATGCTTCGCCTTCCAGGTTTCATACGGCATGCCGTAGACCGCCTCGCGGCTCTCGTCCTTGCTGAGCGCCACGCCCTTGTCGTCGGCGGCATCCTTCAGCCAGTTGGAGAGACAGTTGCGGCAGAAGCCCGCGAGATTCATTAGGTCGATATTCTGCACATCGGTCCGCCCGCGCAGATGTTCGACAAGGCGGCGAAAAACCGCCGCTTCCAGTTCGGTTTGGGTCTTCTCATCGATGGCCATGGTCATTTTTCCGCAATTATGGAGGCCGGCTGGCTGCTTCGCCATCGGCCTCCTAACATAGGGCCGGACCTTGTGATTTTAAGCCCCGTGATTTCGAGCCGATGTTTTCCATATGGCGAGAAAAGCCAATCTGGCTCGCGCCGGAGCCCGGCAACAGGCCTATTAACGCTTGCGTGTGGTTTGGCGAAACCGCCAAGCCGCCCTATACTGCCCGGGACCTGACCGGACATCGGATCTCCACTTTTGCCGATCATGCTCAATGTGTTACGCGAAATCAACGAATGGTTGATAGTACCTGATTAGATGACAGCCACGATTTCCCGCCGCAAGACGTTCCATCGTACGATCACCGCTGCCCTCACCGGGCTTGTCGCGCTGATCGCACTGTGCGCGTGGAACGACCCGGCCGCCGCCGATTTTCGGCTTTGCAACAACACCTCGAGCCGGGTCGGCATCGCGCTCGGCTATAAAGACAACGAAGGCTGGGTGACCGAAGGCTGGTGGAACGTATCGTCCCGCGCCTGTGAAACCCTGCTGCGTGGAACGCTTGTCGCACGATACTATTATATCTACGCCATCGACTATGACCGCGGCGGAGAGTGGTCGGGGCAGGCTTTCATGTGTTCGCGCGACAAGGAATTTACCATCAAAGGCACCGAGGACTGTCTGGCGCGCGGCTTCGACCGCACCGGATACTTCGAAGTCGATACCGGCGAACAACGCGCCTGGACCGTCCAACTGACCGAAACCAACGAACAGAACCCGCGCTCGCCCGGCCTGCCCGGCATGCCGAATGCGCCGGGGGCTGCACAACCCGGCGCACTTCCCGGTGCAGCTCCTGGAAATCCTAAATGAGACGCCTGCGACGCATCAAGATCCTCGCCACCCTCGGACCGGCCTCGTCAGACAGCGCGTCGATCCGCAAGCTATTCGAGGCGGGCGCAGACGTATTCCGCATCAACATGAGCCACACCCCGCATGACAAGATGCGCGAGATGGTGGCGACGATCCGCAATGTGGAGAGCAGTTACGGACGGCCGATCGGCATCCTGATCGATCTTCAGGGACCGAAGCTGCGGCTGGGCAATTTCGAGAACGGCTTTGTCGAACTCAACAACGGCGCGATGTTCACGCTCGATGCCGATCCGACGCCGGGCGACAAGACCCGCGTCCACCTGCCTCATCCTGAAATTCTCAAAGCCCTGCGGCCCGGCCATGCCCTGCTGATCGACGACGGCAAGCTGCGCCTGATCGCCGAGGAAACCTCGCCCGATCACGCCTTGGTGCGCGTGGTGACCGGCGGAAAAATGTCTGATCGAAAGGGCGTCAGCCTGCCCGATACTGATCTGCCGGTGTCCGCGATGACGCCGAAAGACCGCGCCGACCTCGAAGCCGCGCTCGAAACCGGCGTCGACTGGGTCGCGCTGTCGTTCGTGCAGCGGGCCGACGACGTGATCGAAGCAAAGAAGCTCGTGCGCGGCCGCGCCGCCGTGATGTCGAAGATCGAGAAGCCGCAGGCGATCGAGCGTCTCGCCGAAATCATGGAGGCGTCGGACGCCTTGATGGTGGCGCGCGGCGATCTCGGCGTCGAGCTGCCCGCCGAGCGGGTGCCAGGACTTCAGAAACAGATGACGCGCATGGCGCGGCGCGCCGGCAAGCCGGTGGTGGTCGCGACCCAGATGCTGGAATCGATGATCACATCTCCGGTGCCGACACGCGCCGAAGTCTCGGACGTCGCCAACGCGGTGTTTGAGGGCGCGGACGCCATCATGCTGTCGGCGGAATCCGCAGCCGGAAAGTTCCCGGTCGAAGCGGTGCTGACCATGAATCGCATCGGCGAGGAATGCGAACGGGATCCGACCTATCGCGGAGTCATCGCCGCCCAACGCCCCGATCCCGAAGCGACGGCGGGCGATGCCATCGCCGACGCGGCGCGGCAGATCGCCGAAACGCTCGATCTCTCCGCCATCATCTGCTGGACCAGTTCCGGCTCGACCGCGCTGCGTGTCGCGCGCGAACGCCCGAAGCCGCCGGTCGTGGCCATCACACCGAACGTGAACACCGGCCGCAGACTGTCGCTGGTCTGGGGCGTGCATTGCGTAATCGCGGAAGACGCCCACGATCAGGACGACATGATCGATCGCGCTGCCCGCATTTCATTCCGCGACGGCTTCGCAAAAGCCGGCCAGCGCGTCATCATCGTCGCCGGCGTACCGCTCGGCACGCCGGGCACGACCAATATGGTCCGTATCGCCTATGTCGGCCCCGAGCGCGACGCCGACATCTGACGCGAAAGCTCTACTTCGCTGACTGACCCACCGTTTCCTGGACCCGCGTCACCGGCGGCGGATTCCATTTTCCGGTCAAGGCGTCGGACTGAGGCCCGTAGAGACGCATGGTCAGGTTGAACGCTCCCTTCGGCGCTGGAAGCCAGTTCGCCTCCTTGTCAGCTCCTGGACTTTCATTCTGGAAATACAGCGTCAACGAACCGTCGGGATCTCTCTTGAAGGGCATCCAGCTGCTGACGGCAAAGCGATTGAGGCTGTTGCCGACCTGGAAACCTTCGGTGTCATAAAGCGTGACCGACCAGAACCCGTTCACCGGCGGTGCACTCCCCTTGTCGAACCTGATCGTGTACTTGTTGGCGCCGTCGAGCGGTTTCCCCGTGTCATCCGCAAGGTTGAGGGGATAGATCGCGTCTTCAGGCAAGTTCGCGCCGAGACCAACCTGCGTCACGATCGCGCGTTTGAGATAATAGTTTCCATACACGCCCATGGTGTCGGTGTTCATCGACCAGCCGTTTACAACACGGGCGAGCGTTGCCACCTTCCATTCCATCAGCTTCTGCGCAGCTTCCGGCGCGGCTTCAATCGCCTTCTTCACCACAGGATCGGCCTGCGAAATATCGAAGCTCTTGCCGGGCTCGATGCCGATGCGCTTCATCTGCGCCAGGATCGGCTCGTCAGTGACATGGGGCGGGTTGACCTTGAGAAGCTCGGACGCGTAGGCGAAGTATTTTTCGCCCGCCATGGTATCGACCTGGATCTTCGGCGGCGTCTTCATGTCGATGGATGGATCGATCCTTGTATCGATCGCCCGCGCGGGTTTGCCCCATTCCGACAACGGCGTGATCTTGAAACCAGCCTGAATCTTGTGGACTGCGGCATAGTCTGGCGGACCATCGGTCTTGGTCCGCCCGATGACCCAGACATGCGGCGTCGGCGCGTGAATGACCTGCGTTTCCTTCGGAAGCTTGAATTCCTCGACCAGCCGGTCCCGCAGATCTGGCCGCCAGTTCGGCGGAACGACCAGAAAATTTCCAGCTTGCGTTCCTGTGGTGCGCGATCCGGGCGATGCGAAGACGTCCGACCACATATCGAGCATGGGAATGAGATAGAAGCGCCCTGCCGTGTCCGGGACGGAGATGACAACAGGCTCTTTCATCATATCGAGATAGCCGCTCGAATAAAGTGTATCGAAATTCGGACGAACGACGGCCCTCATGTCAGCGGCCGGAAACGCGGGGATGTTCGCGAACGCATTCGCCGGACCGCCGATTCCCTTGCCGGGCTCCATGTTCGTCAGCTGCTTGCGCGTCACGTCCATCGTCACCAACGGATAGAAGTAGACGTAGGCGTCAGTGGCAATGGCAAGAGCTTCCTGATCGGAGAACTGAGCGGTTTGCGCCATTGCAGATGGGGACTGCAATGTCCCCGCGACGGCCAACCCTGCGAGCAATATCAATCTGGAACGAAACCTCTTAACGGGAGCAAGCATCACACATCCTCCGTTGTTCGATTAATTTTTCCGATTGTTCACGCAAATCAAGGAAGGACACGCAGTTTTGCGCGCCACTTCTGTTTCATTGATTTCTTCAAAAATCTGCCCGCCCTGCGATCAGACGGTCTTCTGCGGTGCAGTCGCGTCAGGAGCAAGAAAAAAAAGGAGAAGAGCATCGAAATCGAACCGGCGTGGCTGCGGACAAGCCATGCCAGCGTCACCTATGCAAGGATTACACTCCGGCCCTCAATCAGGCAATCGGAATGCAGCTCCGATAGGTCAGACTGGATGACAAATCAAGCCGGGGCCGAAATGTCGAACTGTCCGTAAAATTCTAATGATCTGTGTCAGCGCTTCACCCTCGCCTGTCGCGATGCCAGCGAACAAGGCATGCCACTCCGCACTGCACATTATTTGGTGCGATCATCCGTCGTGCCGAATGTCTATTCGGCACGAGAGCTATCTGGCGCGATGCCGGCCTCAGGCCGCCTTGTCGGCAGAGTGGATTGTCGTCTCGCGCGCCTCCTGCGCGGCGCGGGTCACGTCTTCGACTGTTCCTTGCGTGAGCCGCAGCATGCGCTGCGCTTCCTCGCCATACTGCGCGAACGCGGTCTGCCAGAACTGGGCATACGCCTGCTGTAAATCCTGCAACGATCGGCAGTCCTGAATTGTCCGGAACAACTGAACGTCTTCGCGCAGTCTTGTGCCGACGAATTCGGACCATTCCTTGCCGATGCCCTGCATGGCCGTACCGACCTGCGCGTTGAACTTCGCGGTTTCGTTCAGCATCGTTCCGTTGATCTCGCTCACGCGAGCAAGATCCGGAAACGGAATCGTTTCCGCCGCCTTGTTGAATACATTGTCGCTGGTTGATGTGGGTGCCATTGTCGGACCTTCATTCTGCTGGAGCAAGAAAAGGACACGTCTAACGCCAACACTCCATCACCTGTCGATGGCAGCAGTATGATGCTCATCGCATCGTGAACGAAAAGAAAAATTTCTCTCCGATGCATGTGCATGCTGCACCTGCATCTCCCGACATTCCAGTTTTACGCAGCCAACAAGGTCAGCGTTCATGACCGAACTGCGGAGCGAAAATGCTACTCAGCGACGCGCGGCATCACACTGCGGCGCGCTGCTCATACCGGACCACCAGCCAGCCGAACAGCAGCATGTCGCCGAGCACGGCGAAAGAACCGATGCCCGCGAAAGGTTCGCCCGCCTTGTTGCCCGCGTGGATCATGGCGACGCCAACGGTCAACACAATCGTGCCGACGATCCATATCCAGATCTGCACCATCGCGATGCGCGAGACATCCAGCGCCGGATGAAGGCGATAGAAAATCCCGAACAGAAACAACGACACCCAGCCGAGCAGGTTGAGATGAGCATGTGCAGGCATCGCGGAATGGTCCTGCGAAATGGCCATGACGATACCCCAGGACATGCCGATCAACACCGCAATGACAGCGGCATAAAAACTCAATGACGAAGCCTTCATGATGACCTCCCGATTGCAATTTCTGAATGCGGCGTGCATGCACCGCGAAAGGCGCGGGCCTACCACCGCATCGCAACTGGATCAATAAGAACCGCGATTCCTGCGCTGGAAATCCCCTGCACTTTTGCGGTGATCAATCCGGCTCGCTGCCTGACGCATCAATACGGCTGCGAGAAACCGGAAATCCTCTTGAAACAATGCGCCAGCAATCAATAAGGAACAGCCGATGCCGATGCGCCGGCCTGCGCCTTCGCGGCGATTGCTTCGATCTCCGATACGATCACGTCTGTCGCATAAACCTGCGGCATGTGGCCGCCATTCGGCAACACCACAAGCCTGGTCTGAGGCACTGCGGCGGCGAAAGGCCGCGAATGAATATCGGTCGATACGATCTTGTCGGCGTCGCCGGCGACAATCGTGACCGGAATCTTGATCGACGGATAGCGCGGCGACTGCTTGACTGTTTCCGCCTTCAACGTCGTGAGATCCCAGGCATTGCTAAGGAAAACCCGCGGCCGCAACACCATGCGGACTGCCGTCGCCGCGACATAGCCATCCGGCATCGCCTGCGGCGCGAAAACGTATCGTGTTCCACCCTCGACCAGAAACGTGCCAAGCGGCAACGTGATCGTGTAGGCGAGGAGCGGACCGATTACCGGAATGGTCGCCAGCTTGTTGAAACGTCCGACGCCGCCCGGCCACGGATAGGCCACCGGCGACAGCATCACGATGGCGGCGACACGCTTGGGAAAGGCCAGCGCCAGTTCCGGCATCAACGCGCCGGCCCATGAGTGGCCGACAACGATCGCACGGTCGATGCCGAGCTTGCCGAGTGCTTCGTCGATCATGCGGGCCTGAATCGCAGGCGTGGAATCCTCAAGGCGCTCGCGCGTACTCCAGCCGTGACCCGGCCGGTCGATCAGAATGACACGTCGATCCTTCGCCAGCCGGTCGCCGAGCGGCTTGCGCATCGTCTCCAAACTCGAACTTGCGCCGTGAACAAGGACGATCGGCAGGCCGGGCGCGTAGGTCGGACCAAGCTCCACCACGTGAAGCCGCGCGCCACTCACGTCGACAAACCGGCCCTCCGGCGGATGATCGCGTTCGAGCACGGCGACACCCGCCTGCGTGACCAGCGCCAGCACCGCCAGCGTGATCAGAGCAGCCAAAACAATCATGAAGGAAATCCGGAAAACTCTTTGCACGGCGGAAGTACGAACGGCTGTTAAAATAGGTTTCGCGTCAAAATCCATCCCGTCCGCAAACCGGACGGGATCATGAATGCCCGGTTAAATATCGCGGCCCTCGACCTTTTCGGACAACGACTTCACGAGGTCCGGGACCCGTTCGAGATGGGGATTGATGGCCAGCGCCTTGCGGAAGGCGTCGAGCGCATGCTTGTCGTCGCCGGTTTCCTGCATGATCATCCCGAGACCCGCCAATGCGCCGAAGTGGCGTGGTTCGCGAATCAGGACCTGGCGGATGTCTTCCATCGACCGCCTGTAATCGTTCTGCAGGTAGTGGATCGTCGCGCGCCGGTTCCAGGCTTCGATATAATCAGGACGCAGCTTGATCACGGCATCGAGCAGTTTCAGCGCGACATCCGTGTTCTTGCCGTCCAACGCGAGCTTCGCCCGCGCCATCAGCAGCGCAGCGGTATCGCTCGGCATCGCGGTCCATACCGCCCAGATCCGGGCTTCGACAGCCTTGGCGCTTTCCTGATCCGGAGCGGCCTTCAGGGCGCCAAACAGAAAGTCGAGATTCTTGGTCTTGTCGCCGATCACGCGCGGCAGCTTGGCGGGTGGCTGCGGCAGCTTCTTCTGCTGGCCGGGCGGCGTGAGTTGCGGCGCCTGCGCCCCGGCGGGAGACGCGGCGATTGCTGCCAGCACAGCGACGCCAATCGCGAGCTTTAAAACCCGCGTCCCGTTCGGCGTGGTTATCGACCGCAATGCCATCAGGGAAGTCTAAACGCGGAATGCGCCGCGTGCAAAGCGCAAGCGGCGTCAAACGGCTGTGATGTTCGGAGGAACCTGCCACGCCCGCCACCTCGGGTGGCGGACCACGTCATCGACCAAACGGGCGTAAGATCAGCCCGCGTGAATCAACCCTGGCGCGCCTTGAAACGGCGCTGAACCTTGTTGATGACGTAAACCCGGCCCTTGCGGCGGACCAGACGGTTGTTGCGGTGACGGCCGCGCAGGGACTTCAGCGAATTACGGACCTTCATGGGACAATGCTCTCTGGAAGGCCGCGTTGCAGGCCGAGTATGGAACCGTTGGTTGATGGGCATATCCCGCAGGCCAAGGACCCGCGCGAGACAGGCGGTTTCTATGCCATCGGGGACACAAATGTCAATCCGATCAGGCCAATTCAACAGCTGAAACCGGGGCAAAATGACCCGATTGGAACCCATTTTCGGACTTTCCGCGGTCCAAATCAGCGCTTAAGCAGGCACAAGGACCTGTTCGCACTTGTCGGCTTTCCCGGCAGCGTTCGGTAACGCGCTTTGGCCCCACCCGAAAGGCATCTGGATCGTTGACCGCCGAATTGACCACACATCGTCCGGCGGCCGCGAAGGCCGTGCCCCTCACGGAAGCCGGCCTCGCTGACAGCGAACTGTCCGGTCGCTTGCCGCTGCCAAACGGGGTGCTCCTGCGCCGGATCGACTGGCCGACAGCTTCCGTAATCCTCGCCTATCATCTGGTCGCCCTGCTTGCCTTTATCCCCTGGACCTTCAGCTGGACCGGCGTGATTGTCGCCATCGTCGCGGCAAGGCTGTCCGGGTTGCTCGGCATCAATATTTGCTACCACCGCCTGCTCACCCATCGCGGCTTCAAGTGCCCGAAGTGGTTCGAGCATGCACTGGCCGTGATCGCGGTCTGCTGCGTGCAGGACACACCGGCCCGCTGGGTCGCGGTGCATCGCCGGCATCATCAGCACGCCGACGAACAGCCTGATCCGCACAGCCCGCTGGTGAATTTTCTCTGGGGTCATATCGGCTGGCTGGTCATCAAGAACCCGGAGCTGAACCGTCTCGGAATCTACGACCGCTACGCCAAAGACATCCTGCGCGATCCGTTCTATGTCGCGCTTGAGCGCAACTGGCTTCAGGTGAAAATCATCGTTGTGCAATGGGCCGTGTTTTTCGGCCTCGGCTTCCTTGCCGAACTGGCGATGGGCGGCAACGCAATGCAGGCCCTGCAGTTCGGGTCGAGCATCCTGCTCTGGGGGGTGTTCGTGCGCACGGTGTTCGTCTGGCACCAGACCTGGGCGGTGAATTCCGTGACCCACCTCTGGGGTTACCGGAATTACCAGACCGACGAGGACAGCCGGAACAATGTCTTCATCGGCCTGCTCGCGCACGGCGAAGGCTGGCATAACAATCACCACGCCGATCCGCGCTCGGCGCGACACGGTCACAAGTGGTGGGAGTTCGACACCACCTGGCTGACCATCCGCCTGTTCGAAAAGCTCGGACTTGCGACCGACGTTGTCGGACCAAGTCCCTATGTGATGGCCAAGGCCGGTCAGACCATGACCACGCGCGGCGACAGCGCGACGCCCGACGAGTGATCGCGGCGAGCCGCGCCGTCTTTCTCCAAGCATGTCTCGATGCAAAAAGCCCGCCCCGGACAATTCCGGAACGGGCTTTTTCGCGATCTTGAAGCCGCCTCTTACTGCTTCGGCACGTTGGCGGTCTTTACGACGCCCGCCCACTTGGCCATTTCGGCGTCCACGAACTTGGTGAATTCCGCGCCGGTGAGCTTGCCGGGTTCGACGCCCTGCGTCGCGAACTTCTCACGCGTCTGCGGCGCGGCAAGGATCTCCTTCATCGCCGCAACCAGCTTGGTATAGGCGGCGTTGCCGTTGGCTGCCGGCATATAGAGGCCGAACCACGCGGTGGCTTCGAAACCCTTGACGCCGGACTCGTCGAGCGTCGGCGCATTGGGCAGCGACGCGGCGCGCTCCTTACTGGTGACGGCCAGCACGCGGATGGTGCCCGCCGCAGCTGCCGGCAACACCGTCGGCAACGTGTCGAACATGATCGGAATGTGTCCGCCGATCAGATCGTTCATCGCAGGTGCGGCGCCCTTGTAGGGAACATGCACGATGTCGATGCCCGCCATCTGCTTGAACAGCTCGCCGGACAGATGATTGGCACCGCCGATGCCGGCCGAACCGAACGACAGCTTGCCCGGCTCCTTCTTCGCCATCGCGATCAGGTCCGCCACGGACTTCGCCGGGAAGTCCTTGTTGACGACCAGCGCATTCGGCGCGCTCGCGATCACCGCGATCGGCGAGAAGTCCTTCTGCGTGTCGTAAGGCAACTTTGTGTAAAGGCTTGGGTTGATGACGTGATGGGTCGCGGTCAACAGCAGCACGCTGCCGTCATTGGGCGACTTCGCCACGGTTTCAGAACCGATGGTGCCCGATGCCCCGGCGCGGTTTTCGACGATGGTGGTTACGCCGAGCTTGTCGCCGAGATACTGCGCAACGAAGCGCGCCAGGATGTCGGTGGTACCGCCGGCCGGGAACGGCACGATGATCTTGATGCTGCTGGGTGGAAACTTTTCGCTGGCTCTGGCGTCGCCGGAGGCGGCGCCGAGCATGAATACACACAGGACTGCTGCAAGGACTGATTTCATGATTTCAACCTGACTCTCGTTTGTATGACGTGATCTCGTATGCGAACGGCAGGCGTTCTCACGGCTGACGCAGCAGCTTGGCGCGTTCGACCAGCGAGCGCTCGGACACATAGAATTCTCCGGCCCACTTCTGATAATCCGCCGGAGCCTTCTGCCACTGGGTTTGACCCAGGGTCACCAGCAGCTTCTTGTATTCCTCGCTGTCGGCCGCGGCCTTGAATGCCTTGTACAGCCTGTCGACAATGGCGGGCGGCATACCCTTCGGTCCCACTAGTCCGTAAGGCGCCGGATAAACCAGATCGTAGCCGAGACTCTTGGCCGTCGGCACGCCGGGCAGCGATGTCACCGGCTGCGGGTCGAACGACAACAGCACGCGCATCTTGCCGGATTGGGCATAGGGGAGAATGGTGCCGATAGCATCGACCGTTGCCATGGTGTGACCGCCGAGGATCGCGGTGACAGATTCACTGCTGCCCTTGTATCCGACATGGGTGATCTTCACGTCGGCCATGCCGGCAAGAGCTTCCGCCAGCAGATGCATGGTGGTGCCCGCACCCGCGGTGGCGACCGTCAGGCTCTCGGGATTCTTCTTGGCGTAGGCCACCAGATCCGCGGTGGTCTTAAGCGGTGAGTCGGCATTGACCGCCAGCACGAAGGTGTAACCGCCGAGGCCGGTGATCCAGGTGAAATCCTTGATCGGATCCCAGTCCACCTTCTGCATGTAGGGATAGCGCAGCAGTCCGGCTGTGGCGGCTGCGATGGTGTAACCATCAGGCGCCTCGGTTTTCGCCATTGTCGATGGCGCCAGTGTCGCACCTGCGCCCGGCCGGTTTTCGACGATGATCGGCTGGCCAAGTTCCTTGGCAGCCAGTTCGCCGAGTTTGCGGAACGTCGTGTCGGTCGCACCGCCAGCCGCGAAGCCGACCAGCAGCTTGATCGGCCGGGTCGGGTACGAATCCTGCGCGGTGGCCAAATGAGGCATCGCAGCGATCAATCCGATCGCGAGCAATCCAGACCGCATCACATCCAAATACCAGCGCATTCTCATCTCCCTTGTATTACTCCGGTTTGCTCCCGGCTCTTTATCGATCAGCTATGGCGAAGCGGTTGAAACGCTCCATGATTTGCGGTTGTTCAGGGCATCGACGTCGAAGCCCGCAAGTTGCTTGTAGCGGCGCTCGACGTCCTGAAGTTCGGTCGCGGCGTCGCCGTGCGCGCCGCTGCGCGCCAGCGCACTCACCCGCGCCATCACATCACCGGCCTGGCGACGATTTGCAAGTTGAACGCCGCTGGCGACCGGACGGCGTTGCGTTTCATAGCCTCGCAACGCATCGTCGATGGTCGCCGCGGTGGCGAGTTCATAGGCCAGCACACGTGCGTCGAGTATCGCCTGAGACGCGCCGTTGGAGCCGAACGGATACATCGCATGCGCGGCGTCGCCGAGCAGCGCGCAACGCCCGAACACCCAACGTGGCAACGGATCGATATCGGCCATCGGATACTCGTAAGCTTCTGACGACGACGCCACGAGATAATGCACATCCAGCCAGTCGAAGCGGTAATCCTTCACGAATTCTGCAATGGCGCTGATCGACACCGGAATATTCCAGTTTCCAAGCTCGGCCTCGGCGCGCGTCGTGTCTTTCGGACGAACCAGCAACCAGTTGAGCACGCCGTCCGCGATCGGATAGACCACGATCCGCTGGATTTCGTCGCCGATGATCACCATCGAGCGTCCGCTCAGAAACGGAGCAGTTTTCGTGACGCCGCGATACATGACCCAGCCGTTCGATGCGAGCGCTGTCACCGAGCCATACAGGCTGTCGCGCGCCGGCGAGCGGATGCCATCGGCGGCAATCGCAACATCGGCAGTATAAGATACCGGACGATCCGCCGTGGTCTGGTCGATCGCCGCGATCACGGCTTTACCGTCATCTCCGGTGCTCACACCCGTCACGCGTTGCCCGATCCGGATCGACGACGGCCCCAAGCGCTCGCGCACGGCCTCGACGAGAATTCGTTGCAGCGTGCCGCGATGGATGGAGTATTGCGGCCATTTGTAACCGGCATCGAGCCCGCGCGGCTCGGCCCAGATCAACTGGCCTGCAGGATCGTAATAGGCCAGTTCCTTGGTCGGCACGCCGGCTTTCTCAAGCACGTCGCCGAGACCCAGCTCGCTCAATTCGCGCACGGCATGCGGCGGCAGATTGATGCCGACGCCGACGTCGCGAATTTCACGCGCTGCTTCGAGCAGGAGAATGTCGTCGCGGCCGGCGGCGTGCAAAGACAACGCCGCCGTCAGTCCGCCAACCCCGGCTCCTATGATCGCGATCGACATCGCGCCTCTACTCCGTTCAGGCTGCCGCAGCCGCTGCGACGGGGAATTCCACCATGGCTTCGCCGACCGCAACCTTTTCGTCGTTCTGGTTCTTCACCAGCACGTCGATCAGCACGAAGCGCGAATTCTTGGTGACCTGCTTGGCCTTGATGATTCCCACCGGCTGAATGGTGTCGCCCGGCTTCACCGGCTTGACCCAGCGCGTTTCGAGGCGGCGATGAATGGCGCCCGCCGGATAGGACCAGTCGGTCAGCATCCGGGTGATCAGCCCGAAATTATTCATGCCGTGCATGATGATTCCGCCGAAGTTGGTCTTGCCGAAGTCCCCCTTCATGTAATTGTCATCGAGATGCAGCGGATTGTAATCGAGCGATGCATCGCAGAAGAGTCGAATGGATTCGCGAGAGACCGAGAACTTCGGACCGTCGATGTTGTCGCCGACCGAGAGCGTTTCGAATGTTGTCGTCATGTTTTGAACTCCTCGCCTGCGCTTACATCGGCCGGATGGTCTGGCCGCGGCCGGAACAGATCACGTCACCGTGCTGATTGAAGAAGACGTTGTCGTGAACCACAAACAGCCGCTCGCGCTTGATGAACTTGTCGAGCGCACGGGCCTGCAGCGTGATGGTGTCGCCGGGCCGGGCGGGCTTGTTGTAGCTCCAGGATTGTCCGGCGTTCACGGTTCCCGGCGAGCGCATCCAGTCGTCCGCCTCCGTGCAGGAGAACATCAGCAGAATGTGAATCGACGGTGGCGCGATGATCCCGCCCCAAGGCGTGGTCTTCGCGTAAGCCTCGTCGAGATAAAGGGGATTGGTTTCACCGACCGCCTTGCAAAGGAGCGCGATGGCTTCCTTCGTCAGCAGGTAAGGGATTGTCTTGCGCGGTTGACCGGGAACGATCTCGTCCCAGACCTTTCGCAAATTTTCGTCCTTCCAGAAGTCCGTCTCGAAAGCTTGTGCTTGCGCCATGGCAATCTCTCATCTATTGTTCATCAGGCGAACTTTTTAGTCACCACACGAACAACTATGGTCCGGCTTTTCAAACCTGGCAAGCCGGAAGATCAGGAAACTTGAATGTCCAAGGAAAGCGATAGCTTCGTCCGCGCGATTGCGCGGGGATTTTCCGTGGTCGAGGCGCTGGGGCGTCCACCCGGACGGCATACTCTGTCAGAGGCCGCCGTCGCGGCCGGGCTGACGCGCGCGACCGCGCGGCGCATGTTGGCGACACTGGTGGCGCTGAAATACTGCGAGGCCGACGGCCGCTATTTCAGCCTGCGTCCGCGCGCGCTCGGCCTTGGATTGTCCTATCTCAACGCGTTGCCTTACTGGGGTTACGCCCAGCGCGCGCTGGAGGATCTGCGCAACGACATCGGCGAATCCTGCGCGCTGGCTGTGCTCGACGAAACCGAAATCGTCTATGCGCTGCGTCTGCCCGCGCGGCGCATCCTGTCCGCCAATCTCGGCATCGGTAGCCGCCTGCCCGCGCATCTGATCTCGTTGGGCCGCGTGCTGCTCGCGGCATTACCGCCGGAACAGCGCGCGCAATATCTGTCCAGCATCGAATTCAAGCAGGTGACCCCCCGCACCCTGACCTGCCCGATCAAGCTCGGCGAGGAACTCACCCGCGTGGAGCAGCAGGGCTATGCCTGGATCGACGGCGAGCTTGATCCCGCGATCTGCGGCATTGCGGTGCCGGTGCGAGATCAGGCCGGTCATGTCGTGGCCGCCGTCAGCATCAACACCATTTCGGGGACCGTGACCGAGGCCGAGGCGAAAAAGAAATACCTGGTGGCGCTGAAACGCACTGCGCAGGACATCCGGACCCAGACCACCGCCAACAACTAAAGCAGCGCGTTGCGTCCCGGCGAGATTTGATTATAGACTATAATCAATTCACGGTGATCCCGCGCCCGCTGCGCGAGACCGCCTCAGCCGGGACATGCGCATGCTTAATCCGGACGACCTGATCGCGATCGACATTCATACCCACGCCGAGGAGCCTTGCGGCACCCACGGCGACGACGGCTACGACGATTTCCAGGCCGCGATGTCGGACTACTTCAAGTCGCCGCACAAGCATCCGCCCACCGTGCCCGAGACCGCGGCCTATTACCGGTCCAAGAAGATAGGCGCGGTGATTTTTCCCGTCGATGCCGAACGTGAGACCGGCTTTCGCCGCTACAACAACTACGAGATGGCGGAACTCGCGGCACAGAACTCCGACGTGCTGATTCCGTTCGCCAGCATCGATCCCGCCAAGGGCAAGCTCGGCGCGCGCGAGGCGCGAAAACTTGTCGCCGATTACGGCATCAAGGGATTCAAATTTCATCCCACCATGCAGGGCTTCTATCCCAACGACCGGATGGCGTACCCGCTTTACGAGGCGATCGCCGAATCCGGCTCGATCGCGCTGTTTCATACCGGACAGACCGGCGTCGGCTCCGGCATGCGCGGCGGCAACGGCATGCGGCTGAAATATTCCAACCCGATGTATATCGACGACGTTGCGGTGGATTTTCCTGACATGAAGATCATTCTCGCGCATCCGTCCTTCCCCTGGCAGGAGGAAGCGCTGTCGGTCGCCACCCACAAGCCGAACGTCTATATCGATCTCTCCGGCTGGTCGCCGAAATACTTCCCGCCCATTCTGGTGCGCTACGTCAACACCATCCTGCAGGACAAGATGCTGTTCGGATCGGACTGGCCGGTAATCACACCCGACCGCTGGATGGCGGATTTCGAGAAGCTCGAAATCCGCGACGAAGTGCGGCCCAAGGTGCTGAAGGCCAATGCGCGCAAGCTGCTGGGCATCTGAAGTCAGGTCGTGCATAAGGCTGCATCAAACAGCAGTCTGGAACCATAACAAGCATGACCGTTGAAACCGTTCGCGCGTTTTTCGCAAGCAACGCGCCCGACATTGCGGTGATTGAATCCGACAAGAGTTCAGCCACTGTCGCGCTCGCCGCCGAAGCCTTCGGCGTGACGCCTGCAGAGATTGCCAAAACATTGTCTCTGCGCGTCGGCGATCGCGTGCTGCTGGTGGTGACCTGTGGCACCGCCCGGCTCGACAACAAGAAGGCGCGCGCCGTGTTCGGCGGCAAGCCGCGCATGCTCAATGCGGAAGAGGCGCTCGACGCCACCGGCCATCCGGTCGGCGGCATCTGTCCGTTCGGACTGAAGACGCCGCTGCCGGTTTATTGCGACGTTTCGCTGCAGGCGTTCCGCGAGGTCGTCCCGGCCGCGGGCTCGATCAACAGTGCGGTGCGCATCTCGCCCGCGCGCATGGCCGAACTCACCAACGCGGAGTGGGTCGACGTCAGCGAGATACGAGAACAGAGCGAAGTGTCCTAGGCTGTCATTGCGAGGAGCGTTTGCGAAGCAATCCAGTTATTTGATACCGGATTGCCTCGCTCCGCTCGCAGTAACGTCAGGTCGTCTGCCTACTGCACTTTCCCGATCTTCTTCACGGCCGCGATCAGCCGCGCGCTGTCGGCTTCGACGAATTTCGCAAACTCCGGTGCGTCCATATACGCCACCGGACTGCCCGCGGTCTCGAAGGTCTTCACCACTTCCGGCGCGCGCACGGCGTCACCCATCGCCGCGCGCAGCTTTGTCATGACCGGTGCAGGCAGCGCCGCCTGCGCGAACAGTCCGGCCCAGATGTAGAACTCGACATCCTTGTAGCCGAGTTCCTGAAATGTCGGCACGTCCGGGAAACTTGCGACACGCTTTGCGCCCCACCCGGCCAGCACGCGCATCTTGCCGTCAGCGACCTGACCGCGCAGCGTGCCCGGCGCCGAAGCCACGGCCTGCACCGTGCCCGAGAGCAATCCGGTGAGGGCGGGACCGGCGCCGCGAAACGGCACATGCAGCAGCTTGATCCCGGCGCTCGCCGCGAACATCTCCATCGCGATGTGCAGCGTGCCGTAGGGGCCGGACGAACCATAAGGAATCATACCCGGCCGGGCCTTCGCGTCGTCCACGAAATCCTTCACCGTTTTCCATGGCGCGGACGCGGGAACCGCAAGCATGGTCGGATCGGCCAGCACCCGGGCGACCGGCGTGAACTGCGACATTTCATAGGACACCGGGCGCTCGAACAGCCGGTCCGCTTCCGGCAGCACCGCCAGCGACGAGAGCGTCATCAGTAGCGTATAACCGTCGGGTTCGGCGCGCGCCGCCGCGGCATTGCCGACGGAACCGCCGCCGCCACCGGCGCGATTGTCCACGATCACCGGCTTGCCGAGGATTCGCTCCAGCGCCAGCGCCACCGGCCGCGCCGCCAGATCCGCCTGCCCGCCAGCAGGAAACGGTACGATCATGTTCACGTTGCGCGTCGGCCATGCCGCCTGCGCATTGGCGTTGCCGGACAGCGTGTGCAATGCAACCTGTGACAGCGGAAGAACCGCAGCCGCCTTCAAAACCTCGCGCCGATTCATGGTGCCTCTCCCCAAAAGATTTGTTTTTATTCTTTATAACCGTCACACCCTGAAGGAAGCGCAGATGACGATCAAGGCTGTTGTATTCGATGCTTACGGCACGCTCTATGACGTGCAGTCCGTTACCGCCATTACTGACGAGGCGTTTCCCGGTTACGGCGAACTGATCAGCCAGATCTGGCGGCTGAAGCAGCTCGAATACACCTGGCTGCGTTCGTTGATGAATCGCTACGAGGATTTCTCGGTCATCACGCGGGACTCGCTGAGCTTCACCCTGAAGACGCTCGGCCTGACATTCGATGCCACGATGTTCGAGCGCATCATGGACAAGTATGTCCACCTCGATCTCTATCCGGATGCGAAGGAGGCTCTTGCGGCGATGAAAGACCGCAAGCTTGCGATCCTGTCGAACGGCAGCACCGATATGCTCAACGCGCTGGTGCGCAACACCGGCCTCGACACAATTCTCGACGCCACCATCAGCATCGACTCGACCAGGATCTTCAAACCGTCGCCACGCACGTACGAACTGATTGAAAAGAACTTCGCCGTGAAGCCGCACGAGGTGCTGTTTGTTTCGTCCAACCCGTTCGACGTCTGCGGCGCGAAAGCCTTCGGTCTGAACGTGGCGTGGATCGAACGCGTGACGCCGCAGGCGATGGCCGCCGAGTTCGCGAAAGCGGACCTCGTTCGCCCGCTGTCGATGTTCAAGGCGATCCGCATGCAGATGGATGAGTACGGCCTGGAACCGGACTATCGCATTGGCGCGCTGGCGGATTTGCCGAAGCTTGTCGCGTCCGGCTAACCTTCGCCGAGTTGGTGAGGCGCGCGGCCTAGATGCCGAGCGCGACACCATCCTTGCGATGGTCGGTGGCGCCGAGCAGGACGCCGCGTTCGTGATCGATCCAGATCGCCTGACAGCCGCCGAGCGCAAGCTCGCTCCATCGAACGTCGTGTCCACGCGCGGCCAGTTCCGTGCCGATCTCTTTGCCGAATGTCGGCTCCAGCGACAGCACGCCCTCGAACGCGAACGAGCGCGGCGCTTCGGATGCCGCCTGAATGTCCATGCCGAGATCGAACACGTTGGACAGAAAATTTCCATGGCCGGTCGCCTGATAGTGTCCGCCCATCACCCCGAACGGCATCATGCAGCGGCCGTTCTTCATCACCATGCCGGGAATGATGGTGTGCATCGGCCGCTTGTTCGGCCCGAGCGCGTTGGGATGACCGGGCTGAAGCCGGAAGCCCCAGCCGCGGTTATGCAACAGCACGCCTGATTTCGGCGCATAGATGCCGCTGCCGAACGGCTGGAACAGCGAATTGATGAACGAGACTGCATTCAGATCGCGGTCCACAACCGTGACGTAAACCGTATCCTTGTGTTCGATGTCGTCCCAATCAACTTCGGCGCTGGCGCGGGTCATGTCGATCTTGCTGCGGATCGCAGCGATATAGCCGTCCGACAAGAAGTGCGCCGCATCGACCTTGCCGTGGGCCGGATCGCAGAAGAAAGCATCGCGCGCGCGGTAGGCTGCCTTGCTCGCTTCCGCCAGCAAATGCACGCGGTCGACTTCCGAGAGCGATTTGATGTCGTACCCTGCCAGCGTGCGCAGGATCATCAACGCCGCCAGCCCCTGCCCGTTCGGCGGACATTCAATGATGTCGTGACCGCCATAGCTCGCGGAAATCGGTGTCACGCCTTCGGGTGCATTCGCAGCGAAGTCCTCGACCGTGTGAACGCCGCCGAGGGCCTTCAGCACGCTCGCGAGTTCTTCCGCCACCTCGCCTTCGTAGAACGCCGCGCGGCCTTCGCGCGCGATGCGGCGTAGTGTCCTGCCGAGTGCGGGCTGACTGCGCCGGTCGCCGATCGCAGGTGCTATCCCGCCGGGCAGATAATGTTCTTTCGCTGCCGGATTGCTTTCGAGTTTCGCGCGATTGCGCGACCAGTCGGCCGCGACGCGCGGCGTGATGCGGAAACCATTTTCGGCGGCATCGATGGCCGGCTTGAAAATTTCCTCCAGCGATTTGCTGCCGTGCGTGGCGGCAAGCCTGCACCAGGCGTCGATCGCGCCGGGAATGGTGACGCCTTCGATCGAGGTCGGCGTCAGCGCCTTCGCGCCCTTGGCCATCGTCGCCGCGAGATCGGTCTTCGCGGGCGTCCGGCCCGATCCGTTCAGTGCCACCGGCGCGCCCGCCTTCGGCGAATACAGCACGAAACAATCGCCGCCAACGCCGGTCATCTGGGGCTCGATCACGCCCTGCAGCGCAACCGCAGCGATGGCGGCGTCCATCGCGTTGCCGCCGGCTTTCAGAATCTCAAGCGCTGCGAGTGTCGCCTGTGGGTGCGAGGTTGCGGCCATGCCGCGTTCCCCCACTGCGATGGAGCGGGACGGCGAGATGAAATTGCGCATTCAGGGAAACCTTCGAGGATGGAGGACTGTTTTAGGCCGACTTGGCCTGCTGATCCACCCCTCGCCGGGAATGTGGTGCATGCCCTATCTCGCGGCGCGTTTGGTGCGTCCGAGCTTGTCGGCGAGAAAATCCGCCAACACCTCGACGCGCGCGGGGCGCGGGCCGCCCGGCGGCATCACCAGATGCACCGCGCCTTCAGGCTGCTTCCAGTCCTTGAGGATCACCTCGAGACGCCCGTCGGCGATGGCATCGCCGACAATGAAATCCGGCAGGTCCGCGATGCCGAGCCCAGCCAGCAGCGCCGGCATCGGCGCTTCACCGTTGTTGACGCGCAACTGCCCCGACGGTCGCACCGTCGCCTGCTCGCCTGCCGCGTTGACGTAATGCCAAACACCCGGCGTCGAGAGATAGGCGTAACCGAAGCACTTGTGCTCGGCGAGATGCATCGGATGCGTCGGCCGGCCGAATTTCTTGAGGTAGGAAGGTGCCGCCACCGTATAGCGCCGCATGCCGCACAGCCGGCGCGCGACCAGTGACGAATCCGGCAGCCGCGCGATGCGAATACCGGCGTCGAAGCCCTCGCCGATCAGGTGGACCATGGCATCGCTCAGATGCAGATCGATGGAGACTTCGGGATAAGCCGACAGAAACTCAGGCAACAGCGGTGCGACAACCCTGACACCGAAGGTCATCGGCACGGCGAAACGCACAAGCCCGCGCGGCACGGACGATTGCGCCAGTGCATCGCTCTCCGCGGCTTCGCCATCCATCAGAAGCCGGGTCGCGCGTTCGGCCAGTTTCTGGCCGGCATCGGTCAGCGCCAATTGGCGCGAGGTGCGGTTGAACAGCCGCGCGCCGAGCCGGGCTTCAAGACGGCTGACGGCCTTGGAGACGGTCGCTTTCGACAGCGCCAGTTCCGCGGCTGCCCCCGCAAATGACCGCATTTCCACGACTTTTGCGAAAATCGCCAGTGCCTCGAAGTCCGGGAGCCTGGACATGGTGGACCATCCTTCAAGAGCAAAACCGGAAACGATGAGTTTCAATAGTTTCTATTTATGCGCCATTCGGGAGCGCTTATCCATAGCCCATCGAATTCAACAAGCGAACTTACGGAGACATCCAATGACCAACTCCCTCAAAGGCAAAGTCGCTCTCGTCACCGGCGGATCGCGCGGCATCGGTGCAGCAAGCGCCAAGGCGCTCGCCGATGAAGGCGCAAACGTCGCCATCAGCTACTCGGCGTCCGCCGACAAGGCCGAGGCCGTCGTCCGTGAACTGCAAGCCAAGGGCGTCAAAGCGAAGGCGTTCAAGGCCGACCAGGGCAAGACCGCCGAAGTCGATCAACTCGTCCGCGACGTCGCCAAGGAATTCGGCCACCTCGACATTCTCGTGAACAACGCGGCTGTCGCAGTGAACGGCGCAGTCGACGATCCGAATGGCGACACCGTCGCATTCGAGCGCCAGAACGCGATCAATGTCGATGGTGTGGTGACTGCGATCCGGGCCGCATCGAAGTTGATGGGCGAAGGCGGGCGCATCGTCACCATCGGTTCGGGCATCGCCACCCGCGCCACGTTCCCCGGCATGGCCGACTACGCAGCCACCAAGGCCGCGGTCGTCGGCTACTCCAAGGGCGCGGCACGCGACCTCGGTCCGCGCGGCATCACTGTGAATGTTTTGCAGCCCGGCTCGATCGACACCGACATGAACCCGAAGGACGGCGCTTTCGCCGAAGCCCAGCGCACGCAGCACGCGTTGCAGCGCTACGGCACGGCGGAAGAAATCGCAGCCGGCGTGGTGTTTCTCGCCAGCCCCGGCGCATCGTTCGTGACCGGCACGGTGCTCAATGTCGATGGCGGCTTCGGCGCCTGATCCAGATTTACAACGTCGGGCGCATCGTGTGCCCGGCGATCCCCCAAGCACATTCAATGAAGGAATATCCCATGATCGAACTTCGCCCTTTCAACAAACTCGGCAGCGCGGATCACGGCTGGCTCAAGGCCCGGCATCACTTCTCGTTCGGCAGCTATCATAACCCCGCCAACGTAAGCCATGGCAGCCTGCGGGTCTGGAACGATGACGAGATCGCGCCCAATACTGGTTTCCCTGCGCACCCCCATGCCAACATGGAAATCATCACCTTCGTGCGCGAAGGCGCGATCACCCATCAGGACTCGCTCGGCAACGAGGGACGCACTGAAGCCGGCGACGTGCAGGTGATGAGTGCGGGTTCGGGCATCCGCCACTCTGAATACAATCTTGAGCCGGTGACGACCAAGATCTTCCAGATCTGGATCGTGCCGACGCAGGACGGCGGACAACCGACGTGGGGTGCGAAGCCGTTTCCGAAGGCTGACCGCTCCGGCAAGTTCGTCACCATCGCCAGCGGCTTCAAGGCCGATAACGATGCGCTGCCGATCCGTGCCGACGCTCGGGTGCTGGCAACCACGCTGAAAGCGGGCGAGACCGCCGAATATGCTCTCGGCGAGAAGCGCTACGGCTATCTCGTGCCGGCCAGCGGCAGCATCGAGGTGAACGGCGTGCGCGCCAACACTCGCGACGGCGTCGCCGTCCAGAAGGAAGCATCGGTGAAGATCACCGCGCTCGAAGACACCGAACTCGTGCTGGTGGATGCGGCGTAAGCCGCATCCCTCCACCACCGGATTCCCTTACCTTTAAAAAACTGAAGGAGGCCATCATGGCCAAGGTTCTTGTTCTTTACTATTCGGCTTACGGTCACATCGAAGCGATGGCGAATGCCGTCGCCGAAGGCGCCCGCGAAGCCGGCGCGACCGTCGACATCAAGCGCGTGCCCGAACTGGTTCCGCCCGACGTCGCCAAGGCGTCGTACTACAAGGTCGATCAGGCAGCCCCCATCGCCAAGATCGAGGATCTGGCGAACTACGATGCCATTATCGTCGGCACCGGAACACGCTTCGGCCGCATCACGTCGCAGATGGCGAACTTCCTCGATCAGGCCGGTGGCCTGTGGGCAAAGGGCGCACTGCACGGCAAGGTCGGCGGCGCGTTCTCATCGAGCGCCACGCAGCATGGCGGCCAGGAGACAACGCTGTTCTCGATCATCACAAACCTGCTGCACTTCGGCATGGTCGTGGTCGGCCTCAACTACGGCTTCGCTGGCCAGATGGGCGTCAAGGAAGTGACCGGCGGCTCGCCCTACGGCGCGACCACCATCACCGACGGCGATGGCTCGCGCCAGCCAAGCCAGAATGAACTCGACGGCGCGCGCTATCAGGGCCGCACCATCGCGGAGACCGCAAAGAAGCTGCACGGCTGATCGGCATGCGGCGGCGCTGGCGACAGCGCCGCCGTTTCTGTGACCCTTGGATAAACAAAGATAGCCATGATCGACGCGATCCATCTGTTTCATCTCGCACGCGGACCGCTGCGGTCACTGGCACGCCACTGGATGTGCCGCGGCCTTCGCCGCGCGGCACTGGCTGGCAACATCGACCGATATTGCGGCGCATGCGACGTGACTAAGACCAATGACGGTCGCGCAATTGCCATCGGGAAAAGCTAAGCTTCTCCCGCCGGACTTAGTTCAGTTTGAGACAAAAGGGATCAAGGATCATGCCGACGATCAAAACCAAAGACGGCGTCGAGATTTTTTACAAGGACTGGGGCTCGGGACAGCCCATCGTTTTCAGTCACGGCTGGCCGCTCTCGGCTGACGACTGGGACACGCAAATGCTTTTCTTTCTGAACAAGGGCTTTCGCGTCATCGCCCACGACCGGCGCGGTCACGGCCGCTCGACCCAGACCGCCGACGGCCACGACATGGATCACTACGCCGACGATCTCGCCGCGCTCACGGCGCATCTCGATCTGAAAGATGCAATCCATGTGGGTCACTCGACCGGCGGCGGCGAGGTTACGCATTACATTGCGCGCCACGGTGAAAGCCGCGTTGCCAAGGCCGCCCTCATCAGCGCCGTGCCACCGCTCATGGTCAAGACGGATGCAAATCCGCTTGGTCTGCCAAAATCGGTTTTCGACAATTTACAAGCGCAACTGGCGGCCAACCGGTCGAAGTTCTATCGCGATCTGCCGGAGGGGCCGTTCTACGGCTTCAACCGTCCGGGCGTGAAACCGATTGAAGCGGCGATCGCCAACTGGTGGCGCCAAGGCATGATGGGTGGCGCCAAGGCGCACTACGACGGCATCGTCGCTTTCTCGCAGACCGACTTCACCGAAGACCTCAAGAAGATCACAATCCCGGTTCTGGTGATGCACAGCGAGGACGACCAGATCGTACCTTATGTCGCGTCCGGTCCGCAGAGCGCGAAGCTGCTGAAAAACGGCACGTTGAAAACCTACAAGGATTTCCCGCACGGGATGATCACGACCCAGGCCGAGACGATCAACGCCGATCTGCTGGCCTTCATAAAAGGCTGACAAGCAACCTACAGCACACGAAAGGCCCGCTCATTGAGCGGGCCTTTCTATTGTTCGGATTCGACATCTTGTGAAGGAACTCATGGCAGGTCAGGCAGTTGTCGGTCCATCAGCCCCGGAGAACATAACGATGGACAAGGATCGGATCACAGGCGCCGCGAAAGACGCCGCAGGCAAGGTTGAGGGTGCGTTCGGCCGCGCAGCCGGCGACGCATCAACGGAAGCTTCGGGACGTGCGCGCGAAGCCGCTGGAACCGTGCAGAATCTTTACGGTCAGGCGAAGGACGCCGCGCGTGACATCGGCGATGCCGCCGGCGATTACGCCAAGGATGCGCTCGACGCCGGCAGCGACATTTATCGCGGCGGCAGCAAGGCGGTGGCCTCCACCGTTCGCGAACAACCGCTCGGCGCATTGCTTGTCGCGGGCGCGGTCGGTTTCGCACTGGCCTTGATGCTGAACCGGCAGCCGCGCCGCCGGAACTTTCGGGATTATTACAGGTAAGCGTTCGGCCTGATCGCGAAAGTTACTTGCCCAAAAGTTACTTGCCCAAAAGTTACTTGCCCAAGTGCCTGCGCACAGCGGCAACGGATGGCCCGACTTCATCGATCGCCGCAGCGAGATTCTGCGGCGAGACGTTGAGTCGATTGGCCCAATATCCCGTGGCGGCATCATCCGTCGTGTCGATCACAGGTGCGGGACGCGCACCGGTGTTCGACGACAGCACGGAGGCGACTGTCACAAGGCGGAGCATGCTTTAAATTATCACAAGCGGGCTTGCTTCGCACGCCGGCGCGGCTCTCAGCATTAATGAAAACCAAATTTTACCAGGACGCGCAGATGAACCCGGCGATTTGGGGCCTTTACGCGAATTCTGCTGTTATAACCGGTTCCTGTCGCATCGTTCGAGGCATGACATTGTCCCAACCGTTCACAGTCTCCATTCCCCACAAGCTCGGGAAAGAAGAAGCCACCCGCCGCCTGAAGGCCGGGCTTGGCAGCGTCCGCTCGGAGTATGGAAAGATCCTTCAGATCAACGAAGAAATCTGGAGTGGTGACCGCCTCGCATTCCAGTTGACCGCGTTGAAGCAACAGGTCGGCGGGACGATCGAGGTGGCGGACGATCACGTCAGGCTCGAAGTGATGCTGCCCTGGCTGCTCGCAGGTCTTGCGCATGGCGTACAGGCGACGATCCGCTCCCGCGCCACGCGCATGCTCGAGAAAAAGACAACGGACGTTTGATCGCAAAAGAAAGGCCCGGCATCTCGCCGGACCTCGTTTCATTTGACGTCGCGTGAGTCAGCAATAACTAGCCGCTGTTGGCTTTCAGCTTCAGCCACGTGGTGTGGACGTTGTCCTTGACCTGCCCCCATTCGCTGGCGGCGACGTCCCAGTTCACAATCTGTCGTGACGTCCCGGCTGACGTGCCGCTGGCCACCGTCGATGTCGCCATCGAGTCATGAACATAGACAACACCGATGGTCAGCAGGCAGCCAAGTACCATTCCCAGAAATGTTCGCATGTGATCGTCCTCCGTCACATGCAACGCGGAGGCCTCTCGGGTGTTCCAGACCGGGCACGAAAAGTGGAAGGTGGTATGGGCAAGGAATGGTGGGCGCGACAGGGATCGAACCTGTGACCCCCTCGATGTCAACGAGGTGCTCTCCCGCTGAGCTACGCGCCCTTAAGACCACTGGTGCCGGGATGCGTCCCTATATCGGCTTGGATCGCCGCAGGCAAGGACGGGAAACCGTGTTTTCGGAGCAAATCCACCCCAATCGGCAGCCGAACTCAGGCCGCCAGCATCTTGTTCACTTCGCTGACCAATTCGCGCAGATGCACGGGCTTGGACAGCACCTTGGCGTTTTTCGGCGCCTCGGAGTCTGAATTCAGCGCCACGGCGGCGAATCCGGTGATGAACATGATCTTGATATCAGGGTCCAGTTCGGAGGCGCGGCGGGCCAGTTCGATCCCGTCCATCTCCGGCATCACGATGTCGGTTAGAAGCATTTCAAAAGGCTCTTCGCGCAGCCTCTGATAGGCTGACAGGCCGTTGTCGTAGGACGACACCTGAAAGCCGGCATTCTCCAGCGCCTTGACCAGAAAGCGGCGCATGTCGTTGTCGTCTTCGGCAAGGAGAATTTTGTGCTGCATGACCTGGTGTCCCGTAATGACCCTTCAGAACCGGATCACTGCTCGTCGAATCTCGTGAATGGAGTAATCCCCTGCCCTCTATTTGCCCGCACGGTAGTAAATTTCGGGTGAAGGCGAAGTTCCTATTGGCAGATCGGTCCGGTTTGCGGACAATGATATTGCACCAAACACCCGCTTTCCCGGCGAAAATGTGTTGTCCGGTCAGGCATTTCAGCAGCGGAGAAAATAGCGCTGCGGGTGCGAATGGCGAAGAAGAGAGGTGGCAATGACCCAGTTCGAGGACGAGTTGTCGCCTCCATACGAAATTATCGAGCCGCCGGTCTGGCGCGCGCCGATCATTTTCAACTCCCCGCATTCGGGATCGGTCTATCCGCGCGAGTTTCTCGCGGCCTCCCGCATCGATGAGGCTGCCCTGCGCCGCTCGGAAGATTCGTTCATGGACGAAATCATCGCGGACCTCACCGGCCGCGGATTTCCGGTCGTCAGGGTGAATTTTCCGCGCTCCTATGTGGACGTCAATCGCGAGCCGTATGAGCTTGATCCACGCATGTTTGCGGGCCGGTTGCCGAGCTTCGCTAACACCCGCTCGATGCGGGTGGCGGGCGGCCTCGGGACAATTCCCCGCGTGGTCGGCGACGGCCAGGAAATCTATTTCGAGCGCCTCGACGTCGAGGACGCGCTGAACCGGATCGAAGCACTCTACAAGCCATATCACCGCGCGCTGCGCCGCCTCATCAACAAGGCGCATCAGGCGTTCGGCACGGTGATTCTGGTCGATTGCCACTCGATGCCATCGGTCGGGGTGTCGCGCGACGAACCCAAGCGCCCGGACATCGTTATCGGCGACCGCTACGGCACGAGTTGCGCGAGCCTGTTGCCTGACGTCGTCGAGGAAACGCTTTCGGCGCAGGGTTACTCGGTCGGCCGCAACAAGCCCTATGCGGGCGGTTTCATTACCGAGCACTACGGTAACCCCGCAAGCGGGCTGCATACGATTCAGCTTGAGCTGAATCGCGCGATCTACATGGACGAGCGGCGGCGCGAGCGTGGCCCACAGTTCCGCAAGGTCGCCGATGATTTCATGGTGCTGGCGGATGCACTGGCTGCGATTCCTCTCGACAGTCTGGGACCATTTCAGGCCGCGGCCGAATAGACGGATCAACGCGCCTTTTTCAGTGCGCGATCTTTGCTGTGCATGACGAATCGAAAGCCGACGCTTGCGCCTCCCACCGCCGACAAGAAAAAAGGGCCACTCGCGAAAGCAAGTGGCCCAAGTCTAGGGAGGAAACGCCCAAGGAGGGCAGCGATAACGCGAGGCGCTATCGCACCGCAACAATATGCAGCCGCAGCGCACTCAGGGCAAGTATTTTTAAGGATTTCGTCATGCTCTGAACGCATAACAGACTTGCGATCAAAATCATGTAATTTCGGATAATACACTTTTAAATACAATGACTTAGTTGAAATTTGACCTTCTCGAAACCGCTGAAAAAGTTCGGAATCGCGCCCATAAAATGAATCAAAAATGCTATACTTGGCTCGAGAGCCTTTCATTTCGACCTTCGCTTTGGAATCACGAAGTAAGGAATGAACGTTTAAATTAGTCGCACCCCAGCCAAATTTCGCGATGCTTACTGCCACCGTCTGTACCCCGACTAGGGCCACAACCGGTTCGCATCTACACTCCATCACCCTCAGTCGCTCAGAAGGAATCCCAGTGACGGTTATCGACTTCACCGCTTTCATCGGACGACTGGCGACCGCTTCGGGCGACACCATCCTTCCTTTTTTTCGCACCTCGTTGAGCGTGGAGAACAAAAACGTCGGCCGCGACCTCGATCCGGTCACTGAAGCCGACCGCGCCGCCGAGGCGGTCATGCGCCGGATGATCAAGGACAGCTTTCCCTTGCACGGGATCGTCGGCGAGGAGTTCGGGTCCGAGCGCGCCGATGCGGAATATGTCTGGGTGCTCGATCCGATCGACGGCACCAAGTCCTTCATCGCGGGCCTGCCGATCTGGGGCACGCTGATCGCGCTGATGCATAACGGCGCGCCGGTATTCGGCATGATGCATCAGCCTTATATCGGCGAGCGGTTCAGCGGCGACGGCGGCTCCGCGCGCTATGAAGGGCCTTCCGGCAAGCGCAAACTGTCCGTGCGGCGCTGCGCGTCGCTAGCGGACGCAACGCTGTTCACCACAAGCCCACGCCTGATGAAGGCGCCGGACCGCGCCCAGTTCGAACGCGTCGAAGCCGGCGTGCGGCTGTCGCGCTACGGCGGCGATTGCTACGCTTACTGCATGCTCGCCGCGGGTCATCTCGATCTCATCATCGAGACCGAGTTAAAATCGTACGATGTTGCGGCCCTGATTCCGATCGTTACCGGCGCCGGCGGCATCATCACCACGTGGGACGGCAAGCCCGCACAATCCGGCGGACGGATCGTCGCAGCCGGCGACAAGCGCATTCATGACGCAGCGCTGAAACTGCTCGACGGTCAAAGCTCCTGATACCGGCTTGATGCCTTCGGAGCGCTACACCTTCGCAAACGCCTTCAGATGATCCGCCAGCTGCTGCACGGGCCGGGGCAATGACTGCCGGCTGCGCACGCAGATCGCCAGCCTCCGGCTGGCCCATGGATCGGTCATCCGGATTGTTCTGATCCGCATGTTCCGGCTGTAGCGGCGCGCGGCAGCATCCGGAATGATCGCAAGACCGACTCCGGCTTCCACCATCTGACAAATCGCATCGAAGCCTCTCAGCCGCGCCCTGATCCGCAAGCGGACGCCCAGTTTCGCGGCCTGCATCGCGATGTGATTCTGGAGCGCGCTGGCCTCGGTGAGACCGACGAAATCGCGCGCCGCAACATCGAGAAAGGCCGTCTGGCGACGCCTCGCGATTTCGTCACCCGGCGACGCGATCAGCACGAGCCGGTCATCACAGAACGCAAACCGGTCGAGCCCCTCGGGCAGCATGGCATCGACGGCGAGACCGATATCGGCCGCGCCGGACGCCAGTGCCGTTGCAATCTCCGCGCTCTCGCGTTCCTCGACGTCGATGCTGATGGCGGGATACTTGGCCAGAAACGACGCCAGCACCTTCGGCAGGTGTTCGCTCGCGCCGGATGTGTTGGCGAGCATGTGAATCCGCGCCTTCAGACCACGTGCATGGGCGGTGAGTTCGCCCTGCATCGTAGCCACCTGATGCAGCACGACGCGGGCATGATCGAGCAGGCTTTCGCCCGCAGCGGTGAGCCGGATACCGCGCCGTTGCCGCTCGAGCAGCGGCACGCCCAAAGCTGCTTCCATGCCCTTGATCCGCGCGCTGGCCGACGCCAGCGCCAGCGCGGATCGCTCGGCGCCATGGGTGATGCTGCGCGCTTCGGCGACCGCCACGAACAATCGCATATCCACCAGATCAAAATGCATGGCCTTGGCCCTTTACACGGCCTTCGCCAAATCCGAAGGCTAACTCCGTATTCTCCAGATTGTGCAGTATGCCGCTGCCGGTCAATGTGCACGTCATGTCCAGTTCAATGTCAGATCCTGCCCTCATCATTTCCATCGCCGCCGTGTTTCTCCTTGCGGGCTTCGTCAAGGGCACCATCGGTCTGGGCCTGCCGACCGTCGCGATGGGCCTTCTGGCGACGCGAATGCCGCCGGCGCACGCCCTCGCCATCGTGATCGCGCCCGCCATCGTCACCAACATCTGGCAGACGTTCGTCGGCCCCTACCTGCGCGACATCGTGCGCAGGCTGTGGCCGCTCATGATTGCGACGATGATCGGCATCTGGCTCGGCGCGGGACTGATGACCGGCCCCTATGCGCGCTACGGCACCATCGTGCTCGGCGTGCTGCTGGTGGTCTACGCAATCATCGGCCTGTCCAAGGTCCGCTTCAGCGTGGCGCGCCGGAACGAGAAATGGGTCGGCGGCATCGTCGGACTCATTACGGGCATTATCTCGGCCGCGACCGGTGTGCAGGTGATCCCGTCGATGCCCTTCATGCAGGCCATCGGGATGGAGAAGGACGAACTGGTCCAGGCACTGGGTGTATTCTTCACCACGGCGACCGTGGCGCTGGCGTTCAACCTCACCAGCGCGGGATTGCTGAATGCAACGGTCGCCATTCCCGGCCTTGTCGCGATGGTCGCGGCCTTTTCCGGGATGTATCTCGGCCAGTTGCTGCGCTCGCGCATGGATGCGGACACGTTCCGGCGCTGGTTTCTGATCGCCATGCTGTTGCTCGGCATTTATCTGGCGGGCGACATGCTGGCGAAGATTTACGGCTAGGGTTCTATCTTGCGGGTTCCGGAAAATCGGTGCTGACCTGTCCGGTTCGTGCTACGGCTTCCGGCATGCTCCGAATAACCCGCGATATCACGATCGACGAGAAGGACCTCGACATAGTGTTCGTGCGCGCCTCGGGGCCTGGCGGGCAGAATGTCAACAAGCTCTCGACTGCGGCGCAGTTGCGCTTCGACGTCAGCCGTGTGGCGCTTGCACCCGATATCATGATGCGGCTGGCAACGCTCGCAGGCCAACGCATGACCAAGGACGGCGTCATCGTGATTCACGCGCAGCGCTTCCGTACCCAGGAGCGCAACCGCGCGGACGCCATCGACCGGCTGCTGGACCTTCTGCGCGAGGCCTCGGTGCGCCCAAAGCCGCGCCGCGCTACGAAACCGACGCTCGGCTCCAAGATGCGCCGCCTCGACGGCAAAAAGCGGCGCAGCGACGTCAAGGCGAAGCGCAATACGCGCAGCTTCGACGATTGAGAATTAGCGGGTAAAACATACCAGTTCGCCGGTACATTCGATCCGATCCCCGGATAAAATGCGCCGAAATCGCGAATCGCCCCGGAGCCTCCATGCCCGTTCGCCAATTGCCCATTCAGGTCGTCAACCGCATCGCCGCCGGCGAAGTGGTGGAACGGCCTGCGAGCGCGGTGAAAGAACTGGTGGAGAATGCCATCGACGCCGGCGCGTCACGCATCGACATTTTCACCGAGGGCGGCGGCCGCCGGCGCATCGCCATCGCCGACGATGGCGCGGGCATGACCCGCAACGATCTTGCGTTGTCGGTCGATCGTCACGCCACCTCGAAGCTCGATGATGAAGATCTGCTGCGCATCCGAACGCTGGGCTTTCGGGGCGAAGCGCTGCCGTCGATCGGCGCGGTCGCCAAACTCGCCATCACCACGCGCCACGCCAGCGAGCCCCATGCATGGGCGCTGAATGTCGATGCCGGAGATAAATCCGATGTCGTCCCGGCCGCGCTGACGGCCGGAACGCGCGTCGAGGTCAGCGAGCTGTTTTATGCGACACCGGCGCGGTTGAAATTTCTCAAGACCGACCGCACCGAGGCCGAAGCGGTGCGCGAGGTCGTGCGCCGGCTCGCAATGGCCCGACCCGATATCGCGTTCTCTCTTTCGGGCGAAGAACGTGCGCCCGTCACATGGGCGTCGGCGCTCCCCGGCGCACCGGGACGGCTGACCCGGCTCGGCGATATTCTGGGCGCGGATTTTCGCACCAGCGCCATCGAAGTTCGCGCCGAGCGCGAGGGCGTCAGCGTCGAAGGGTTCGCAGCGGCCCCGTCACTGACCCGCGCCAACGCGCTCGGCCAATACCTGTTCGTCAACGGACGCCCGGTGCGCGACAAGCTCATTCTCGGTGCGGTGCGCGCGGCCTACGCTGACTATCTGCCGCGCGACCGGCATCCGGTGGTGGCGCTATTCGTCACGCTCGGCACCCACGAGGTCGATGCCAACGTGCATCCGGCCAAGACCGAGGTGCGCTTCCGCAATGCCGGGCTTGTCCGCGCGCTGATCGTGCATGCGCTGAAGGACGGCCTCGCGCGCGAAGGCAAGCGCACCGCCGCGAATTCGGATGGCGCGGCGATCATGGCGTTCCGGCCGGGGAATAGTCCAGGCAGCGTTCCGCGCGGCGGCTGGGATTGGCGGCGTTCGCCGAATTTCCCCGCGGCTCCCGCCGCACCGGCTTATGCGAATGCGTTTTCGTCCAATGCGTTTGCCGAGGCCGCGCAGGCCGCGTTCGACACCGGCGCGCCGACCGCCGATGTGCGCTACGAGCAGGCGCCCGCGAGCGATCTCATTGACCGCCCGCTCGGCGCGGCCCGCACGCAGATTCACGAAACCTACATCGTCTCGCAAACCCGCGACGGCCTCGTGGTGGTGGATCAGCACGCCGCCCATGAACGCATCGTCTACGAGCGGCTGAAGGCTTCGCTGGAACGCAACGGCGTGCAGCGCCAGATCCTGCTGATCCCTGAAATCGTCGAGATGGACGAGGCCACCGTCGAAAAACTGGCCGCTCGTGCGGACGAACTGGAGAAATTCGGACTCAGCATCGAGTCCTTCGGTCCCGGTGCGATTGCCGTGCGTGAAACGCCGTCGCTGCTCGGCAAGGCCGACGCGGCCTCAATACTGCGAGATCTCGCCGAGCACATGGCCGAATGGGACGAGGCGCTGCCGCTGGAGCGGCGGCTGATGCACGTTGCAGCAACGATGGCCTGTCACGGCTCGGTGCGCGCGGGGCGCATTCTCAAGCCCGAGGAAATGAACGCGCTGCTGCGCGAAATGGAAGTGACGCCGAACTCCGGCCAGTGCAATCACGGCCGGCCGACCTATGTCGAACTGAAACTCTCGGACATCGAGAAGCTGTTCGGACGGCGATAGCAACTACCCCCACCTTAACTTAAGCCTACCCAACCATTGCCGGAACCTTGAATGTTTCGATACCGGCTCGATATCGCTTACGTCAGGTATCTCGGGGCCCAGCGAAAATCGCCGCAGCGCGATCCCGAGTTTTCGGTTATCGCCGGACAGACCCAACTCCTTGGGCGAAACGGGCGAACTGATGTTCAGCACAATCTGAATATCACCGTTCGCTGTAACGCTGTCAGGAATTCGGATGTGACGCCAGCTCCAATCGCAATCGCCATGCCGCTTTGCATCAAACGACCATTTGGCCACCGGCACCGCATTTGCGGTCAGCGAGACATCGAATCGAGAACGGGCGGCGGTCAGAAACGGACGAACCTGCACACTCAAGAAAAGAACACGCGCATCCGGCCTGATCGGAAAATCGATCCGGGCGCGGTCGCCATTGGACCACACGCCGAAGTTTTCTTCAGCCTCGCTCCATCCTTCGCCAAGGTAGAGCTGCGAGCCAAATGCTTTCGTAGCGTCCGTTAACGGAACATACGAGAGGCGCATGTCACGGGATTGACGGGCGAGTTCGAGCATCCCGTCAAGATTCTTCGCACAGCAATTTTCGTCCCGGAAGGACGGCGCATTGCGGCAGGCCTCGGCTTGCAGACGCTCGCGATCCTGTATCGCCCGCTCGATCGCATCGGCCATATCGTTCGTACTGTTCTCGCCGAACAATACACCCGCCGCGCGGCCTTCCGTCACATGATCCGCCATCCATGTTCTGGCCGGAATGACAGGGATCTTTCCCATCGCAACGGCTTCGCAAAATATTCCTGAAACAATTCCGCGATACCCGACAGGATCGTAAGGCAAGAGGACAACGTCCGAGCGCTCAATCGTCGCGAGATACTCGACATGATTTTCTTCGGCAGGAAGAAACTCCACATTTCGCCCGATAAACCTTTGATCGATCTTCTTGCGCAAATCGTCCTCCCCGGAGGAATCCTTGCAGAACCGAATGAGAAATTTCACGTCGCTGTATCGCGAAAGAACCCTATTCAGAACATCATTGATCCGGCCCGATATTTGACCGGATCTCAGGTTAATATGAACATAGATCGTGAGAGATTTGCTCGCACGAGTTTCAGGAAGCCCTGTCAGGGCATCGTAATACTTCGGCACAGGCAGATAGAACGCTCGGCGCAAGCTCAAGCGCTCCAGGTGCCCCAGAGCCCTTTTATCATTCAATGTAAAAAATACGCGATCCGCGCCGGGCAACCCGATAAGACTACGAGATGCGAAACGAAAGGCCCATTCTCCCGCTTTGAACGTCTTCGCTTCAAAATCATAAAACTCAGGCACGAAGAACCGGAACACAACAGCAGGACGCGCGGACGCAGGCTGTGCGCACAGCCATTGACCAACACCGAATATGACTTGCGGTCGCGACGACGTGATCACGAGAACATCTCGCTCTGAAACATGCGCCGCTTCGAGATCTTTCAATAGTGGGCTCAAAGTGAATTGAGCACATGCTAAATCCTCGAGAAGGAGATCCTTGCTGACGTCATGCCAGCGAATAGCCGGGAGTATCGCGCGGGCACCGAGTTCTTCAGTTATCTTCGGGTCAGCCCTTTGAGAGATGTAGATTCTAGCCTCGATCTCCCGCGCCCGGGCGGCTTCACGAAGGCCGAGCACCTGATTGAAATAGTGCCCGGAATACCCGACCAGATCGAAATCGACGATGAAGACACGCGGGCTGGAGACGGTCATCGGGCAGCCTTGCTCAGAACAAATTCAAACTGCGTCAAAAAATTCACCTCATTCGACGGCGCTTATGCGGTTCTTGATTTCCCGTGAGGTCCACGACGGTATGCCCGGGCAGCAGTTTCGACAAGGCAGCAGAGTATTGACCCGCATGGGATGTAACAACGACCATCTCAGCCCATTCGAGCAACCCATCGACATCGTCGACCAGCAGATCACCTAAGCCATCGAGTGCATCGTCCGTATAGTCGTGCCGCGTCACCAGCCCTCGCCCCTGCGACACATCAGGATCGAATGCCCGCACCAGCCGACCCTCTTTTATAAGGCGCTGCACCAGCACGGCAATCGGGCTCCCCCGGAGATCGCAAACGCCGGCCTTGTACGCCAGGCCCAGCACAGCGATACGAGTGAGCCCGCTCCCCAGTATCTCCGAACAGGCACGGGCGATGACATGCTCGTTGCTGTCCGCGATATGAGCCAGAACCGGAACGTCCAGACCGTTCGACCGGCACCAATGCGTTAGAACGTTGACGTCCTTCGGCAAGCACGGGCCACCGAAAGCAAAGCCGGGCTTGAGATAGGCCGGAGAAATGTTGAGATCGGTGTCGGCACAGAAGATGTCCATGACGCCGCGGCTATCCACGCCGGCGAATCTGGCGATCGCATCGATCTCGTTTGCGAACACCACCTTGAGAGCGTGCCAGGAATTGTCCGCGTACTTGACGGTTTCGGCCGCCTCCGTGCTGGTGCGAAAGACCGGTGATTTGATCCCGGAATAGATCGACGCCAGTCTGTCGCCCGTCTGCGCATCGATCTCGCCGATGACAATGCGTGAGGGGCTGCGAAAGTCTGCAACCGCCGAGCCTTCACGTGTGAATTCCGGATTGCTGGCCAATCCAAAGCGCGCTCCGGCAGAACCTCCCGTCGCATGCTCCAAAAGCTTCATGATGTGACCGCGCGTCGTCCCCGGCAGAACGGTCGAGCGGATGACAACCGAATGGAAGCCCGTCTTTCTGGCGATGGCTACGCCGATCTGCCGAATGACACCATCAACGGCCGAAATATCCTGCGAACCATCGGCATTGCGCAGTGTTCCCACGCAGACGAACGTCACATCCGTCTCTGCAACGGCAGCGGCAAGATCAGCCGTCCCCCGCAACCGGCCGCTGCGCCATACGTCGGCCATAAGTTGATCGATCTGAGGCTCCAGAATGGGCGCGCGCCCCTCCGCGAAAAGATCGACCTTCCCCTGGTCGAGATCGACGCCGACAACCTCGTGTCCGAGTTCACAAAGGCACGCACCCGTCACGGTGCCGACAAAGCCCAAACCAACAACGCTGATTTTCAATGTAGTCTCGTTTACTGGCAACAGACATGCACACGCATGTGCTGAAACAAAATGGATTCAATAGTATCAAACCACCGAACCCTTCAATCGAAGCTCGGATCACAATCGGATTATCTCAGCCCGCCCGCAAAAATACAAATTCCGTGTCGTCATAGGCGCGGCGTTCAAGCTCCTCGAAGCCCTCCGCCGCGACGAATGCTCCCTTGGATTCCTCGACCACGACCAGCGCCTCCGGCGTCAGCCATTTGCCGTCGCGCAGGGACGCCAGCGCCTTGTCGGCAAGGCCGCACCCATAGGGCGGATCGAGAAACACAAGAGAGAACGGCTCGACCGGATAGGCGGGGCCGAGATTGGTGGCATCGCGGCGATAGACCTTGGTCACCCCGCCGAGCCCCAGCGCCTCGACATTATTGCGCAACAACGCCCGCGCCTCCGCGCCGTTGTCCACGAACAGCGTGAACGCCGCGCCGCGCGACACCGCCTCGATGCCCAGCGCGCCGGTGCCGGCGAACAGGTCAAGCACCCGCGCGCCATCGATCGGGTTGTCGTAGGCATGCATCAGGATATTGAACAGCGACTCGCGCAGGCGGTCCTGCGTCGGACGAATGTCATTCGACGAGGGCGAGGCAAGGTTGCGGCCTCTCAGACGTCCACCGACCACGCGCATGCTGATGCTCAGTCTTCCGCAGCGTCGTTTCTGGGCTTCAGATCGCGCTTGCCCTTGTAGCCGCGCGTGGGGCGGCGCGGCGTGCCGTAGCCATTGGCCTCTTCCTCGTTGCGCGCACGGGCTTCGTCGCCGCCCGAGCGCGTCACAAGAACGCGGCGGCCCTTGCGATCGGCGATCAGCCCGCTCTTCTTTCCCGCGGGCCTGATCCGGCCTTTGAGACGGGGCGCGTCGTCGTCTTCCGCCCGTTCCTTCACCGGCTTGTCGAACTGCGCGCCGGAGGTCGTGACGATCTTCTCGCCGAGCTGCTCGCGCAGCACCCGCGACTTGATCTCCTCGACCTGTCCTTCCTCGATTTCACCGAGCTGGAACGGTCCATACGAAATACGGATCAGGCGGTTCACCTCAAGGCCGAGATGCGCCATGACGTTGCGGACCTCGCGGTTCTTGCCTTCGCGGATCGCAAACACGATCCAGACATTGGCCGCCTTGTCGCGCTCCAGTGTGGCATCGATCGAACCGTATTTGACGCCATCGACCTCGACGCCGTTCTTGAGCTGATCGAGCTGGGCTTGCGTCACTTCGCCGTGGGCGCGGACACGGTAGCGCCGCAGCCAGCCGGTATCCGGCAGTTCGAGCGCGCGGGCCAGCCCGCCGTCATTGGTCAGTAGCAGCAGGCCTTCGGTATTGAAGTCCAGCCGGCCGATACTGATGAGGCGCGGCAGACCTTCCGGCAGATTGTCGAACACCGTGGGACGGCCCTCGGGGTCGTCGTGGGTCGTCATCAGGCCGCGCTGCTTGTGATACAAAAACAACCGCGTGCGCTCGCGCTCCGGCAACGGCTTGCCGTCGATGGTGACAACATCGTTCGCAGTGATATCGAGCGCCGGCGAATTGATGACGCGGCCATTCACCGCGACGCGACCCTGCACGATCCAGTCCTCGGCATCACGGCGCGAACAAACCCCCGCACGCGCAACGATCTTGGCGATACGCTCACCGGTCTTTTTCTTTTCAGGTGCAGCGCGTGGCGCGCGCCTGTCGAAGTCGGGCTTGCGCTCGCGGTATTCGCCACGGCCGCCAAATGCCGGCCGCTTGGCGAAAACCTTGCTGTCGTCCTCGTTGTCGCGGCGCGGACGATCACCGGTTTCGTTGCGCGGATGTTCCTGCCAATCGCTCCGGCCACGCGGGGCGCGGTCGTCACGCGGCTTGTCAAAGCGTGGACGCGAAAAACGTGGACGTTCACTCTGGTCGCGGTCGCCACGGTCGAACCGGGGCTTGTCGAAACCGCCAGCACCTTCGCGACGCGGCGGACGGCTATCGCCGTCACGGCTGGGCGCACGCTTCTGCCAAGGCTTGTCGCCACCGCGGTCTTCACCGCGGCTGAAATCCTTGCGCGGTCCGCGGTCCGGCGCGCCACGTGCAGGCCGGTCGCCACGGTTGAAGCGCGGGCGTTCGTCGCGCTGCGGACGGTCGTCCCGGTTGAAACGAGCCGGACGCGCATCTCCACCCTCGCCGCGCGGCGTGTAAGGCCGCTTCTCGCCGAACTTCTTGTCTCCGAATTTTTTATCCTGGAAACGTCCGGCACCCGCGCTGCGGGGCGCGCGGTCACCGCGATCCTCACGCGGCTTGAACGGACGACCTTCACCGCGATCCTCACGTGGTTTGAACGAGCGTCCTTCGGGACGATCGCCACGGGGCTTGAACGGACGGCCTTCACCACGATCCTCGCGCGGTTTAAACGGGCGGCCTTCGGGACGATCTCCACGTGGCTTGAACGGGCGGCCTTCGCCGCGATCCTCGCGTGGCTTGAATGAACGTGCCTCGCCGCGATCCCGCGCGCCGAATTCCTTGCGCGGGCCACGATCCGGTCCGTCGTTCCGGAAATCGTCGCGCTTGCCGGCATATGGCTTCGACGCATAGGGCCGCTTGTCGCCGGACGGACGTTTGTCGCCAAACTTGCGGTCGCCGAACTTCTTGTCGCCACGCGGACCGGCCGACCGTGCGGGGCGCTCGTCGCGTGAGCCTCCTCCGCTGCGCGAGCCTGCACCGCTGCGCGAGCCTGCCCCGCCGGGGCGGCCTCTGCCGCCAGCCTTAAAGCCTCCCCCTGCTCCGCCTTCACGGCGCGGCGGACGGCCGTTGTTTTTATCGTTATCGCGGGGCATGAATGATCTCTCAGGACGTTGGGCGGAATATGGGACTGTCGCACAACGTGAAATTGGCTGGCGGCACGCGCCCTTTTAAATCAGGGCGCATTTTCGCGCAAAACCGGTTCTCGCGTTTGCTGAAGACGTCTTACTAACAGAGTTTATTGCCGGAAACGAGGCATGACGGCACGATCTTTCATGGATTTGGCGCTGAAACAGGCGGAAATCGCCGAAACGGCCGGGGAAGTGCCGATCGGCTGCGTCATCGTGCGGGGCGGGACGGTGATCGCCCAGGCCGGCAACCGCACCCTCGCCGACCGCGATCCGACCGCGCATGCCGAAATCCTGGCGATCCGGGAGGCGGCCCGTGTGACCGGCAGCGAGCGACTGACCGATTGCGACCTCTACGTCACGCTGGAACCCTGCACCATGTGCGCAGGCGCGATTTCCTTCGCCCGCATCAGGCGGCTTTACTACGGCGCGGCCGACCCGAAAGGCGGCGCGGTGGACAGCGGCGTCAGATTTTTTGCCTCACCGACCTGCCATCACGCGCCGGAAATTTATCCGTCAGTCGGCGAAAGCGAAGCCGCCGCGCTGCTGACGAATTTCTTCAAGGCCCGGCGCTAGCGGTCCGATTCCAGTATTCGCGTCCGCTCGACTAAAACAGATTGATTTTCATGCCCTCGTGCGAGGACTCCAGGCCGAGCCGCGCATAGAATCGCTGGGCGTCCACACGCCGCTTGTCGGTTGTGAGTTGCAATTGCTTGCAGCCCCGCGCGCGCGACCTGGCAATGACGGCATCCATCATCCGCTCGCCGATGCCGAGGCCACGCAGCGAATGATCAACCCGGACACCCTCAACCTTCGCGATCCAGGCGCCATGATAGGAGATGCCGGGAATGAAGGTCAGTTGCAGACAGCCCATCGCCGTCCCCTCGTGATCCCACACGTAAAGCGTGTTGTTGGGGTCCGCCGCTATGGTCTCGAAGGCGGCATAATACGCCGCCATGTCGCCGGAAAAATCCTCGCGCCCGCGCGCCACTTCATCATCCGCCAGCATCTCGACGATCCGCCGGATGTCTTCTCGCCGCGCCTCACGTAACGTCATCAATCCTGCTCCGAAAAAAATTCAAGTAATGCTTCAGCCGTCGCCTGCGGGTTTTCCTCTGCAAGGAAGTGACCGGCATCGATCGCGTGTCCGCTGACATTCGTCGCCCACCGGCGCCAGGTATCGAGAGGACCGGCGGCCGAGGACGCAAGCCCCGCCCCGCCCCACAGCGCCAGCAGCGGCACGGTGATCTTGTTGCCGGCCTCAACGTCGGTCTTGTCCTGCTCAAAATCGGCATAGGCCCCGGCGCGATAGTCCTCGCACGCCGCATGAATGCGCAGCGGGTCGCGGAACGCCGTCAGGTAATGTTCGACCGCACGCGGGTCGAACGGATTGGGCGCATCCTTCTTCGCCCAGCTTCTGAAGGTGCGGCCGAAATAATCGTCGGGATTCGATGCGATCAGATTTTCCGGCAATGGATGCGGCTGCGCCAGAAACGCCCAATGATAGATTCTAAGCGCGAAACCGCGATCCATTTTCGACCAGTAATCGTAGGTCGGCAGAATATCGAGCGTCGCGAGGCGCGACAGCCGCCCGGGATGATCGAGCGCCAGCCGGTAGGCGACGCGGCCGCCGCGGTCGTGACCCGCGAGGCCGAAATGCACATGACCGAGTTTTTTCATCGCCTCCACCATCACCTGCGCCATGGCGCGCTTGGTGAACGGTGTATGGTTCTCGTCGGTCTTCGGCACATCGGACCAGCCGTAGCCGGGCAGGTCCGGGATCACGAGGGTGAACCTCGAAGCCAGCGTCGGCGCGACGCGATGCCACATGACATGGGTCTGCGGATACCCATGCAGCAGCAGCAACGGCGGGCCCTTGCCGCCGACGCGCGCGAAAATGCGGCCGCGCGACGTGCTGATCCATTCGGACGCGAAGCCGGGATAGAGATCGGCGAGATCAGGCATGGAAAATCCTAGATCCTGGTGGCGCCGCGAAAGCGGGGCCAGCCCTCACTGAATTCGTTTATCGAAGCTCAATCTTGCATTAAAGCGACATTACAAAGGATGTTCCGGCAGATAGAACGAGGTTGGGCGGGTTTGGGTCCCCGCCCTTGCAGGCACGAGACGTCTTAAGACTTGTTCTCCCGCGCCACCGCCTGCCAGCCGATATCGCGGCGGCAGAAACCGTCCGGCCAATTGATGCGATCAATCGCCTCATAGGCGCGGCGCTGGGCCTCGCTGACGGTCTTCGCCGTCGCGGTGACGTTCAGCACGCGCCCACCATTGGCGAGTATCCTGTCCCCGTCGGCCTTGGTGCCGGCGTGGAAAATCTCGACGCCCTCGACCTTCGCGGCATCACCGAGTCTCTCAATTGTTGTGCCCTTGGCGTAGTCGCCGGGATATCCTTTCGCCGCCATCACCACGGTGAGTGCGGGCTCCGGATGCCAGCGCAAATCGAAATGCTTCAACTCGCCATCGACCGAGGCCAGCAGCGCCGGCACCAAATCCGACATCAGGCGGATCATCAGCACCTGCGTTTCAGGGTCGCCGAAGCGCGCATTGTATTCGATCAGCTTCGGGCCATCTTTCGTGATCATCAGGCCCGCGAACAGCACGCCTTTGTATGGTATGCCCATCGCCTTCATCGCGTGCAGCGTCGGCAGGATGATCTCGGTCATGGTGCGCTCGCGCACCGCATCGGTGAACACCGGCGCCGGCGAATAGGCGCCCATCCCCCCGGTATTCGGTCCCTTGTCGCCATCGAAGGCGCGCTTGTGATCCTGCGCGGCGGCCAGCGGCAGCGCGTTGTCGCCGTCGCACAGCACGAAGAACGAGGCCTCCTCACCCTCCATGAACTCCTCGACCACGGCTTCCGCACCCGTCGAAGTGAACAACGCATCGATCGCGGCTTCGGCCTCGGCCAGTGTCATCGCCACCACAACGCCCTTGCCGGCCGCAAGACCGTCGGCCTTCACGACAATCGGCGCGCCCTGCTGGCGGATATAGTCCTTCGCCGCGTCCGCATCGCGAAACCGTTCATAGGCCGCGGTCGGAATGTTGTTCGCTCTGCAGATATCCTTGGTGAAGCCCTTGGAGCTTTCGAGTTGCGAAGCGGCCTTGCTCGGGCCGAACGTCTTGATACCGGCGGCAGCGAGATCGTCAACGATGCCGGCCGCCAATGGCGCCTCCGGCCCGACCACCACGAGGTCAATTTTGTTCGCCTTGCAGAAGGCAATCACCGCGGCATGGTCCGCTACATCAAGGGCGACACATTCCGCGTCCTGCGCGATGCCGGCATTGCCCGGCGCGCACCACAGCTTCGTCAACAGCGGCGAGGCCGCCATTTTCCACGCCAGCGCGTGTTCACGGCCGCCGGAACCGATCAAGAGGATATTCATGGATAAGGGTCGAACCGCAGTTTCTGGAATGGTAGAAGGGTTTATCATGGTGTTTGATCACCGCAATAGATTCGAGTCTCGATGAAAGCCACCGCCGCCGAACCGCTGTCCAATTCACCGGAACTCACTGTTTCCGAGTTGTCCTCGGCACTGAAACGCACGGTGGAGGACACCTATGGTCATGTGCGGGTGCGTGGCGAAATTTCGGGCTTTCGCGGGCCGCACTCCTCGGGCCACTGCTATTTCGCCCTGAAGGATGACAGCGCCAAGATCGAGGCGGTGATCTGGAAGGGCGTCCATGGCCGGATGCGGTTCAAGCCGCAGGAAGGCCTGGAGGTCATCGCCACCGGCAAACTCACGACCTATCCCGGCTCGTCAAAGTACCAGATCGTGATCGAGGCCATCGAGCCGGCCGGCGTCGGCGCGCTGATGGCGCTGATGGAAGAGCGCAAAAGGAAACTCGCCGCCGAAGGCCTGTTCGACCAGGCGCGCAAGCAGCTTCTGCCATGGCTGCCCGAAGTGATCGGCGTGGTCACCTCGCCGACGGGGGCGGTGATCCGCGACATCCTGCATCGGCTGGAAGACAGATTCCCGCGCCACGTGCTGGTGTGGCCGGTGCGGGTGCAGGGCGAAGGCTCCGCCGAGCAGATCGCCGCCGCTATCCACGGCTTCAACGCTTTGGAAGACGGCGGCAAGATACCGCGCCCCGATCTGCTGATCGTTGCGCGCGGCGGCGGCTCGCTGGAAGACCTGTGGTCGTTCAATGAAGAGATCGTGGTGCGTGCGGCGGCAGAAAGCATGATTCCGCTGATCTCGGCGGTAGGCCACGAGACAGACGTGACGCTGATCGATTTCGCTTCCGACAAGCGCGCGCCGACGCCGACTGCCGCCGCCGAAATGGCGGTGCCGGTGCGCGCCGAACTGTTTGTCGAGGTCACATCACTGGAGCGGCGCGCAATGCTGTGCTGGCAGCGCGGGCAGGAGCATCGCCGCAGCGAGTTGCGCGCGGCGGTTCGCGCCTTGCCGAAGGCGACGGAGTTGCTGGATATTCCGCGCCAGCGCCTCGACCGCGCCAGTGCGCAACTGCCGCGCGCGCTGCGCGCCAACGCCCATGTCTATGAGCGGCGGCTGTCCGCCATCGGCGGACGCCTGACGGTGACGGCGTTGCGGGCGCAGATCGACCGCGGCAAGGAGAAGGTGGCGCGATTGGCAATCAGCGCAAGGCGCGGCGCGGACCTGCATATCCGGCAGCGCGAGACGCGGTTGAAATATGTCGCGCAGCTTCTCAAGGCGCTCTCCTACAAGGGCGTGCTGGATCGCGGCTTCGCATTGGTGCGCGACGAACACGGCCAACCGCTGCATGCCGCAGCCAATGTGGACTCCGGCCAGCACCTCACCATCGAATTCGCGGACGGACGGATCGGCGCGACGGCGGATAGCGACGGAGCAACGGCCGCGAAGCCGAAGGCGGCACCGGCAAAGCCGGCGGCGAAACGCACCACCGATTTCGGCGTTAAAAAGGTCCAGGGCGACCTTTTTTAAGACGTCCAGAGAGATTCCGCTTTTGATTTCCGCACGATCCCTCCCGAAAACCGGTTTCCACCTCTCGGGATCATGCCTATATTTGAGCAGCCTCTCCGGACGACATCTGCCGGACCCTACAAGGACAACTATCGTGCTCAATAAATTCGGGCCTTCCGGCCAGGGCGAAGCGCAGGTCGAATATCTCGACGGCGATTTTCGCGTGACCTCTCCCGGTTCTTACGTCCGTTGCGCCATCACCGGCGAACACATTCCGCTGGATGAACTGAAGTACTGGAGCGTCGACCGGCAGGAAGCCTATGCCACGCCGGAAGCCGTGTTGCAGCGGCATTATCCCGCGCAACTGAAAAAAGTCTGAGATTTATCTCGCGCGGGATTTCGCCAACCGCCCGGCCAGAAAACTCCGAAGCATCGCCCCATCGTCGAAAGCCAGCGTGACCGCGAAGGTCGCGATGCCGTTCGCGTGGCCTTGAAGGTGAGCATCGCCGCGGATGCGCGCCATATCTTTTTCGGTGGTCACCAGCGTCAGCGATTTGGCTCTTGCATCCGATATCAGCTGCTCGATCTCTTCCACAGCAAACCGATGATGGTCGGCGAAGGGTCTTCGCTCAATCACATCCACGCCACTGGCGCGCAGCGTCGCGAAGAACCGCGCCGAATCTCCGATCCCCGCAAAGGCGAGCACACGCTGGCCGCGCAAACCATCGACCGAAGCTTGATCGGGCACAAGCCGCGCGCGCAACACAGGCGCCCCGCGCCTCGCCAACGTCGAAGAAATATCATCGGCTGCATTGCCCTCGCCGATCACGATCAACGCGTCGGTGCGCGCGATCTGCGGCTCCAGCGGCGCGCGGAGCGGTCCTGCCGGAAACACGCCGCCGTTGCCGACACCCCGCACGGCATCAATGACGATCAGCGAGGCGTCTTTCGCAAGCGACGGATTCTGGAAGCCGTCGTCAAGCAGCACGACACTCGCCCCCTGCGCGCGAGCCATCGCCGCCCCGGCCACGCGGTCGCGCGACACGATGACGGACACGCCTGAAGCCATCATCAGAGGCTCGTCGCCGACATCGGCAACGGAATGCGAAACTTGATCGACACGCACGGGACCTTGTTGCGAACCGCCGTAACCACGGCTGACGACGACCGGCTGTTCGCCCATCTCGCGCAGCAATTTGACGAGCGCGAGCGTCGCCGGTGTCTTGCCCGCACCACCGACGTGATAATTGCCGACACACAGAACCGGAATCCCGACGGATGCCCCCTCGCGCGCCATACGTCGCGCGGTCACGGCGCCATAAATCGCACCAAGCGGCGCAAGCAGTCGCGACATCCATGATGGCGGCCGATACCAGAAGGCCGGTTCACGCATCGGAGCCTCCCTCCAGCCGCAACTGCAACAGATAAGGCTCAAGCGCGGCGAGTGTTTTGTCGAGCGCACCGCCGAGCCTGTTCACGACGCCCTGCGCGGCACCAACCGAGCGCTGCCGCGCAATCGGATTGACCAGCAGGTGCCCGAGCGATTTGACGAAATCCTCGCCGGTCTCGGCGCGGATGCCCCCGCCCGCCTGATCGAGCGACTCGTAGATGTCGCTGAAATTGAACACATGCGGCCCGTGCAGGATCGCAGCGCCGAGCTTGATGCCCTCGATCGGATTCTGCCCGCCATGCGGCACCAGCGATCCGCCCATGAACACCACCGGCGCGAGCCGGTAGAACAACCCGAGTTCGCCCATGGTGTCGGCGACGTACATATCCGTCTCGGCATCCGGCAATTCGTCCTGCGAGCGCAGCGCGACCCGCATGCCTGCGTCGGTCAGCATCTGCGCGATAGCGCCACCCCGGTTGGGATGACGCGGCACGATCACGCTCAGCAATTGCGGCATTCGCGACGCCAGACGCCGGTGCGCGTCGAGAACAATTTCGTCTTCACCGGGATGCGTGGATGCCGCGACGAACACCAGCCGGCGCTGCATGGCTTCCCTGAGGCGTTCCAGCTTCCGCATATCCGCCGGCGGCCCCTCGACGTCGAGCTTCAGATTACCGGATGTCACGACATTGGGGGAGCCCAGCGCCGCGAAGCGTTCGCCATCACGGTCGGATTGCGCAAGGCAAAGGTCGAAACACTCCAGCAGCGCCGAGATCGTACCGCGCAGCTTCTGCCAGCGCGGGAACGACCGCGGCGACATCCGGCCATTGATGATGACCATCGGAATGCGCCGCTCGGCGCTCGACAAGATCAGATTGGGCCAGATATCGGACTCGATGAACAGCGCCAGGCCCGGCTTCCAGTGATCGAGAAACGCCGAGACGAAGCGCGGCGAGTCGAACGGAACATATTGATGAATCACGTCAGGCGGAAAACGCCGGGCGACGATCGCGGCCGACGTCACCGTTCCGGAGGTCAGCAGGATACGGACGTTCAGCGCCCGCAGCCGCTCGATCAGCCCCGCGGCGGCAAGAACCTCGCCGACGCTCGCGCCGTGAATCCAGATCAGCGGTCCCGGAGGACGCTCTATGCTGGTAACACCGCGCCGCTCACCGAGGCGTTCGGGATCTTCCTTGCCCTGCTTCAGCCGCCGCGCGATCAGCGGTGTCGCGAGCGGTGCGGCCAGGGCCGACAGTCGCCGATACGCCGCAAGCGTCGCTGGCAGCGCGCTAGGCATGGATACCCTCGTCCGGACGGCCCACACATTGATATGCGCGGCGCGTGACCTCGTTCAACCGGGTTTCGAGTTCTGCACGCAACGCCTGCATCGTGTCGTTGTCGGCGTCCCGCGGCACCCGGATCACCTCGCCGGCGGCGATGACGCCGCGACCGAACGGCAGATGAATCACCGAACGGTCCCAGTTGTTGAGCCGCTTGAAGCGGCTGGTGGCGATCGCCACCGGCAGGATCGGTCGCCCGGACTCGCGCGCCAGCATAATGATGCCGAGTCCGGCCTTGCGCGAGACCTTTGGCACATCGGCGGTCAGCGCCATGTTGATCTTCTCGTCCAGCGTCCGCAGCATCGCCTTGAACGCGCTCACGCCGCCCTTGCGGTGGAATTCCGTTCCATGATCGCCGGACCCGCGTACGGTTCCGACATCGAGACGCTCCGCAGCGATGGCATTGATCTCGCCGTCGCGATGACGCGAGATCAGGACCTTGGCCTGATATTCCTTGCGCTTCAGGAACGGCATCATAAAGTGCTGACCATGCCAGAACGCAATGATGACCGGCATGTCCGGCTCGACGCGCTGATAGATGTCGGGCGGATCGAGCTTGAAGCGGTTGGTCCACCACACCAGCCGCAGGAATTCAGCCGCGGTGAAACCCACAGCATGCTGCAGCCAGCTGGCGCGGCCAAGTTTTCGAAGCGTGGCTTTCAATGGGACGGTTTCGCATCTTGGCCCGGATCGAGCAGCCGGTGGAGATGGACGATGAAATAACGCATATGCGCGTTATCGACGGTCTGCTGGGCCTTGCCCTTCCACGCCGTATAGGCCGTGGCATAGTTCGGAAACAGCCCGACGACCTCGACCTTGTCGAGATCCTTGAAGGTCACATGATCGAGATCGAGAAGTTCGCCGCCGATGACGAGATGAAGCAACTGCGGTTGCACAGTTTCGGACATGAGATGTTTTCCTAAAACCAACGACCGGCCGACCAATTCAAGCAAAAAACGTGCTCGCGATCACCACGGTATCGGATTTTCTCGAAAATGTTTCACGATATGCGCATGGCGCGCACGCCCCGCCGCCACCAGCAACCCGTGGCGCACGTCGGTTTGGTTGTAAACCAGACGCTCGCCGGCCAGTGAGGTCATTTCCCCGCCCGCTTCGTGCACGATTAAATCGGCGGCGGCAAGGTCCCAATCGCGGCTGTTCCCGCCTGCGAATGCGGCATCGAGCCGCCCTTCGGCCACCCGTACCAGCCGGAGCGCCAATGAGCCGATCCGCGGGTAGAGACTTTCGTCGTCACGCATCCCGCCGAGGCGCTCGACCAGCGGCTTCGGCCCGGCGATTTTCGGGAAATCGATTGCCGCGCCCGGCGCGGCGGCGATCGGCACACCGTTCAGCACGGTGCCCTGACCGCGCGTTGCGAAAAAGAACTCGTCGCTGACCGGCGCGAACACCGCGCCCAATACCGGAGAACCGTCGGCAACCAGCGCAATCGAAACCGACCAGTCGTCCTGCCGCGCCAGATAGGCGCGGGTGCCGTCGATGGGATCGACGATCCATGTCATCGATTTGCCAAGCCGCGCGGAATTATCGGCGCTTTCTTCCGACAGCCATCCATAATCCGGCGTCGCCGCGCGCAGCCGCGCCTCGATCAGGTCGTTGACCGCAATGTCGGCCTCGGACACCGGCGACGTCTTGCCCTTGATCCAGGTTTTCAGCTCGGTGCGAAACAGACTGAGCGCCAGCGCACCAGCTTCCCGCACCACGTCGGCCAACAGGGCGGCATCGCGCGTCAGGTCTGCGCCGGCGATGTCGGTGTCAGCGGCCGGCAATCGTCAATTCCCCGATGCGCACGGTCGGCGCGTTGACGCCGTACTTGAACGTCAGATCGTTGGCTGGAACCATCGACTTGAAAATCTCCAGCAGATGACCCGCGATGGTCACTTCGCTGACGGCATATGACAGCTTTCCGTTTTCGATCCAGAAGCCCGCAGCACCCCGGCTGTAATCGCCGGTCACGCCGTTGACCCCGGACCCGATCAGGTCTGTGACGTAGAAACCGTCCTTGATGTCCGAGATCAGGTCAGCCGGAGAAACCTCGCCGGCTTCGAGATGAAGATTATACGGCCCGGGGGACGGCGAGGACGACACGCCGCGATGGGCGTGGCCGGTTGTCGCCATCCCAAGTTCGCGGGCAGTAGCGGAATCGAGCAACCATGTGGTCAGCACGCCGCCATCGATCACCGCGAGTTTCTTCGTTGCGACACCTTCCGAATCGAACGTCTGCGACCGCATCCCGCGCGCGCGCAGCGGATCGTCGACGATGCGAATGTTCTTGTCGAACAGCTGCTGGCCGAGGCGGTCCTTCAGAAAGCTGGTCTTGCGCGCGATCGATGCGCCGTTGACCGCGCCGATCAGATGGCCGACCAGCGAATTCGACACGCGCGGATCAAACACCACCGGCGCCTTGCAGGTCGCGACCTTGCGTGGATTGAGCCGCGCCACGGTGCGCTCACCCGCACGCTGTCCGACGCCCGAAGGCGATTCGAGATCGGAGCCGTGGATCGCGGATGTGAAATCGTAGTCACGCTCCATGCCGGTGCCTTCACCCGCAATCGCCGTCATCGAAATGCCCTGGCTCGACCTCAGGTAAGATCCGTGAAAACCGGTCGACGTCACCAGCACCATGCCCCCGATGCCTGCGGACGCCGACGCACCGCCGGATTTCGACACGCCCTTGACCGCCAGTCCGGCGGCTTCCGCTTCCTGCGCGCGCCGCTCCAGTTCATCGACGGAGGGCACATGCGTATCGATCAGATCGAGATCGGGAAACTGTTTCGCCAGCAGCGACGGATCGGCGAGGCCGACATAATCGTCATCGGGCGCAACCTTCGCCATCGCCACCGCGCGCTCGGCGAGTTTGGCGACATCGCCGCCGATATCACTGGTCGAGACCACGGCCTGCCGCTTTCCGACGAACACGCGCAAGCCGACATCGTCGCCTTCCGAGCGCTCGGATTCCTCGACCTTGCCTTCCCGGATTTCGACGCCTTGCGACACGCCGCGCACCGCGATGGCATCGGCGGCATCCGCGCCCGCACGTTTCGCAGCTTCCACGAGACGGTGCGCCAGATCGCTCAGCGCGGTCTGATCAAGAAGTCCGGATGGTGTTGATTTCGGCGACACCGATTTTGGAGACGACGACAACGACGCGTTTGGTGAAGAGTTCACAAACAAATTCCCGCGGCTTGATTGGAAGGCATGGATTCAAGAAACTTAGAGGCGAATGCGACACATCATGAGATGTGCCTGTTTTACGCGGACTTCAAGCGTTTTCGAGACCCGCGACCAAAGATATTTGGCCGCCTCGGCAAGGTCTCGTCAATCATCCGCGCCAACGTCTCGTCAATCATGAGAACTGAAGCAATCGCAGTGAGAGACGATTAACCAGCCTTCTTAAGCGGATTCGGACGCGGCTCTGGCATGCTCCTTCCATCGACCGGGAACATAATTCCGGCGTGGGAGATAAAGTCTTGAGGCGTCAATTCGGAGTCGGCGGGGTGCAACCCGTCGGGGGGGGGGGGGGGGTGGGGGACCCCCCCCCCAC